>OGLF01000198.1_pt1 | contig 39055 bp, 45 predicted proteins | sample 1572701 | NCBI WGS metagenome assembly OGLF01 (sample SAMEA2581910, study PRJEB24529) | metagenome | biome: Human gut stool | place: China | collected 2011 | reverse complement strand
GTTCTGATGATATATCTGATTCAATTTTAATTTACGCTAGTACAAGAGATAAATATAAAGTTCAAGAAAAGAAATTCGGTCGGAGGTGATTAGATGAGTTCTGATAATTTTATTGTCCAAGTCAAAGTCATCCCTAAAGCACAAGAGTTTCAACAAGACTTACAAAAGATAGCTGATAAAATTGTTGCTAATGTCAATGTAAAAATTAGTGGTCAACAAGGGGTTAAGGATTTAAACAAAGACTTAAAAGGTCTTGACAAAAATGCTAAACAAGCCACTGATTCAGCAAAGAATTTAGGCAATAGTTTAAATCAAGTTGACAAAGAATCAAAATCATTAGGTCAATCATTTGGTGATATTGTAACAAAGGTTGGTAAGTTTTATCTTGCTACAAAGCCTATTCAAATGATGCAACAAGCATTTGATGAAGCTATTGAAACAGTTAAAGAGTTTGATGATGTCGTCACTGAATTTAAAAAAGTATCTGATTTAAACGGAGAGTCACTAGATGATTATACGCAAAAATTAGGTGAACTTGGTCAAACTGTGGCTCGGACTAGATCAGAAATGGTTTCTAGTAGTACAGAATTTGTAAAAAGTGGATATTCAGAAGAAGATGCAGCTCAATTAGCAAGAATAGCCGAATTATATCGTAACATCGCAGATGAAGCTATTAGTAGCGGTGATAGTGCCAATTTTATAATTTCTCAGATGAAAGCATTTTCTAATGATACAGAAGCATTTGCTTTACATACTATTAACGCTATCAACAACGTATCGAACAATATGGCGGTAAGTTCTAGTGATATTAGCACTGCATTAAGTAAAACCTCTAGTGCTATGGGAGCATTAGGAAATACATATGAACAGACCATTGCTTTAGTGACAAGTGGTACTGAAATTATGCAAGGGCAAGCCAGTAAAGTCGCAAGAGGTTTGAGAACCATAGGTAATAATATTGCTAATGCGGCTCAAGGTGCAGACACATTAGAAATTTCTGTTCAAGGTGTTACGAAACAAATTGACTTACTAGATTCAACTACTGGTGATATGCGTAGTACATTTGATATTATGCAAGATATTTTTACAAGTGGTTGGAATGATATGACCAATGCAGAGCAACAAGCATTGGCAATTAGTTTAGCTGGTTATTGATTAGCCAGAGACAGATTTAATAAACGGGGAAGTGCAGACCCAAAGCTATTGCATCAAGTTTGTAATCTGCTTATTTTAAGTGGATGCCTAAGAGCTTTATATACCAAGTTATAATGGTAACATTATAATGGCTTAGAGTAATTAACTAAGGTATGGTAACAAGTATAAAGATATATGGTCAATCCGACACAGAATACACGTTGAAATACGTGGAATGTGCAAACGACTATCGAAAGCAATCAAGTTTATACTTGACAAATGTAACTTATTATGGTATAATAAGAATAAGTCCTTATAAGGAACGAAGTGAGTAGAGTACATCATAATCGTTTAGTGGTGGAAAGAATCTGCGTGTAAGAAATTACATAAAATATAGTCTATTCTCATATGAAAGTATGAGTAAAATATTGTTAATCATGGAGTAATAAAAATGCCTAAAAAGAAAACTATTGAAGAAGTATCTTCTATATTTGAAAATAGAGGATTGCATCTTTGTGAAACAGAATATAAAAATAATAGAACAAAAATGACGTGTTATGATAATGATGGTTATTATTATAGTTTATCTCTTAGAAATATAATGGATTTAAGAACAAAATGGTTTGAAAAAGTCAGTATTCAAAATCCTTATACTATTCAAAATATAGATAGATTTATAGAAAATAATGGTTATCATACTAAAGTAATTTCAAATCAATATTTAGGAGAAAAAGAAGAATTAAAATGTCAATGTGAATGTGGGGAAATTTATACAACTTGTTGGGATCACATAAATCAAATGGGTAAATTCACTTGTACAAAATGCGGAAGAAAAAGAACAGCATTGAAGCAAACATATTCAATAGAATATGCAGAGTCAATTTGTAAAGAAAATGGATTTAATTTAATAAAAGAATTATATATTGACGCACATAATCTTTCTATTTTAGATAAAGATGGATATAAATATAAAACTATATTGTATAATATAGCCAATGGTTTGAATAAGTTTGATAAGTTTGAGAAATTTAATCCATATACCGTCTATAATATGAACCGTTACATAGAATTAAATGAGTTACCTATTGAAATGGTTGATAAAACAGAAAGACAGATAGAAATTAAAAAAGATTATATAGACTTTTATTGTATTGATTGTGGAGAGATATTTAGTGCTACTTGGCAACAAATAGTATATGACCATAGATACAGATGCCGTAAATGTAGTTTAAGAGAGTCTAATAATGAGATGTTTGTGAGAAAATATTTAGAGGAACTTGATGTTGAGTTTGAGCAAGAAAAGAGATTTGATGATTGTTGTATTAAAAGAAAATTACCATTTGATTTCTATATACCTTCTATAAATTATGTGATAGAAGTACATGGTCAACAACATTATTATGAATCTCCAATATTTAAACAGCCATTAAAAGAAAGACAAGAAATAGATTCATATAAGAAAAATTATTGTGAGCAACATGGCATAGGATATTTAGAAATTCCATATTGGTTTATTACACAAAGTAAAAATGAAACATATAAAACTATGATTGACAATATTTTAAAGAAAGCTTAACGACCTTTCTTAAATTTTAAAGAAAAATCAATTCGAGGTATTCACTAGTGTACTTTCGAATTTTGCAGATGCGCAAAAGGCAGTAACATTAGCGACTGAATCCGCAAACTCGGCTGAAAAAGAAAATGAAGCATATTTAGACTCCCTTGGAGCTAAATTAAATTTATTAAAAAGTCAACTCCAAGAACTTGTTCTAGGTAAAGGTGGACTTCAAGAATTTGCTAAGATCTTGCTTGATGTTGGCATCGCTATTTTAAAGTTTGCCAATAGTGATATTGGTCAAGCTATAATTAAGATAACATTATGGACTGCTGGTATAAATGGTGCATTTAAAGCATTAGAATTGCTTAAAGGTTCTCAAATAATAAATTGGATAAGTACATTTATCACAGCAATGACAGCCGCAAAAGATTCCACAATAGGTTTCGTTGGGGCTTTAGAATTAGCCAATATAAATCCAATAGTTTTAGCTATTACGGCTTTAGTTGGAGTAGTGATAGCCGCCAAAGCGGCATATGACCATTTCAATGTAACACTTGAAGAACACGTAGAGAAACTTAAAGAGTTAAAATCTGATTATGAAGAAGCTCAAACTAAGGCTGATGAACTAGAAAAACAACTTGAGAATGTAAGAGATAGAATTGAGGAAATCAATAGTAAAGACAATTTAGAACTTACTGATGAAACTCAATTAAGAATGTTGCAAGAAGAAGAAGCTAGTCTTGAAAATCAATTATTAGTACAAAAAGAATTAGCTAGAATAGCTAAAGAAAAAGCAACAGACGAAGCCAAACAGACTTTACAAAAAGAAACCACTGATGCAGGGGCATTTGGTTCAACTCAAGTTAATGTTGCTTCTGGATACACAGGAGACACCGTTCGTGAGTTAGCTAATAAAGGAACTGTCGTAGAAGCATTAGACAGTTATACAAAGCAATTAAATGAAACTCAAGATGAAATAGATTCTTTGTTAACAAAAAGAGCAGAGTTAGAGCAATCAAACCAAAAAGAGTCAGAAGAGTATAAGCAAATCAATTCAGACATTGATGCGCTTAGAACTAAAAAAGCAGAATTACGAGAAACAACAGCTAGTTACGCTGAAACAGTTTCATTAGCTACACAAGGAGTTAATGAAGAAGATGAAGTAATACAGTCTGCAACAGCATCTCTTACTTCTTACACTGAAACACTTCAAAGACTTGACGGAGAAGACGCAAGTGGAAATGCGGATAAAACTGCTGATTCAGTACAAAAGGTTGCTGATGCCGCTGACAACGCTAATGATAATTTAGGAGAAACAGGTGATTATCTTAGTGATTTAGCAAAATCGGCAGGAGTATCAGCAGACGAACTTCAAAATTTTGCTGATGCAATGGGTCTTGCTGTTGAAAGTGCAGCAGAAATTCTTCCTAGGTTCAATGAATGGAATGAAGCTGTTGATGATATTCAATCATCTTATGAAACCTTAACTCAGGCAGTTGAGGAATATAATGAACAAGGTGGCTATACCACTGATACTCTACAACAACTATTAGCTTTAGACCCAGCTTATCTTGCGGCTTTACAAGAAGAAAATGGTCAATTAACAATCAATACACAAATGTTAATGACTAAAGTGCAAGCACAAGCAGAAGAAGCTAAACAAATCATTTATAATACTGCAATAGAAAAATTAAACGCTGTTGCTAGTGGTGAAGCAGGTAACGCTACGGAAACAGCAGGACAACAACATAATAATGCTGTAGCTGGAATTGATGCCGAAACTGGTTCATTAAATGAAAATACTAAAGCTAAACTAGCTAACGCAGTGGCAGAAGCTAGAGGTCGTGGAGGTGGTGCGGCTGAGGGTGAAATAAACCAAATTTTGTCCGAGATGACCAATCAATTAAAAGCGGTAGATAATTGGGTGAACACTACTGCGAAAAATTTCTCTAAAGGTATGGGGAAATCCGCCAAAGCTACAAACAAAGCTACCAAAGCTGTCAAAGAACAGAAATCTGCCACAGAGACTTTAAAGGAAAAATACAAAACAGTAATCGACTTTATCATAAAACAATATGACAAACAGATTGACAAGATAAAAGAAGCTAAAGATGCCGCAATTAAATCTGTAGAATCCCAAATTAAAGCTCTTGAAAAGGAGAAGGATTCTAAGGTTAAGGCTATTGATGCTGAAATTACTGCTTTGCAACGTGAACGTGACGCAAGAGAAAAGTATTGGCAAGACCAACTTGATAAACTTGAAAAAGAAAATGATGAACGTGAACGGAACATTGCTTTACAAGAGAAACAACAAGCATTAGCATTAGCTCAACAAACTAATGTCATGGTTCTTAAAGACGGTCAATTTCAATATACCCAAGATGAAACTGCTGTTGCTGGCGCTGAACAAGATTTAGCACAACAAGAAGACCAAAATGAATATGAACGTCAAAAGGAACTCATTGAAGAACTTAGAGATACAGAACTTGAATGGTATGATGAGCGTATTCAATCCTTAGAGGATTATAAAGATCAAGTTGAAGAGTATTATGAGAATCAGATTGAGCAACTTGAAGAGTATAAAGAATATCTTGAAGAGTATTATGAAGCTCAAATTGAAGCATTAAAAGCCGAAAAAGAGGCTGTCAACGAAACACTTGAAGAAGGTGTAGCTAACCAACAAGAATATTGGGACAAGATGAAGGAACAGTTACAATCCTTTGTTGAAGAATGGAACGCTTTGGTTGGCGAAATGACATTCCCTAATATAAGTGGAAGTGGTATTAGTTTAAGTGCTGTCGGTGGTAAGATTACTGCTTCAATGGGTGGTAAATCCACAGGTGACAACAAAGTATCTGCTTATGCAAGTGGTAAAGGTTCAATCGGTGATTCTGAAATTGCTGTAGTAGGAGAAAATCCTAAGTATCGTGAACTTGTAATCGGTTCTAAGCTGAACAACGACCAAGGTGTTGTAATGAATTTGAAGCGTGGTAGCGGTGTTGTTAATGCTGGTACAACAAACACACTTGCTAGTATATTCAATTCATTAAACGGTCAAAAGTCAGTTGGTCAACCTGTAAGCAATAGTAATCAATCTATGAGTATTCAGATAGGCTCAATTAATTTACCAGAAGTAAAAGATGGTCAAGGATTTATTGATTATTTACAGAACTTTAGTGCAGATATTACACAACAATCATTTAGAAGAGCATAGATTTTGAGGGGTTGAAACATACCCCTTGTACATATTAAGGAGGGCATTTGTATGTCTATGGAAAAAGATAAAATTGCCTATGAGCAGTTATTACAAGGTATTCAATCATATGTCAATAAATGCCTTGAAGAAAGTAACCGAGATATTACAACAACAGGTAAGATTGTAGAGGTTGTTGAAGATGGTGGTTACACAGTTGAAATAAATGGAGTACAGTATTCAGATATTGATACAATAGGTGGGGAATGTACTTTAAATGAAATGGTCAAAGTAGTTATACCACAAGGTCAATATAACAATATGTTTATATTAAAAGGTGGTAGCGGTAGTAGTGGAAGTGTTACTCCAACTCCTAGTGTAAGTAGAGTATCAAGCGTAAATGGTAAAACGGGCGATGTTACACTTAATTATAATGACGTTGGAGCATTACCAAACAGCTATAAAACTAAACTAGACTTATGGGATTTAATAGTTAATACTGATGGTAGTTTGACTTTACAATATAATGGAGGTTGACAATGGCTCAAATTATTGACTTATTGAAAAATACAAGTTTTGAAGATAAAATGGACTTATTAATTAAAGCTATTTTAAAAGGAGAAAATTGGGATTATGCCCAATTAGATAATAAACCTAGTATCAATGGTAATACACTTGAAGGAAATAAAACTAATGCGCAATTAGGTATTCCTACTAAAACAAGTGACTTAACTAACGATAGTTGGTTTGTATCAGATAAAAATTATGTTCATACAGATAATAATTATACAGATTTAGACAAAATAAGTGTTTCATTGGTTAAAGATAAAGTTGACAAAATAGATGGTAAAGGTCTGTCTACAAATGACCTTACAGATGAGTTAAAAGCTGATTATGATGATGCCGTATTACAAGCTCACACACATAGCAATAAAACTATTTTAGATAATACTACTGCTAGTTATACAACAGAAGAAAAAACAAAGTTAAGTGGTATTGAGAACAATGCACAAAAGAACACTGTAATAGGTGTTAAAGGTGAAGTTGAAACCGATTATAGAGTTGGCAATGTAAATATCACAAAGAAAAACATAGGTCTTGGAAATGTTGCCAATGAACGTCAATGGTCTGCAACTAATCACCCTACTACAATGAGCGGTTATGGTATCACTGATGGAGCAAGTATCACAGATTATAATACATTAAAAGGTCGTGTAGATACTAATGAAGATAACATTGCTATGTTAGATAGTGATGTCGAAGGTCTAACTACAGATGTAGGCACGTTGAAAACTGATATGACTACTGTTAAAGGTGCTGTAACTACAATTCAAGGTAATTATGTACCTAAGACAAGAAAGGTTAATGGGAAGGCTTTAAGTGCTGATATTACATTAGGGGCAAGTGATGTTAAAGCAATTCCTACAAGTCAAAAAGGTACGGCTAATGGCGTTGCTGAATTAGATGCAAATGGGCTTGTACCTAGTTCTCAACTTCCAAGCTATGTCGATGACGTACTTGAATATGATACAAAGACAGATTTCCCCACAAATGGCGAAAGCGGAAAGATTTATATAGCAACTGACACAAATTTACAATATAGATGGACTGGAACACAATATGTTGAAATTAGTTCTAGCCTTGCTTTAGGTGAAACAAGTTCAACTGCTTATCGTGGCGATAGGGGTAAAATAGCTTATGACCATAGCCAAAAAACAAGTGGAAACCCACATAAGGTTACGAAAGGTGATGTGGGATTAAGTAATGTTCCTAATGTTACTACAAATGACCAAACTCCAACTTTTACAGAATCGACAACTTTAACAAAACTTACAAGTGGCGAAAAATTGTCTGTAGCTTTTGGTAAAATTTCTAAAGCCATTACAGATTTAATTAACCATATTGCGAATAAAAATAATCCACATAAAGTAACTAAAACACAAGTAGGATTAGGTAGCGTAGGCAACTTTAAAGCAGTATCTACAGTTGCTTCACAAGGATTAACCGACACAGAGAAAGCCAATGCTAGAACAAATATAGGAGCTGGAACAAGTAATTTTAGTGGTGCTTACGCAGATTTGACTGGAAGACCAACATTAGGTACGGCTGCATCAAAAACAGTCCGTACATTGTCTGACGTAGGTGATTCTGGTTGGAAGGATTTAAGCACAGACCAAGACTATGTTCCAGATATGGCGTTTATGACATTCTGGAATGGTGCTTATTCTTCAAATGGAGCAAGTAATCTCGTATATTGTAATAGAGGTGCTTTTGGAACAATTGTTACAAAAAATGCTGGAGATTATGCCACTGCTGGGCATACACATAATTATGCAGGAAGTTCGTCAGCAGGAGGTGCGGCTAATAGTGCAAATAAATTGACGACATCGCGAACCGTATCAGGTGGGGTAGATATTCCTATTAGTTTTACATATGATGGTTCTGTTAATAGTAGTGCATCCATTGGATATTATAGCTGTTTTTCTACTAATTCTAACACTAATAATTATCCTTTCCATAGGATTGCATACACTGGCGAAATCACTAGTGCTTATAACGATAAGTCTATGACTCTGTATATATCTCAGGGTTATCAGAATGGTGGATTTGGTATTGTACGAATTACAATTCGTACAAATAATACTGGCATTGTGTCTACTGCTGAAGCTAAATGGCTTGTGCGTAGTGGATTTGAAGCCGATACAATCCAAATTGCTCTATATAATGTATTTGGTAAAACTTACGCAGATGTCTTCTTTAAATCTAATGGACGCTATTCTGGATGTGTATTCCGTGCAATTGCGTCTGATGTCAGAGGACATATTGCTAGAACATTCACTCTAGTAAATTCTTTTGAAGTAGCTGATACTACTACTTCTGACAAGAAAACATCTAAAGAAGTGTATACCAGTATTGCATCTGCCGCTAGTTCCCTTCATAATAATCAAGCATATACTGATATACTAGGAGCGATTGATAGTGGTACTACAAGTTATGCTAATAGCGCTGGAACAGCTATCAATGCCACAAAATTACAGACATATAAACGAGGAAGCACTACTGAAACATATGGTAATAGTTACCCTATATATGCACAATGGGAAGATAGTTCAAATGTTAAATTAAAATGTGATAATTACACCGTTAAAACAGATTATGCAAATACATCTGGAAATTCTTCTAAAGTTAATAATCACACAGTAAACAGTGATGTCCCTGCAAATGCTAAATTTACGGATACAACTTATTCGGATGCTACAACATCTAGCAATGGACTTATGACAGCGGATATGGTTAAGAAACTTAATGGAATTGAAGAAGGGGCGAACAAATATAGTTTACCAACAGCTAGTGCAAACACTTTAGGGGGCGTTAAGGTTGGCTCTAGTTTAAAAATCGTCAATGGCGTATTAAATTTAGTATGGCAATAAAGGAGGAAAATTAAATGGCATTAGTTAAACCTATTGCACAAGGCATATCAGCATTTGACGCAACACAAGATAAGACATTTAGTTTTACCTCTAGTGGTGGTAGCCAAGTTGTTGCCAATAGGATTACAATTAGACTACAATCCGATAATAGTGTAGTCTATCAAAATAAAGTAACATCTTATCGGTTTGAACAAACTGTGCCTAGTGGCACTTTAAAGAACGATAATTATTATAACTTCTATTTCAATACATTCGATGTAGATGACAATATGAGTGATGATAGTAATGTAATTCAGTTTTATTGTTACAGTGAACCTACGTTTAGTTTCACAAATTTGCCATTGAATAATTTAGTTGAAAATAGTAGTTATACATTTAATGTAGCTTACAATCAAACAGAGGGTGAACTACTTAATTATGTCAAGTTTTATCTATATGACAGTTTAGGACAGACAGTTGATGAAAGCGATTTTTATTATGGTCGTGTTCAAATACCCATTTACTTTTCACATACATTTGGCGGATTCGACAATACCGCAAATTATGAAGTAGAAGCTATTGCTACAACAGTAAATGGTATGACTGTTTCTACAGGTAAATATGCGTTTAATGTAAGATACTATCACCCTCAATTATTTAATCTATTAGACCTAGAGAATAATTGTGCAAAAGGGTATGTAAATATCAAAAGTAATATAAATGTTGCTGATGGTGAAGTACCACCAGAATTTGATCCACCTACATATCTTGATTCATTAGCGGCTTCAAATCCACAAGATTATGTGCATTGGGATATACCATTCGCTTATGAAGAAGGTCAAGAAATAAGTCTATGGGTTACGCCTAGTGCTTTAGACGTTCACCAATATGGTAACTGGGTAAAATGGTCTAAAGGATTTCGTATTAAGCAAAATTTCACATTTACTGCATTTATGAAAGCTGGTCGGTTTGGGGAGTTTGCTTTAATTGGAACTAGGCAGAATGGGTTTATACTTAGCCTAGTTAGAGAAATTCCTTACACTGAAACAGAAGTAAAGGACAAGATTGTAGTTGATGGATATGTCAATGGTGTAAGAAAAGTTCATCAAGAATCCAATGCCGTTGATATGTTAAATCAAAAGTCAAAGTATATGGTATGGTTTAGAAAGAGTGGAGATTATTATGATGTAAGACTTGAAGTATTAAATCGTGGTACTGATACTTTGGCTTGGGGTATAAAGGATATTGAATTTGAACGTCTTACTGATAAATGGTATGTTGGTGAAGATTATGCAATGGGCGAAGAATTTGTTGCAAAAGCTGATGATATGTCTAGTATATTCCCATTGTTTAACTTGATGTTATGGAATGGCATATATGACTTTATGGATATAACAGGTAACGTATCAAGGAATTTCAACACAAATCAAAACCCTTATGATTATGATACGTTTATACAATGTGATTTTGATGGTAATATAAGTGGTAGTAATGCGAATGTGTTGTTGTCCCAATTAAGATATGTCCGTATCAAGCGTAGAAAGAAAGGAACGTTTAAGTGGGTAACATTAAAGCAGTATGAAATCACTTCTGCCGAGGACTTAGAATCTATCTTAATGCAAGATTATTTTGTACCTACAGATTATGATGCTGAATATGCTATTGTTCCTGTATTAGATGGTGATGTTGAAGGTGATTATGCTATCAATGGTATTAAGACAAAGTTCACTAATGTAACCATAGCAGACGCAAATACAGCATTTAGTTTTAGAGGCAACATAATATACAATGGTGATGTTAAGAACGCTCCTATGGCTACATACACGCCTTTAAAGGGCAAGTATGTTATCATAGAGAAGAACAGCGAACTTGATTATTGGAGTGGTTCAATTACATTAACAGTATTAGGATATAACTTTGACAAAACAAAGAGAATAGATAGAGCAGATGTTGTCAGAGAAACAAATGATTTATGTGAGTTCTTGAATAATACAACTGCTAAGATTATAAAGGATTGGAATGGAAATATTCGTCTAGTTCGATTCACAGGTAGTCCACAAGTGACCTATGCTAATCTATATGGCAATGGTATTGCTTATGTAACTGCTACTTGGGTTGAGCAAGGTGAATATGACAATCAATATGATTTATACACAAATGGTCTAGTAGACTTAGAACAATAGAAAGGAGAGAATATGCCTACACAAGCAGAATATAATTTGGCTAAACAAAGGCTACGGGTTAAATATTTTAAGATAAATTTGCTTAATTATCAATTTCAAAATGTTGGTGAATTAACAGGTGATACGATTGAAACACCAAGTTTTACTATTGATGCAAATTCAGATATTCGTAGGACTTGTAGTATAGTATTTACTCCTAGAGATAGTTCTTTCGATATTAGGCAAGGGAACAAAATTTGGCTTGATAAATATGTTCAAGTATTTGTCGGTCAAAAGGATATGAGAACAAATAAGATAGAATATACTAATATGGGGATTTATTTAATAAATAATCCCCAACGTGTGTATTCTGCAACAGATAATACTTTAACAATTCAAGGCGTTGATTTAATGGCTAGAATGACAGGTTTAAGAAATGGTAATTTACAAGGAATACCATACTTAGTACCTCAAGGCTCAAATGTTCGTGTCGCAATCATAGCTTGTCTTGAAATAGCTGGGTTTACAAAATATGTCGTTGACGAATGTGAAATTGACACACCTAATGATATTAAAATTGACGTAGGTGGAACAATTTATCAGATATTGACAAAATTAAGGGATATACTACCGAATTATCAGATGTATTTCGATGTAGACGGAGTATTCCATTATAAAAAAATTCCTAGTGGCAAGAATGAACAAGTAATGGTCGATGATGATATATGGAATGTGAATGTGGTCAACTATCAAAAAGCAACTAGCTTTGAAACGCTAAAGAACTCCATTGAGGTGTTTGGCAAGACGCATGATATTAAGAATTATGGCGGTCAAGCAACTATTGATGGGGATACATATAAAATCTCTATAGCTGGGGTTAAGAAGTTAAGAAAGAACACTAAGATAGGGTTTAATACAAATGTTGATTTAGGGAAAAATAAAAAGTTATCAGTAACAACAACTAAGACTAAGGTAAATAGTTCTACAGGCGAGGTTACAACTGAAACAACAACTGAAACTTATCCTATTAGAACTGAAAAGGGTGTTGTGCCGACATTCAAAGATGAAGATACTTATTATGTTGTTAAATTTGTATTTGGTACTGACCATTGGGAATTTACAAAGGTTCAACAAGTAGAGAATCCTGTTGTTGCCGTTATCAGTGATGATGTTTATATTATCAATGATGCAAGTATATCACAATTAACGGATGGTATGACATATACATTCAGAACTCCAAAGACAGGGTGTGAGAATGTATACTTACCTTATTTCAGAATTAACAATTTAAAGAAGTTAGAGATCAAAAACACTGTCAAGTTAAGGAATGATACAACTTATACATTGAAATATTTCGAAGCAAGTGAATATGACCAAGAGAAATATTTTCAATTTATGGGAGAAGTAACTCCATACGCTCAAATTAAAGAAGAAAATCCTGATAGTCCATATTATGTTGATGGGTCTGTCGGAGAGATTCGGCAAGTGTTACGAGGTGGAGATTATGATAATATCTACACAAGTGACTTGGCTATGGAAAGGGCAAAATGGGAGTTATATAGGTTATGTAGATTACAAGACAGCGTTACATTAAATTGTGTACCTATTTATTGGCTTGATGTAAATTGGCTAGTTGAAATTACATTGCCTAATAAATATGGTATTGAAGAAAAAGAATTATATATGATTAAATCAATAAATATAGGAAGTGGATTAGGGAGTACGCAATCAATTACAATGGCTCGTTATTATCCATACTATGATGAAGAATAAAGGAGATTTTAATTATGGCAAATGAATCAGTATTGTTTAAACGTGGTGATAGTGATACAATTACTAGTACACCAGTAATAGACGGACAAATACTTTTTGATACAAGTGGCAATGGAAAAATGTACTTAGATAATGGTACAGATAGATTAGCGATGGGTGGAGCAATTACAGTTGATGCTTCTCTTTCTAAGACTTCTACTAATGCCATTCAGAATAAAGCAGTAACAGGTAATATTTTAAATAGTTTAACAGAAGTTGATGCGGCTACACAACAAAATACAATTGCTGGTGCTTTGGCATTAAAAGAGGCAAACAGTGCATTAAAAGAGACAAATAGTAATTTGGGCGGTTGTTCATTCGAGCAGGAAGGAAATGATTTCTATATCACAGGTGCTGATTCAGTGCGAAAAAAATTGGGTAATCCAGATTTTAAAGCATTAGACTGTGGTTTGGTTTCGTGGAAAGCAGGCGAATTTGGACAGTGGAGACACGGATACCACTTCACAAAAGTGTCTGAAATTCCTGATTTCGGATCTATGGTACACGGAAAAGACTTTTTTATCGAAGTGTATAATGGAGGAACCGAGCAAGTGGGCGTTGGTCTTGGAATTAGTTATGTGCGTCATAACAATTCCGAGCTTGTTATGACTTCCGTAAATGGGTTAAATTCTTTGGCATTAAAGGTCTACTATGCAGTAAAATAGGAACATTTTAATAACACAGAGAAATCTTTGCAATGAATCTTCTTAATAAAACTTGCAAAATTTTTATACTATTCTTCTTTTGGTGGAATAATGTACAGTACACATAGAGAAAGTTGAAACAGCCGAACTATATTATCTTACTATTTGTGAATAAGACGTTCGGTGCATATATAAATCGTTATGTTAAAAGAAAGGAGTTTTATATGTCATATATAAAATTTTTGAATAGTGATGAACACTTAGATGGTATTGTTAGAATTGTTGATGAACACACCATTGAGGTTACTGGTTGTAATCAAAATCTAAGTGGTTTACAATGGTTCACAGATAGTGATATTATGTTTGGTGATTATAGCAAATTCAAATATGATTATGGTGAGCCAAATTTAGGTGATAAAGTATACAAATATACGAATGATAACCATAAGTGGAAGAAGCCTATTTACACTACAACATTTAATGTTAGTGGTGGTGGAACTGCTCAAGGGGCTTTAATACAAAAGGTTGGAAAGTATGAAGATTTAGTTATTCCTACAATTACAACAGAAGAGAATTATTTGTTTGATGGTTGGAATCCTGTAATCCCTGCAAGTGGAGATATTACAGAGAACCGAACATTTACAGCAGAATTTACTTATGTTGAACCATTAGAATCCGTAAAGGCTCGTAAAATTAATGAAATGAATCAAATTCAACAACAAACTATTGAGAGTGGATTTAATGCAACTTTAACAGACGGGACAGTTGAACATTTTACTCTTACTGGACACGACCAAACATCATTACTTGGTTTAGCTGGTCAAGTTCAAGCTGGAATTGAGCAAATACCTTGGCACACAAGTGACCATGATGAACATTGTAAATATTATTCTAATGCTGATATGAAAATTATTACAGATACGGCTACTTTTTTTGTGACTCTACAAGTAACATGGTTTAGAGATTTAAGAATTTATATTAATAGTTTGCAAACTAAAGAAGAAGTAGAAGCTATTGAATATAATATCATCATTCCAGAAGAATATCAAAGTGAAGTATTAAAGAATTTACTTGTTCAAATGAATAAGTTGAACTCTACTATATAAAATAGGAGAGCAATATGAAGTATATATTAGGTAAATTAGGATTATTCATATCTGTAGGCTTCACTTATTATATGCTAGAATGTTTCTTCCGAGGATATAGTCATTGGTCTATGTTCCTACTTGCTGGATTTTTAGGTATATTCGTAATAGATGGTGTGAATGATATACTGTCGTTTGAATGTGACTATCTTATACAAGTGTTAATTGTAACAACCCTTTGCACAATAGCAGAGGGTTGTTGTGGTTTAATTGTAAATGTATGGTTGGGATTAAATGTATGGGATTATTCCAATATGCCTTGGGGAACATTTTTCTTTGGACAATGTAATATGATATTCTGTTTTGTGTGGATGGCTTTAGTCGGCTTATTTGGAATATTTTATTGTGATGGATATGATTATTATATAATGAAGATTGACCCTTGTCCTTATTATAAGATATTTGGCAAGGTCTTTTTACGTTTCAAAGAAAGGAAAGACGCATGATAGAAGATTTAAGAAAGATTATTACAGATATGAGAGCAAATGGTTTGTCTTTAAATACATTGATACGAATAGTAAAAGAAATGTATCGTACAAAGTAGAAAGGAGTACATATTATGCAAGAAGCAATTCAACTATTAGGATTATTAGGATTGGCGGTTATTAGTAACACCTTAGGTGGAATGTATGTTAATGTAAATATTAAGGATTTTAAGTTCGATTGGAAGAAATTAATCAATGGTATCGCAAAGGCTTTGATGATTGCCTTTATGTTCTTATCATTAGCTTATATTTTAGACCAAATCCCTAGCTTAATTGATGTTTTAGGTATGCAACCTAAGGCTATGATTATTGGTGCTATCAGTATTTACGTTGCTAAAACAAGTCAACACCTAATTGATATTTTTGGACTAAAGAAAGATGAAGTAAAAAAGGTTGAAGATGACATTCAAGACAAAATTGAAGAAGAATATATGGATAGATAGGAGGCGGTAATATGACAGTTAAAGAATTTCTTGATAAGATTGTTGATAATACCGTCTTAGATTGTAATAGAAATAATCTATTGCCTAGTCCTACGTTGGCTCAAGCAATTATTGAGAGTAGATATGGTACTAGCACATTAGCAACACAAGCAAACGCTTTGTTCGGTATTAAGGCTAATTCTAAGTGGACAGGAAAAACATATTCTATCAATACAAAGGAATATAAAAATGGTCAATATATAACTGTTGTAGCCGCATTTAGAGCATATGACAGTTGGGATGAGTCTATTATTGACCACAACCAATTTCTATTGAAGAATAAGCGTTACAGCAATCTTGTAGGGGTACGAGATTATAAGGAATATTGTAAACTAATTAAACAAGATGGATATGCAACAAGTCCGACTTATACGCAAACATTGATTGATTGTATTGAAAAATATAATCTTGCTCAATATGATGTTATTGCAGAAGAAAAGAAGGATGAAGAGGTAATTGAACCTACAACTCCATTCATCAAAAGAAGGTTTAATGTTCACGCTGGTCACAATCCTAGCGGAATGGTTGCTTGTGGTTCTATTGGATATTTAGATGAGTCCACAGAAAACAGGAATGTATGCAATGGTCTTATTACAGCGTTGACAGACATGGGGCATATTGCTTATGACTGCACTTGCAATGATGGAACAAGTCAAAAGGATATTCTACAAAAAATTGTTGCTAAGTGTAATTCACATGAAGTTGATTTAGATATTTCTATTCACTTTAATGCCATTAGCAAAGAAACTGAAAAAGATGGTGTGACAAAGGGTGTAGAAGTATGGATTCATCCTAATAGCAGAGGGACTGAAATTGAAACAACTGCAAAGGCTATTTGTAGTGCTGTAGCTAATTTAGGCTTTACTAACCGTGGTGTTAAATATAGTAATGGGCTATATGTATTAAAGAATACAAAATCTCCTGCCATGTTGATCGAATGTTGCTTTGTAGATGACCCAGATGATTTTGAACTGTACGATTGTAAAAAGATGGTTAAAGCTATCTTATTAGGTCTTACTGGTTCTGAGGGTGTTGATAAACCACAAGTTGAAGATAAGGATTATTATTACACTGTCGTTGTTGGATATTATGCAAATGAAAGCGGTGCTTTGACATTAAAGAAACAACTTGAAGATTATGGGTATTTGTTAAATCCTAGTGAAGATGAGTTACATAAGGGGATTGTGACAAGTATACAAAAGATTCCAAAGGAATACTTAGGATAGTATTATGGGGAGAGGTCTTAATTGACTTCTCCCCATTTTTTTACTTTTTTAGTATTTTAAGAAGCATAGAATATAATTTATAAATAAAACTAGAGTGCCATTTATCAATCTTTTGTTGAAGTTTTCGATTGTAGTCATCTACAAACTCAACAAATTCTTTGTATTCTTCTTCTGTAATAGGTTTATTCTCCATTTGTTGAACCGAATCCTCCGTTTCTTTTTGTTGTAATTTTCCCTTCATTTGCAAGATAATATTTAGTAAAAATACCTTGCGCAAAAGCATCGCCTCGTTTTAGACTGATAGTTTTATCATCAAGTGTACTATTAGTTATTTTAATAAAAATATGTCCTTCATTGTCAGAATAGAAATAATCTTCATCAACAATTCCAACAGTATTATTTAATTGACAGCGATACTTAAACCCAAGACTGCTTCTAGGATAGATTTGCAATACATAATTCTTCTTCATTTTACATCTAATACCTGTAGGAATCTTAATTGTTGTATTAGGCACGATATTCAAATCAATAGGTGTATAGAAATCATACCCTGCACTACCACTTGTAGCACGTTGAGGTAGTTTGATTGAATCATAAAATGGTCTGATAAATGAATCTAGGTCAATTGTTTTAATAGTTCCATCTTCAAGTTCTCTTGTTGTTTGTAAATTAAATGTCTTAACAAAGTCGTTAAAAAATTGTTCGTATGATACCTTTTCAAATTGTGCGACTGTTCTAAATAACATCATTTTTCCTCCCGTGTTTATATCTTAATTTCCCAATGTCCAAAATTCCATTGATAAACCATAATAATGCAATGATAATACACAATACTGTATAAAATGTAGTAGGTACTAGCAATGCACAGATTATAGATAATAATGACAATACAAATTTCATAATGATTAAAAACATACTGTCTCCTTTACTTCACTTGCATATTCAAATTAGTTACAATCTTAGCACCATTGATTGCCTTACCACTTTTAATGTCTTTCTTTAATGCGGTCTTATCTGCTGATACTTCAACCTTTTCTTTGATGTATTCTTTCGGCAATGAATCAATATCATATACATCAACAGAATCGGATTTACGATATGACAACTTCATTCTAGGTGTTTCCATCTTAAATTTATTAAGACCATCTGTATCAACAACACCATCTTCATTAGTATACTTCATACGAATATAATTGTCAATACGGTTCTTAATACGTTCAGCTAAATTTTCCTTAACCTTTCTACGTTGCGCAATGTTCTTTTCCTCTGTTTTAAATGCTTCAATGTCTGCTTGTAAGTTCTTGTAGAAACACATTGAGTTCTCAATCTTTTCATTTAAAGCCATTTGAATTTCATCAAATTTAGCATTGAAAGAATCCTCGTCAAGTAACTCTCCCGTATCAGGGTCACACATATAATCTTCTAATACTCTTAGCTGATAATCAATTTCATATAAATTAGCCATAATTTCTCCTTTCTAATTTGATTCAAACGATGTTGTGATCTTAATAAATTCCTTTAAATCTTCATACTTTAGTTTAATCTTTATACCATTCACTACAATCAACTCCTTCCTTAACTTTTGCATGAAACCATTTTGTAGTATTTGTACTACTCCAAGAAGTTCCTCCATTGTCAAAAACGGTTATCATGTTGTGTTCTTTGTCATATCCTGCAAAATGTTTTTTGGCATTTTTATTCTCGTGAAAATCCCAAACATAAATAGGTGTATCAACAGGAACTTTATTCCAATCAATTTCACGTTCTTTATATTCTGAATTAGCCCACTCTGCAAATTGTTCCGAGCAACCATATGGTTCTATATTAAATTCACAATTTGAACAATCTGTCCCTTTACAAGGTCGTAAATGACCATTTTGTTTTGCTATCTCTTGACCACTACATACAATATCAAGAATTTCCTTCGCATACTTTTCTCTGTTTAACATAATATTATCTCCTTTCATATTGCCAACCATTATTAGTTGTATAATAAATATTTCTTATACCAAGTTCTTCAAGTCGTTTAGAACAAGCATTGCATGGTTTTGTAAGCCGTGTAAGTCTTTTACAGCCTTCTTTTTTTTCGCTATACACAAATATACTGCACTTGCTTAAATCACCCTTAAATGACCTTGTAGCGTGTTGTAGAGCCATAATCTCAGCATGTAAACAAGGTTCATGTTCTTCACTAATATACTCTCTTTCTCCACTGTGTTCTCTATACTTATTGTATCTCATTTGACAAGGATGAGTTTTTTTAGTGTTCCATCCTATCCCTACAACCTTGTTTTTATACATTATGACAGAGCCTATATGTATATTCTTTTTATTGTAATCACTAAATTCACTTGCACTTTTGGCTAACTTAAATCCACGTTCTATGTTCATAACTATCTCCTTTACTATGAACATATTATACCATAGAATTATTAATTTGTCAACCTATATTTGTTAATCATAATACACACATAGTCCTCTAATATCATGGTCTAATTTAGAGATGAAATTTTCTAATTTTTACCTTGTTAAATATATTCTCCTTTTACATGACCACTTAATACACCTTTAGATTGCAGATATTCCATCAATCCCTCAACTTGTTCATATACAATTAAAGCTGGTTCAAATGTAGGATTTTTGTGAAGCATAAATTGATAATCATAAGGCTGGCAAAAATCTTCATCTAATACATCAATACGAATATCTGAACCGTCTTTAGGAATTGATACACTAAATGAAATATCAAAACCTTTATATCTTTTTGTTTGTGGAAATTTAATAGGTCTACAAAAGTACCAACTTGGTTCATAATGATTAGTAAAGCCAATTTCTCTCATTTCTTCTTCTGATAAAATATGTGCTTTAATTTTAGCGTTTACTCCATGACTATTTACTTCTACTTTTTCATCGAACATAAAATCACCTCCTTTATGATATGTATTATACCATATAAGGAGGTGAATGTCAAGTATTATTTATGCTTTACTCTCATTTCTACTTCTTGTTGTTTCCCCTTATTAAATGCACTCTTATAATCTCCTGTTAAATATCCTGTCACTCTTCTAAGTCTTCTGATACTATGACTTCCACATTCAGGACAAGTGTTATTTATATCATCAGTATAACCACAATCATTACACATATCGTTTGGAACATTGATAGCAAAATATGGAATATCTTTATCCATAGCATAATTTACAATAGTTTCAAGTGCTTGTAGATTATTCTTAACGGAGCTATCTAATTCAATGTAAGTAATACAACCAGCACTACTATAACCAGTTAATTGAGATTCAATATCAATCTTTTCAATAGGACTCATATTAATCCATACTGGAACGTGCATAGAATTTGTGAAAAATTCTTTGTCAGATACATTAGGAATGTCACCATATTTATCTTTGAATTTCTTCATAGATGTATAACAAAGATTCTCAGCAGGAGTAAAATATACACCGAAATTTAATCCATATTCATGTTTATTGCCTAAACTATCTGTATACTGATACCTTTCTTTTTTAAATTCTGAACATCTATCTTTGAATAATTTCTCAATCTTTTTGGCTAATTCCATGCCCTTATCAGTAGTATGGTCGCAACCAATAAGAATTTGTAAAGTTTCAGCAAGACCAATTTGACCGATTGCTAAAGTTCCATGCTTCAATGCTGAAATAATACCTTCTTCTGGTATATATCCAGCCATTACATTATTTTCATACATAAACTTAGCAGAATCAGGTGATTGTAAACAAATCCAATTAAATCGCTCAATGAGCATATTTTTAGCTTCATGGATTTTTTTATCAAGTTTTTCCAAAAATAAGTCTTCTAATTTTCCTCCGTTTTCATTAAAATAAGAATCTTTTGCCTCCATTGCAATAGTAGGCATAATAATTGTAACAGGACAAATATTGCCACGACCATCTTTTAATTGACCAAATCCATTTACATCATATCCATTTGCAGTTCTACACAATAGCATTTCAGCTATTGGACTATATCTTATACTTTTGGTAGTATCTTCGCACTTCCACTTAATGAATTTCACATTAAATGTACTCTACTTGGTTACTTTCAATGACAACCCAAAATTACATCATTGATACCCTTTCGATAGTCTCTTGACCTTAAATATAACTAAATATATAACCCAAATAATCTTTTCTAAGTTCTCCTTTTAACACTCTTGAAATTTTATGTCTGTCTAAATGTAATTCTTTTGAACATTTTCTGATAGATTCATATTCTCCAATAATTTTATTGTCTAATGTTTTCACCCTTACATTAACTTTATCAGTATTGTTTCCATTGTTGTATGAGTGTTGCACATTATATGAATTAGTACACCATTCAAGATTATCTAATGAATTGTTTAATTTGTTTGAGTCGATATGATTAACATATTTAAGTCCATTTGGGTTAGGAATAAAACAATGCGCATATATTACATGAACTCTTTCACACGTTTTACAATGAGCCATGTGAAGTTTTACTGTCATATATCCGTCAGAACCTTTAAAAGGTGTAATTTTATGTCCTGTATGAGCATTGTATATATTCAAATCATCATCAACTAAAAAATCTCTATATTGTTTTATATTATCACCTACTTTCTAAGGTGATATATTTAGTTATAAATCTTGGCACTGGATTCTTTGAATCCCCAGTTAGCACAACACCTAATTGTCATTTCCTACAATTCCTTAACGTGTGTTATACACCCTAATTTTCTAGGTTCACGAAGTTTTAGATGAGCCATAGTGTAATTTTTAACCCATCGTTGAAAAATATGTCTTAGGATCGTTCCTATCATATCCCTCATTTCCACTCCAATCTACATTAGCATAGTTTGGATATAATCTCTGTGCTGTTGACCTTAATGCAAGCTGGAATAAATCATAATTAGGATCACCCTCATGCCTATTTACACCTTTCATACATTGGAAAATACCACATGGGAAAATGCTTGTTTTATGAAATTTCCCAACACCTTTAAGACTACCTTCAAGTAATGCTTTAGTTACCATTCTCCCCTCTGTTAAAGTGCAAGTTCCATAGTTAATAGATGTAAATGGTAACTGATTACCGCTTCGTGATTGAAGTGTATTAAGGTTATGATACATTCCTTCTACCGCTTGTTGCAATTCTTTTGTTGTCATATCCATAGCATATTGATAAGCTTTAGGCGCTACATCTGTATATTCATTAATTGGCGTTGTATCATTCATTTTTTCTGTAAATTCTCTATATAAAGGATTTAAAGATTCATTAATATATTTTAGCCCATCTTTATAATGTTTATAAAAACTTTTTCTTACATAAGGAATCATAGTCCAATCAATATGTGTCGCACTAACGCCACCAAATTGTTGTAATGATTGTAGCTGGAAAATAACTGCTACAAGTTGAAATGCTGTACCAATAGAATTAGCAGGGCGAACATCTGTCTGTCTTGTATTAAATCCATTAGCAAGCAAATCATCAAATGGAATAGACAAGCAATTATGCGAGCCTACTACATAACTGTTTAAATCATGGACATAAATCTCATTGTTTATATGATTGTTTCTTGCCATTTCAGACAAATAATCTTCCAATGCAATTTTCTTTAATAAAGCATCACTGGCTTCTCCAACTCTGCCACCAAAAGATTTTTCGTCAACATTAGCATTTTGATTTTGTACACTTGAAGCAGATAATTTTTCATTTAGTTCTTTTCTAAAAGCACTATTTCTATCTCTAATTCTGTTTCTTTCTGCTCTGTAAAGAATATATGCTTTAGCAACATCCTTTCTATTTGTAGCCATTAGTTTCTTTTCAATAATATCTTGAATTTCTTCAACTTGTAAATCCTTAGATTTATCAATTTTTTCAATATCTAATGCAATAGAATGGATTTTACCTAAAGATACTTCTGTTAATTTACCATCTACCTCTACAAAAGCACTTTCCATAGCCTTTATAATCTTTGCAATATTAAATGGTTCAATTTTGCCATCACGTTTAATTACATTCATCTAATCCAAATCTCCTTACAATCTTCTTCTTCTACACATTCCATAAATTCCATTTGTAATAATTCTTGATCTATTTTATCATAATCATTTAGCCCATATTCCTTACATCTTATCTGCCCTCCTTCAAACCATAATAGAGCAATTTGTTCATATGGTTGCTCTAATAAATACTCCTTTAGTGTCATTAGTAATTATATCCTCCTTTCTATTTATAAAATGTATGACCACTTTCATCTGTGAATTGTTTAGTCCAACCATTCCATTCGTTAGGGCTACAATCACTTCTAAAAGCAATACAACCGTTAGTAGTATCTTCTATCATGTAAGCATACAACAACGCATATACAGTTGAATCACTAATATTGTTACGACCATAAGCAAATTGATTCTTTTGTGTAATCAATTCAACAGGGTCAGTTGGGAATTGGTCTGATTCAATCCTGTTTAAGATTACATTGGCAACGTTTACTTTGCAATCAAAACTTGCTTCATGCGCTTCGGTTTCAATACATTTAAGCATCATGGTAATTTCACGCTCTGTAAACACATCATAAGGTGTTTCTGGTAAATCATCAAGTTCATAAATATTAAACAATGCGTTGTAATATAACTGAAACCATACATATTTATCTTGGTCTTTGATGCTTTCAATTAAATATAAGAAATGCAAGCACTCTTCTTTTTCTCGTTCACTTTGATTATACTCCATTTCAGCACATTTGTCAACATATTTATCATTTAGCTCATTATAGCTAATACTTGCCCTATCAATATCCCCTTGTAAACTCGTATTAGCCGATTCTAGGGCTTCAATTTGTTCTTGCTTAGACTTTATTGTACAGCCCATAATCATGAAAATTATAGTCAATAAAACGATTCCTATGCACTGAATAATATTATACTTCTCTATCTTCACTTTCTTTTTCTTCTCCTTTCAATAATTTATTTGTAACTATTGTGGTACTGTTATTATAGGAATATTCCCCAAAATATTTTTCTTCTGCTTTTTTACGCGCTTCAATAGCATCTTCTTTACTTTTAAATGCTCCTAAGTTTATGCTTTTATAATTAACTTGTATCATCGCCGTCCATTTATTACTTCTTTTATCAAAATGTACACCAGTAAATCCAGAAGTATTATCTTTTCTTTTTGACATATTCATTTGATTTTGTACTCTAGTAACTATACGTAGATTTTGTTTTCTATTATCTAAAGTATTGTGGTTTATATGGTCTATTACTTTATTTGAAAAATCATTCATAATCAATTTGTGCATTTTTATATTAACAGATTTTCCTATTTTATTAATATTTCTACTAACCGCGTATCCGTAATTGTCTTCATACCAACAATTAATTTTAATTTTATCATAATCCTCTTTATCAAAATAAAATTGATTATTTGTATTGCTTGTGTAACCAATCCCATATACTCCTGTTAAATCATAAGTATTATATTTTCTAAATTGTTGATGATTTTCAAAGTTTTTCTTACTAAATTCTTTTGCATAACATCCACAAGATTTTGTATGACCACTTTCTAATTTATATTTTGGTAATTTTGTCATATTCCCACAATCGCATTTGCATAACCAAAGAGCTTCTTTCTTCCCATTTGGCTTTATTAAATCTTCTTCTGATTGACTTATAACTGTAAGTCTGCCGTATCTATTGCCAGATATATTTGTTCTTACTTTTACCATAATAATTCCTTTAACCATGTGTTCCTTTGTTCATCTTCGTCTACTAATAAAGCATTATTAAAAGCTGAGACGCTTCCAATATCAATAACTTTTTTCTTTGCTCTTGTGTCAGCAACATAAAGTAAATTCTTTGATAACATTTTTGTATGTTTTTCACTAACTATATTTATAACATAGTCACTCTCGCTTCCTTGAGATTTGTGGATCGTGATACAATAAGCTAATAATAAATTTTGCAATTTAGGTTTATCGAAAACAATAAGTTCATTATCAAATTCAATAATCATCATATTGTCATTTACTTCTCTAATGACACCGCATTGTCCATTAAATACTTGTGTTAATTCTATATCATCACTTGTCAGCATATTGTCCGAATTTTGTATTTTTTTATAACTCTCTAATGGCATTGCCTTATAGTCATTTTTTGTATTGATTACTACATCTCCAACCCTAAAAATTATATTAGTTTTGTTGATTTGCCTTGCCATAATTTTCTCATTCGGTTTGGGCGAATTTATAATTGCTTGTATTTCATTATTGATAATATAAGTTCCTTCTTCACCAACATTCATAGGAGACAAACATAATATATTCTTTGGCTTAATATTTTTATCAATAAGTTTAATATATTCTTCTTTTACAGTATCTAATATATCATTAGTCTCAATAAATTCATAATTGTCACAAATCTTATATCTGTTACCTATATGCTTCACCATTTCAGCGTCATCAAAAAACTGTTTTCCTTGACGTACATTTGTAGCAACAAATAAACTGCCATTGCTTTTATATCTAAAAATTTCGTCCAGTGTAATGCTTGGAACTTTGCCACTGTTAATTAAATCACTAAATACTCTTCCTACTCCTACACAACTTAATTGTTTAAAATCTCCAACAAATACAATTCTTGCATTTTCATTAGTGATATGTTTAAATAACATTACGATTGTTGGCAAATCATTCATTGTAGCCTCATCTAAAATAACACAATCAGAAAAAATTTCTCCATCTTTCAAACATTTTCTATGTACTGTACTTGTTGATCTATGCGTTGCTTCTGCCATTCTAAGGCTTGCTTTTCCAGTAGAAGATAACAAAGTGTATGATAAATTATTATCTTCCATAAGTTCGATAAGACCTTTTAATGAACTTGTTTTTCCGCTTCCAGAGAACCCAGCTAAAATCATAAAATTATATTTACAAAATAACTCTAATGCTTTTGATTGTTTTTCACTTAGTTGAAATCCATCAATATTGGTGTATTTTGTGTAATCAATGTCAAGTTGCTTACTATTCATAATTTTATCCTTTACAAAATCAGCAACATAACACTCACCTTGATAAGTAGACATAATACTTAAATCTTTTGACTTCTCATCGTAATAGAATAAATCGTTGTTCATTGCTGTAGGAACAATTAAAGGTTCAAGTTCGGGTACATTATATTCTTCCATGATATAATAATATAAATCATTTCCATTTAACCTTGTATCACCCTCTTGCTCATTTCTTTCCAACACACTTAAAATCAAATAAGCACATCTCATTTCACTTACTTTTAAATCTTCTCTTAATTCCATAATCATTCTATCAGCAAATTCAAAAGAACGACCAAGTGTTGAGATTAAGACTTTATAAGGATTAGACTGAATTTCTTTAGCAATATGCTCTTCATCAAGATATTCTTCAATTAAATTTTTACAATCACTTACATCAAATTTGTAATCCTTGAAATGTTGAATAATACCAAGATACTTATATTTTTCAAGTAAGTTTCTGGCATAAGCGCCAAGATAGACTTTCCCCATACCTTTGACTCTACTTACATCAATAACCTCTTTGCCTTGAGTTAAAATCAATTCAATGAAATCAGGATATGCTTCTAAGATATTATCAGCAATTCTTTCACTTGTAGTGCAATCCATAAGAATTTCTTTCTTTTGGTCTAAAGTAAGTGTTGACACATCAAAGTTGCTCATAGATGGAACTGATAAAATCTTATATGTCCCACCATATCTTTTGTCATAAGCAATTTCTTCAATTTCAATTTCATAGTCTTTATTTTCGTCTATATATGAATCGTTGCCTTTCGTTGAAAAGGTAAAGTAAGGACTTAATTTAACACTATCATTATGGTCAATAGGGCTCCATGAAAATATTCTATAATCGTCTTTCTTAAAACAACACTTTACACATCTTGCTTTTAATGTAATACTCATTTTCTACTCCAATTCTCTAAATAATTAGCTATTTCTGTTATATTATTTCTTGATTCAATATACTTGTCTATGCTTTCTTGAATAAATTGGACAACAGCTTGTGTATGAGAAATTTTTATTGATCTCATATAAGAATCATATGAATATATTGTAGTCCATATATAAAACAATAGAAATTTTTTCTTTACTTTTATTTCGCATTGTACTCCTAAATTATCTGCGTTGATATTTACTTTAAAAGTATAGCCATCTTTCTCTATAATCTTAGTCATAATATTTATATTTATTCTCCTTCTTTTTATTTACAACTTTAAATCCTTTTCTTGCTTTATATTTGTCACAGGTTTGACATAATTTCTTCTGTTCAGCATTTCTTCCTTTGTCACATTTACCTTTACAAATATAATAGATACAAGGTGCTAATCTTTCTTTAGACATAAAAAATATCTCCTTTCATTGATATAATAATTATACCATGAAAAGAGATATTTGTCAAGTAAAAATTTACCATCTTAATTCAAAATATTTATTATAAATCTTATCCCATTCTACTTGTTTAATTCCACCTCTATCATATTTTTCTTCTAAATTGTAAAGACATTGTGTAAGATAACGGTCTGTATGCCAATTACTAAATAAAGTCTCGTATTCATTATTGATAAGTACACTTAATTTTCCACCAAATGTGTTTGATATAGATATTCTACCTTTTAAGTATTGACATAACTTGGCTTTGGTCTTATCAGAAACATTATATCCACGTTTCTCCATTTCATCAATAACCAAATCACAATATAGTCTAAAATGACTCAAGTCATAATTCATAATAGGATTGATAAGAATGTGATTAGTTGTTCCTTTTTCATAAATATCTTTAGCAATGGCAACACATTCTCTTAACTGAGAACACAACTGTTGTTTAGGTAACACATCTAATAAATCATAATGCCATAATCTCATATTCTTTACTCCTTTACAATATATTTACTCAACATATCAATTTCTTTTTGTAATTCTTTAATACGAGGTACAATTTCTTCCCATTCATCTGTTTCAAAATTATAATAAAAACTTGCTGGGAAATTGCCATTATAATCAATATTATTTACTCTATTGTCACCAAACGTTTTATTTAGAAAATTTAAGGCTTCCTCAGATTTACAAACCACATAAGCACCATCTAGAGATAAACGACAATTATTATCAAGAGGAAGTAATTTATCTTCTGTATTATACACTAACAAATCTTTACCATACTTATTTTGTAGTTCTTTACTTTCATATATTTCACATTCATTATAATCCTCAAATTCCTTGCCATCAAATGCAATATAAATTGTCTTCTCTGTCATATTATTACCCCTTTCTAATATGCCGAATTATTTTATCTAATAAATTAAGCTGCGCGAATAGCTCTTGTCTATATGTCCCCTCTGCTTTGTCGTAACTACCAATTCCATATAAATGAGCATCAATATCATCTTTTTGCTCATAAAGCCAAATTAGTAAATCTTTATCCATATTATTTTTACTCCTTAAATAATTCCAATCGTTTCATCTTCATAATTACATTTCTTTGCTTTTTCAAACATATCTAAATATTTTTCATCAAAGTCAAATGTATCTTTTTTAATATTTGCAATTAATGTCAAGCATCTATTATACATTTCTGTTGTAAAATCTTCACAATTTATACCATTTTGATTCCTATTAAAAATATAATAAATTAAATTAGAGTCTCTCTTAATTGCTTCTGACACCAAAGGTTCTAAAAATAAATGTAAAATAAAATCTTTGGTCAATTCTACTTGTGACTCACCATAAGTATAATATCTATCATAATATGCTTGCATAGCTGAAAGTTTATTTTTATATAACTCTTTATTATACCAACCTTTACAAATTAGCATAATATCAATTAAAGTATTGTCTGTCATTCTTTTACCTCCACATCTAAGTTTTCACATCTCAATCTACTAGCAATTTGTTTACCAAGTATTTGATACTGATAAGGATGACGCAGAAATACACTCTTCTGCTAATCGCTCACATGCTTCTTTTAATAATTCTACATCATCTGTTAAAATTTTAATCATTAACTTCTCCTTTTATAAACGCTTCATAATAAACATCTTCAAGTAATTCATTTCTTAAAAACAACCTAAAAGGTGTTGGAACTCTTCCTTCAATTTTTCCGAAGATTTAATATCATCTATTACTTTTGAGTCATGTTTCATAATACGTTTGTATAAACTATAAATATTGCTCATAATTTAACCTTTCTATTCACAGTGTAATACGTTTTTATGGAAATTCATTGCACATTCTTTGCACAATAAAATTTTGGTTGAATGGTCAAGATATTCGCCATCCCATCTAACTGTATATTCTTTTGCCTCATTAAAATTTGTAATTTCTTTTCCACATTTGTCACAATAATATTTAGTTACTGTCATAACAAAAATCTCCTTTCCATTTGATACTTGTATTATATCATAGGAAAGGAGATTTGTCAAGGGTTAATTTTTAATTTCAGGTATAAAGCTTAAAATATGTGAAACTACATCTACACTATTCTTCAATTTCTTCTTGCAATCTTTCCAATCTTAAATTCAGTGTTTTATCTTCATTCACTTTTTCAATCAAAACCATACTATGTTGAAATATGCTATTTTTATAACTTTTAACAAAGAAAGCATCTTCTCTTCTGTAACCACACACCATAACAAGATTGCCACGTTTTATCCAGTTATCATCTTTAACTCCGTTAATTTCAATTACTTGTTTATAATAAGCAAATTGACCTTTAGGCATATTAACAGCTACAACTTCATTATCGGGTGTCAAGATATTAAACATATGGTCTTTATCTTTTCTGTCTAACACAGTTCCACAAATACGATAAATCTCATACTGCCTCCATGTTCTTTGCCCTCTTGATTTCAAAGTGAACGTGGGTTCTTCTGGCAAGTCGTTAAAATGGGATAAGTTGTAAGCATTATAGTCAATATCATTTAATTCATGTTCTCCGTTGGGATAGAACGATACAGAGTCAAATGACCATTTATTCTTATCCTCTACACCAACCATATTTTGATATTCAGATTGCCATGTTAAAGCGTTATATTGGTCGATTACAGCTTGTGTATTGATATATGCCTTGAGTTTATCCATAGACTCTTTTAAAGCTTTTTCTAGTGCCTTATCAACGACTACAAGACCATTCTCTGTATAATAATAGTCTTGTTCTTCTTTTAGTTTGTTTATACAATTTTCTTCAAAATAGTCTACTGCATTGTCCATTACTAAATAGTGCTTCTTTGATTTATACTTAGGGTCGTTACAATAAAAGAATTTCTTGTCTGTTACATACTTGTAAAAGTAATAAGCTGTAATTAGTTCTTGAGGAAAGTCCACACCTAAGTTAATAGCGTTAGGGATGTTAGCCGTTGTCAATGATTCTTTCTTAGGGTTCTCATAGACAGTTAGCCATTTCATAGCCGAAATCTTGTCATCTGTGTTATCAAAACAACCGCCTTTAATCAGTGTAACAAATTTAGACTTCGTAATAGGACTACCAGTATAATGAAATTTGTTATAGAAATCATCAAAATCCTTATATGGTCTGTTATCAATGATAGATTTAGCAATATCTAAGTTAATGCCACTAATACCACCCAATCCAAATAAAATAGTGTTATCTTCTTCATTCGGAGTAAATGATATACCTGACCTTTCAATATCTGGTTGTAACACATTGATACCAAATTTTCTCATTTTATAGATTGATTTAGCAACCTTACCATAGTCGGTCTGTCCATTTGCTCGTTCATTTGTTTCATCTGATTGTGACTCCACTGTTAAGCAAGCTGTATTCCAATAAACTCTTGGATAATAATAGTTAAGGTTCAATTCTTGTAAAGCAATAACAGAATAAGAGTATGAGTGCAACTGACTAAACGAATATCCAAAACTCATACCGAACTCTTCTTCCCAAATATACTTAGCAAAAATATCTCTTGTGCCTTGTTCTTTACACGACTCAAAGAACAATGTCTTAGTTTCTTCTAGTACATCAGCTTTCTTTTTAGCAATGGCTTTACGTAATTTATTAGCTTGCTTTAGACTAAATCCACTTACTCTTTTATCCATAGACAATAGCATAACTTTTTCTTGCGATTCAGCCATACCATAAGAATTTTCCAAATGCTCTTTCAAACATTGTTGCTCACTATTGCTTAATCCATATTCGGTCATATCGGCATACCATTCACTTATATCACGTTTATAACGTGCATATTTATCTAATGGCGATTCTTCTCCATCTCCTTGCAGTCTTAACAAAGAGTTGGTCGCTGATAAATCCATAACAGAATGTGGTTCAACTTGATTCAAGGCTTTAACAGCAACGGGAGTGTCAAATTGAAAGATTGAATAGATTTGCTTAATCATATCCCACATTTCTTTAGTTTGATAATCTAATACGTCTGGGTGTAAATATTTCCAATATGTAGCCTTTAATGAACCTTGCCACTCCATGTGACCATTTGCAATAAGCAAATCCATTGTCTTACGAATTTTGTCGCTTGCTTGAATTGTTAGTATATCGACTTTAGTCCAACCACAATATTCAGCATCGTGTAAATCATAACAAGAACATAACACTCCTTTAGGAGAACGCATAGCAGATATTTGATTTACATAAGGTTCGTTACCAATTAAAATACCACTTGCATGAATACCACGATTGATAATCAATCCTTCAAATACAAAGATGCATTCTTGTAAATGTTCATATTTGTTTATTTCATTGATTAACTCTTTAACTGGTTTTCTATCTTTATCTTTATTGCCATAAAAACAATCTTTCAAAGACCAAACTTGACCACGCTCCGTTGGAACTAAAGATTTCAAATATCCAACTGTTTCGTCTGTAATATCATAACCAAGTTTTTTCAATCCTTTACCAGCTTTTTCAATAGCAGTCTTAGCACTAAGCGTAGAAAATGTTGCTACATTTAATACTCTGTCTTCACCAAAATAGTTGCGGATTGCTTCAATGATGCTATCACGTTTAGCATTTTGTGAATCATTGTCAATATCTGCTATTTCTACGCCACGTTCCGCAGATAAGTGTCTCCAAAATGGAAAGTAATCACCTAATGGAACAGGGTCAATTTGTGTAATCTCAAGCAAATAACACACTAAAAATCCTGCTCCACTACCTCTTGCTGGCATTGATAAACTATCACTATCCCAAATCAATTCAATAATCTTTGACATAGTTGTATAATAACTTGCCATAGAATCATTAAACGCTTCTGAAACAAGCCTAAGTTCATGGAACTCACTATTTAATCTTGCTATATATGTTTCAATATCCTTACCTTTACATTCAACTAATTCATATAAAGCCCTTTCGATACGATAAAAGAAATAGCTGTCTTGTAAATTTTTAATAAAAGCATAATATTTGAAATCTTCGTATTTATCATAATATTGTTTATATCTATGCTCAATAGTAAAGCTAGGAATATTCTCAATGGGAATCTGAGGAATCATTGGAGCGTGTTCAAATGAATAGCCTTGAACTCTAGTACCTATTTGATTAGTGTTTCCAAACAATTCATCAATCTGCTCTTGCGTAAATAAATTAAATAAATACCCTCTTAATTCTTCTTCTCCCATGAGGTAAGCAGTAGCATAAAATTCATCTGTTTCTCTTGCATCACCACCATCTTTAGCATTAAGCAACACCTTATGAGCAAATGCTTGTTCTTTATTCATAAAATGGGAGTCTGTTGTGATAATACAAGGTATGTTAAATTTGTGACCAATATCCCATAGATACTTATTAACGGTCATTTGTTCTGTATTGCTTTGATAGCAAGGTTGCATTTCAAGATAAAAATTGCCATGACCAAATAAATCATCAAAATATTGAATGGCATTATTGGCTTTTTCATAATTTTGTGCCAAAATTGCATGAGGGATAACACCACCTAAGCAAGCCGAAGATGCAATAACATGACCTTGATTTGGTCTAATAATATCTTCTAAATCAGCATAATAAGTTGGTCTACGCATAAGACCTTTATAAGTGTATGCTCTATACCATGCTCTACTTGACAATTCACGAATTTGTTTATGACCTTCATTGTCTAACGCATTTAAGATAAAATGGTAATATGGTGTTTCCTCTTCAAAAGGCGTTGTTGCACCTCTCATTATGTTATCTTCATCTTCTGACAATAGATAAATTTCATTACCAAGAATTAACTGAAATGGTCTATCTTTAGTCATAGATTGATAATACTTTAATGCTTGCACATGACCACTAATACACTCATGGTCTGTTATGGCTATACCATTTAATCCTAAATCGTAAGCTGATTGAATTAACTTGTCACATTTATTGATACTATCTGGAAAGCCTAAAGAGGCATTACTGTATGGACTGTGGTTGTGCAATGCTGTATAACTCATTCATTTATCTCCTTTCTATATTTACTCAATTATACCACAAAAGACCACCTTTGTCAAGTGGTCTTTTTATTAAAATAAAATTATGTCACAACTAACATAATCTATCAATTTATGTTAATTATAACATAAAAAGGAGCTTTTGTCAAGCCCCTTTTACAATTAATTTACTTCCTATGCCACATAATATCCTTGTTCTTGAATTTTATCCCATTCTGACTTATGATACCATAAAATATTGTATTCTTCTATACCCATACAATTAATGAGTATTTTGATTTCCAACATAGGGTCAGTTTCAACAAAATTTGGGATATCTTTTCTCATAAAATCTTCCCATTCTTTAGTAACATCTTCAACTGAAACTACCTTTTCAATATAATGTTCTAATAAATTCATTTAATCACCAACCTTAATAATAGACTTAAATTGTTTCTCATATAAATCAAGATACAATTCCTTGGCATCACCATTATATGTTGCTTCAATAAATTGAGGGTAAATTATATTTGTATCTTTATTACGAACAATAAATAAACCTTTGTGGTTTTGTATGGTTTTACAATACCATACTTGAATTATTTCTAAATCTGCTTCATTATATGACTTGTCTAAAAAATAATTTTTAATCTCTTTATCGACTAAATCTAAATATTCTATTGTTTGCATGTTATATTTTACTCCTTTCGTTCTTCACTTATCCAGCATCAAATATAATTTCTAGTTGCGGTAATTCCCCTGTATAACCAATGGTTTTTTCATAGTTTTTATCAATTTCAAACTTAGGTCTAAAGTCCCCATCTCCATCAGAATAAAATCCAACGATAGAAGAATGTCCTATTTCTCCACAATGTTGCATATAATCAAGCATAGAGCAAAAATCATTTATCCATCTTTTGTTCATTGTACATTTAATATTAAATGTAATATTATTTTCCATATTACACCACCTTCCAATCTTCTGCTAATACATCACTAATGCTAGGAGTCCAAGGAACAACTTGACCTTGTACCGTTTTAAGTGCGATATAAGGCTTATATTCAACCAAACCTTGTTCATTAACTAATTGTTTAGCTATTTTAGTACATGGCTTATATGAGCCTTGTGGAACGTAATAAATAAATTGATTCTTTCCATTCCAACCTTGTCTTGTTAGTTTAGAACCTTTTAACAGTTTGTCTAAGGCTTCATCAAATTTCATTAAATAATCATCCATTTCTGCTATATAGTGTTTAAATAATGAATTTCCTTTCCAATATATTCTACGTGATTTAGGGCAAGCAACTCCTTTTCTAATGTCATCAATAGTATAACTTTTATATATTGTTCCATCAAATAAAACATCAACAATTTTATAACCATTTGATAAAATATGTACTTCACTATCTATTGATATAAAGTCTACACCATCTGCTCCAATTTCTTCCATTTCTTCTAAAATTGATTTCATATTACTCTCCTTTTAATCCGTAATCTCTACTTCATAATTATACATAGCTTCATATAATTTTATAGGGAAATTAGGATATTTCGATTTATATTCATCTGCTACCTGTTTAATATGATTTTCTTTAAAATTCTTATAAGCATAAAAAGCTTCATTTGGATTATTAAATACTCCAATATGCTTCATTCCATTCCCGTATGTGCTACATCTTGCAACGTAATTGTGATTATTCTTTTGCCAAATTACTCCTATTGGTAAAGAACCTCTAACTTTTTGTGATTTAACAAATAATAAATTTATGTTATTATCAACCAATATACAAGTTTGCGGAGAATAAAGTCTATTCCCTTTTACCAAAATATCTTTATCTAAAAATGTTGATATATCACTCCATTTGTTTTTATTGTACCATTCGGCAAATGTTTGAAAACATAGCCATTCTTCACATACTTCACAGTCTCTATATGTAGGCATTTTGCTTAACGCTTTTTCTGAGTAGCATCTTTTAATCATATGTTGCCAATGATTGTATTCTTCTGTTACAACACTCTTGCCATTTACTTTAATAGAACATTTATATTCTCCTTCTCCCATATATCCAATATTACAAACACTTTTAGTATACGGACTTTTAAAACTTCCTTCTTTTAAAACTTTTAGATCTTTGTGTTCGATGTAACCATTATCATATTGTATAATAACATCTGTCAATTTATTATAATCAATAATTGTTGCAATTTCTCCATGTTTATTTTTATATGTACTTCCTATATATAATTTACGACCATCTTCTTTTAATTTTTCTTTGTACCATTCTTGCATATATTAAATATTGGTGGGAGAAGTTTCTCCCACCTTACCTTTCTTTATTACCACTCAACACCTCTTTGTTGAGCAAATGCAACAAGATTGTTATATATACTTTCAAGTTCTACAAGTTGATTAGGTCTTGCATCTGTAACCTTTACACCTTCTCCTAATTGAGATTCTACAATTCCAATCGTTTCATCTGGGTAAACTTCAAATAAAGCTGTAAGAACTGGCTCAATACTTTTAATATAATCATCCTTAGTATAACCACTTGTATTTCTTGCAAATGTCACCAAATCTGCACCTTGTTCTTCTGCTGATTTCTTTTGTGCGTCTTCAATAGCTTTAATAATGTTCTCAGCAGTAAATGGATTTACAATAGGAACAATATCAAATCTTGACCCACTAAAGAATTTGTCTGTTCCAACACAATAAGCAACTGACATAACTACTTTATTTGTTTCTTTATCTGTACCTTGTCCTTTGATATAAAATCTAAAATCTGTTAAGTCTCTAATGAAGCGTGTAGAGTCTTTTACATTAGAAGTTCCTTTTGGCTGAATATATGTACTACCATTATCTCTTTCAATGACTTCGCCATGACTTATAAAAATAATTGTATAACCATAAGAGCATAATCTGTTAATATCATTCTTAAATGCAGTTCTATACAAAGTATAGCCATTCGGATTTCCTTTTTGTGCTTGTTGTACTTCTCCCACATCTCTACAACCATATTCTTGAGCCACTGCTTGCTTATAAACATCAGCAATATCTTCTACACAATCAAGAATAATTGTTTGGAATTTTTCTTTCATTTGGTCAAGGGTTTTTTCATCTGTTAATTGCTTAACAACATCCACAAAATCTTTTTTCCTTGTAATGGGAATCTTATATCCTTTAATTGCCGAACCACCAGCTTCTCCCATTAACAACAAAGGTTTTGGAAATCTCATAGCTTGCTTTGTTTTCCCTACTGCGTTTTCATCAGAATAAATTTGTATTTTGAGTCCGTCAAGATTATAAGCTACACCAGTTTCTTCCAGCCCTAATAAGTTTAAATTTGCCATCTTCTATTTACCTTTCTATATTTACTAATAATAATCAATTCTTTAAAAGGGCAGACATTACATCTGCCCTATATCTTATCTTAGAATGGAGACTTCTTTGTTGAAGAACCAAATGGATTAGCCTTTGCACCATTAGAACTTGCTCCCTTTGGAGAACTCTTAGGCTTATCTTTATTCTCTTTAGCGGTCTTTACCATGTTACTAATTTTAATGTCACGTTCATTCAGTGCTTGCTTCATATCTTCAGGATTGATATAGTATTCATTTTCCTCATCAAACGCCTCATCACCACGAAATACACTATATTCAGTAACACTAAATCCACTTACCATGTGTGATTCTCTACGACCAAATCCACCAGTTGTAGGTTTCTTAGCTCCTACTTGCTTAGTGATAATCTCATAATATAGCTTTACAGACTGACCAGCTTCATAGAATGAATTGAAATCATCTGCAAGATCGGCTTCTACAATAAATGTAAAAGGTGTAGTTTCAGCGTTGCGATTGAATGTATAAAGTTCAACTTTTAGTCTACCTGTTTCTTCTGCATCCTCACCCTTTGTTTCGGGAATAATACTACGGATAATACCACTGATTTCACAGTCTGCACTGTCCTCTTCGGGAACACCAGTAGATGTAATTCTAAATCCATTTACTTGTGTAATAGACTTAAATTCATATGTGTCCTTATTAACGTATTCATTCGCAGATAGGATTCCATCAATCTTAACTCTTGTAGGTACTTCCCCATCCTTTGCATTATTCTTAGGAATATAATTTTCAAGAACAGTCTTTAAGGACTTAAAATTTGAATTATCAATAATCTGTCCATTCTCGTCTAACTTCTTCTCACTTGCAGGGAAGAAATCTACACCAATCGCATTTCCCTTTACATCTACAAGAAACATAGGATTCTTAAAATCCTTCTTTGCCATCTGTTGACAAGTTACCTTCTTTTCAACTCCATTTGCTCCCTTTAAGGTAACTTCCTTTGTAATCTCTTCAAGATTCATTTCAAGTAATTCACCGATAACCTGCGCATTGTTAATACTAGCTTTAATTTCACTCATTTTAATTCTAATTCCTTTCTTCTCTTAAACTTTTTTATTATGTACTTATCTATAATATCACTCCGAAGAGATAATAAAATAAATGTATAATTTAATCTAAGTCATCTCACTCTTAGTCGTTCACTGTCTTACCATTTGAAACTTTTTCAATTACATCTTTGTTCTTTAAGTTGTTTTTAATAAACTCTTTTAATTCTTCCATTGTGCAACCACTATTAATCTTGTCAAGATATAATTGACTAGCAGTTTCAAAGCCAATAACCATATTCTTAATAAAGTTCTCTTTCAAACTACTTTCATAGTGATTAACAATGTTTGCCATTGCTTGTTTCTTTGTTGGTTTCTTTGATTGTTTACTTTGCATAGCCATTATTGAACTACCTCATCTCTGTCACATACTGGGCACAGCCAAGCTGTAAACCATTCTTTATTGTTATACTCCAATTCAGTATGAGTCTCGCAATAATCATAAGGTTGTAGTTTTGCACCACACTCAATACAATATTGTTCTTTATTAAACCAATCAAGAATTACTTGTTTCATTTTATCATCATTTGTCGTGTGGTATAAGTAAAATAACATATCCTTAATCAATTCTTTCCCATCTGTGCCATCACGATAATAATGTTCGTTGATCGTTTCTACAATTTCTAATGCAAAATTTTCCATATAATCCTCCTTTATATTTATTAGATTGAGAGATTTATCGGAGTCCCAATATCTAGGACTCCTACAAACGGAGGTAAAAATGAATAAAAACATTAGAATCCCGATAAATCTCTCAATCATGGATATTATATCATATTATTTAGTTAGTGTCAAGTGTTTCATCAATAAAAATTAACTCTTGTGCATGAGGTAGCGTTCTAGCCCATGAAATGAAATTAGGAACATTTGGATTGTCTTGACCACTCCATTCATTTAATTTATGGAATCTACGTTGCCCCTTACTACACATAGCAAGTAAATTTTCATATG
>OGLF01000157.1_pt1 | contig 43491 bp, 39 predicted proteins | sample 1572701 | NCBI WGS metagenome assembly OGLF01 (sample SAMEA2581910, study PRJEB24529) | metagenome | biome: Human gut stool | place: China | collected 2011 | reverse complement strand
AGGAGATCAACATCGCCCAGTCGGTAGCCGTCGGCGACGGCGCCAACGACCTGCCGATGCTCAATCTCGCCGGTCTGGGCATCGCTTTCCATGCCAAACCCAAAGTGAAGGCCACCGCCCGGCAGTCGATCTCGACCATCGGACTGGACGGCATCCTCTACTTCCTCGGCCTGAAGGATTCACGCATCGAATAACGGAGCTTATGCGACGCCTGCCGCTGTTATGCGCCTTTCTGCTGCTGACCGGATGTTACGACTCCCGGTTCGGGGAACGGAGCGGCGGCGAGGAGCCGGAACCGGCGACGGCGACCATCGCCCAATTGCGCCAACTGTACGCCGGGACGACGTTCGTGATTGCGACCGACGTGGTGGTGTCGGGCCGGGTGAACACCAGCGATGCGGAGGAAAACTTCTACCGCACGTTCTGCGTCGAGGAAGATGGAGCGGGACTTGAGGTAATGGCGGGTATTGACCATCTGCACAACGACTTTCCGCCGGGAAGCCGCGTCACGCTGCGGCTGAAGGGGCTGGCGCTGGGCGAAAGCCGCGGCATATTGCAGGTCGGGCGGAAACCCGCAGCGGGAAGCGGCTTCGCAACGGATTACCTCGGCTCGAAAGCCGCGCTGGACGCCGCCGCAAGTCGCACCGGCGAAGCCCCGCAGCCGGTCGCACCCGCCCTGCTGACGATTGCGGAACTCACGCCGAAGCGGTGCGGGACATTGGTGCGGATCGACGGCCTGAGTTACACGCCCGAAGACCTTACGCCCGGTACATGGGCGGGGTACAAACGCTTCACCGACGCCGGAGGAGCCGAAATATACACCTATGTCCGCAATTACGCCGGGTTCGCCGGCGAAGAGGTCCCCGCCGGAAAGAGCTGTTCGCTCACGGGCATTCTGCAATACGACGACGCCGGCAAAGGCCGTTACCTGCTCAAACTCCGCAATGAAAACGACTGCATGTATTAAACTGCTGGCGCTCCTGCTGCTGGCGGCCTGCGACCGGACGTCGAAACTCTCGTTCGAGGGCGGCGCTCCCGGCGGCGTGCACACCATTGCGGACCTCAAGGCGCGCTGCACCGCAAACAGCGTCGCCGTAACGGAGGACATCACGCTCGAAGGCGTCGTCACGGGCAACGATTTCTACGGCGAATTTTACAAGACGCTCGTCGTCGAGGATGCCAGCGGCGGGATTTCGCTCCTGATCGACGGCACCCGACTCGCTTTCGACTACCCGGTCGGAGCGGCCGTCACCATCTTCTGCAACGGGCTTACGCTGGGCGATTACGGCGGCAAGATCCAGCTCGGAACCACGCCCGACGGCGATTACGGCGTAGGGCGGATTCCGCGTGAGGAGCTAGGACGCTATCTGCGCCGCAATCCGGACAAGGACGGCCGGCCGCGGCCGGCCGTATGTACGTTCGACGCCATCGGCCTCCGGCAGACAGACACCTACGTATGTTTCGAAGGAGTACGGTTTACCGAAGCGGGGCCGTGGTGCGACACCGATCCGGAGACCTCGGAACCGCAAACCTCCGAACGGACGCTGACCGACGCCCAAGGCCGGACATTCCGGGTCCGGACGCTGGGGACATGCGCATACGCAACGGAACCCGTACCGCAGGGCACGGGTTCCGTATATGGAATTATCGACTATTTCAACGGGAAATACACGCTCCGTGTCTCGGAGCGGCGCGTCGAATTCGCTAACGCTGCAGGGCTTCCCAGAGCATATCCTTCAACCGGGCGATATTCAGCCCCGAAACCGACGAAATAAAGACCGAGGGAATGCCTTCGGGCAGGTGGGGTTTCATCTGTTCGATCAGCTCCTCGTCCAGCATGTCGCACTTGGTGACGGCCAGCAGACGCTCCTTGTCGAGCAGTTCGGGATTGTACTGCGTCAGTTCGCCCAGCAGGACTTCGTAATCGCGCCGGACGTCGTCGCTGTCGGCGGGAATCATGAACAGCAGCACCGAATTGCGCTCGATATGGCGCAGGAAGCGGGTGCCGAGTCCGCGGCCATCGTGCGCCCCCTCGATGATGCCGGGAATGTCGGCCATGACGAACGATTTATGGTCGCGGACCTCCACGATGCCCAAATTGGGTTCGAGCGTGGTGAAGGCATAGTTGGCGATCTTGGGTTTGGCGGCGGAAACAGCCGCGAGCAGCGTACTCTTACCCGCATTGGGAAAACCTACCAGACCCACGTCGGCCAGCACCTTCAGTTCGAGAATGAAAGCCCCTTCGTCGCCCTCTTCGCCCGGCTGGGCGTAGCGCGGCGTCTGGTTGGTGGCGCTTTTGAAATGCCAGTTGCCGAGACCTCCGCGGCCGCCATGCAGCAGCACCAGCCGTTCTCCGTCGGCGGTAACCTCCCCCACCGTCTCGACGGTTTCCGTGCCGTCCTCCTGCGTGACGATCCGTTTCGCAACCGTACCCAGCGGCACGGGAATCACGATGTCCTTGGCGTCCTTGCCCGACGAACGGGCGCCCGAACCGCACTGGCCGTCCTCGGCGAACTGGTGACGCTGGTATTTGAGGTGGATCAGGGTCCAGTACTGGCTGTCGCCCTGCAGGACGATACTGCCGCCCTTGCCGCCGTCGCCGCCGTCGGGACCGCCGAAAGCCACGAATTTCTCGCGGCGGAAATGCGCCGAGCCGGCTCCGCCGTGACCCGAACGGGCGAATATCTTTACGTAATCTACAAAATTCGATCCTGCCATAATGTGCCGTATTGGGGTGCGAAGACAGTGCAAGCCGGGCGCAAAGCCAAATTCATTGGGCTATGCCGGAGCGCAGCCTGTCTAAGCCGGAGTTTGTTTGCGGCAAAGATAGTGCAAGCCGGGCGCAAAAACAAATCGGCCGGCCGCACAATCGCTATAAATGCGTCAGATAACCGTATCTGACGAGGTCTTCTTCGCCCTGCGCGAGGTAGGCCCGGCCGTCGGCCATGACGTAAAGGCGGTCGGCGAGGTCGGTGACGTGGCGGTGCATATGGTCGGTCAGGAGAATGCCTTTGGACGCCCGCTCCTGCAGGATCAGTCGCTTAAGCGCGGAGACATGCAGGGGCGCGACCTGCGAAAAAGGCTCGTCGAGCAGTATGAACCGCGTGGGGCTGCGCAGGATCAGGTAACACTCCAGAATCCGCCGTTCGCCGCCCGACATCGCGTAAATCTTGGTTCCGAACAGTTTTTCGAAGAGCGGAAACCATTTCAGCAGGTCGCCGCGCGTCATGTCGTAATCCCGCAGCACCCGGTCCAGCGTCAGCCAGCCGGGAATGAAACCCTGCTGCGGCAGGTAACGCACTTCGTCGGCCCGGAAGCGGTCGTGCCACACGCCGTCGATGCGCATAGACCGGAAACCGGCCCGCAGGGAGCCGCAGAGAATCTTCATCAGACAGCTCTTGCCGCAGCCGTTGCGGCCCAGAACGGCAGAGACGCCGCCCGTCTCGACCGCCAGATATACGCCCGAAAGGATACGCCGGTCGCCGAACGACAATTCGACCGAGTCGATTTCGAGGGTATGTTTTTCAGAGGGGTTCATACAGGAACAGGGCCGTCAGTTTCAACAATACGCAGCACAAGACAAAGTCCGCGGCGCAGCTTACGCCCAGCAGTTCGCGCCGCCGGACGCCCAGATTGCGGTAATAGAAGAATTCATCGCCGTAACGCTGTACGATCCAGACATAGAGATACAGCGGATAGACCGCCGCCTTGCCGAGCATGCACATCGGAATGATCTCCGGACCGTGCACCTTGACCAGCCACGCAAGCGCCACGCTCACCGCCGCGCAGAAGAAAAACATGGCCGAGTAGTAAAAACGGAGTATGAGCAGGAGTTGGCGGATCATCGTTCAAATATACGCATAAAAAACGGAGAAGCAGGACTTCTCCGTATCCTTGAACGAATAAAACTGCACACGGCCGTCCGAATCGGCCCGCCGCACGAACGACGCTGCGCCACGCCCCGCCGGATCGCAGGACCCGTAAACTGCGGCGCCGGGCGGACCGGCGCCTTGCCGACGGCATACGAGACGGACGGATGCGGCGCAACCGCCGTAGGGAGTAAGTGCACGGCAGAAATCGCACGGCAGAAATCGCACGGCAGAAATCGCACGGCGAAAATCACGCAGCAAAAATCGCACGGCGGAAATCACGCGGCGGAAATCACGCGGCGGAAATCACGCGGCGGAAATCACGCTGCAGAAATCGCACGGCGGAAACTACAGCGTCAGCGGCTCGTAGTCGAGTCCCCACGCATCGGCGACGGGCTTGTAGACCACCTTGCCCTGCACGATGTTGAGTCCCAGTTCGAGTTCGCGGTTTTCCCGGCAGGCCCGCCGCCAACCCTTGTCGGCCAGCTGGATGGCGTAGGGAAGCGTCGCATTGGTGAGCGCCAACGTCGAGGTATAGGGCACCGCACCCGGAATATTGGCCACACAGTAGTGCAGGATGCCGTCCACATAATAGACGGGGTCCTCGTGCGTCGTAGGCCGCGACGTCTCGAAGCAGCCGCCTTGGTCGATGGCCACGTCGACCATCACCGTGCCGGGTTCCATCTCCTTCAGCATATCGCGCGTGACGAGCTTCGGAGCCTTGGCGCCCGGAATCAGCACCGAGCCGACGACCAGATCGGCGCGCTTGAGCTCCTCGCGGATGTTGTATTCCGAAGACATCAGGGTTTTGACGTTCTTGGGCATCACGTCGGCAAGGTACGTGAGACGCTGCAGCGAAATATCGCAGATCGTGACGTCGGCTCCCGTTCCGGCGGCCGTACGCGCCGCGGCCGTGCCGACCACGCCTGCGCCGATGACGAAGACCTTGGCGGGTTTCACGCCCGGAACGCCGCCCAGCAGGATACCCTTGCCGCCGCGAGGTTTCTCAAGGAAGTAGCGGCCCTCCTGCGTAGCCATGCGGCCCGCGACCTCGGACATCGGGATCAGCAGCGGCAGAGAGCGGTCGGCCCGTTCGACGGTCTCGTAGGCGCAGCACACCGCCCCGCTGTCGATCATGGCGCGGGTGAGAGGTTCGCTGCTGGCGAAGTGGAAGAAGGTGAAGACCAGCTGGTCCTTGCGGATCAGCTGGTACTCAGGGGCGATCGGCTCCTTGACCTTGATAATCATCTCGGCGCGGGCGTAGACGTCTTCGATCGTGGGAAGCATCTCCGCCCCTACCGCCGTATAGGCATCATCGGCAAAACCGCTGTTCACACCGGCCGAAGCCTGCACATAAACCTTGTGACCCCGTTTGGTCAGCTCCTGAGCGCCGGAGGGGGTGAGAGCAACGCGATTCTCGTTGTTCTTGATCTCTTTGGGAATACCGATAATCATGGAATTTTGAAGTTTTAATGGTTTTTCGACCTTTAAGTTACGAATTCCATGTCGAAATCCAAAAAAATCGGCCGTTTTTTTACTTACGTCCTAAAATCGGTAAGAGACTGTAAGATAGAACGAACGGGGATAGGCATAGGTAAGGCGCGTCGCATGAGGCGCATAGCAGAGCGTGTCGCCCGAACGGATGCGGCGCACGCGCTGCGACTCGTAAGCGCTGTAAACGGTGTCGCCGTCGCCCAGCAGATTGCGCAGGATCAGCGACGCCGTCAGCCGCGAACGGTCGAACCAGAAGGTTTTGAAAAGCGCGGCGTCGAGGGTAAAGGCGTCGCCGAGCCGTTGCTGGCGGGTGAAGGCGTCGAACATCTCCCGCGTCGTGCCGCCCTGACGGGCGATCCGCTCGGTGCGCCGAAGCAGCGACGGTTCGACGTAACGCGCGCCGGCGTACCCCGCCGAAGTTTTGAATCCCCATCCTTTCGGGCCGAAGTAACCCAGTTCGGCGCAGGCCGTCAGCTGCGGCGCGCCGCCGGGCGTGCAACCGTTCAGGTGGCTCACGGCACGGGCGTCCACGACCGAATTGTCGACGTCGGAGATCACGGTTATCCGCGGGTTGCGGATGAATTTGTAACGCCCCGCAGATGCGGCGAATGACAGACTCCAGCGGTAAGAGAGCCGGATGTCGGCGGCGGCTTCGACGCCGCAGGCCATGCGTCCGATCCGCGTCGCGGCCATGTCGCAGAACACGCCCGCCATGTCGTCGTAGTAACGGCGGGTCTCGACGCCGTCGAACATCGCCAAAAGATAAGCCGAAAACCGCAGGGTCAGCGTTTCGCCCGTACGGCTGTAATTGATTTCGGCGGCATAACGGCGTTCGGGACAGGGATCGTCGATGACGCGGTTGTTGTACTGCGGCTGGTAGAAAAGGTCCGCGGCGTCGGGCAGCACGGCTTCAGCGGCAGCCGACGCTTCGAGGTAACTGCGGGGCGAGAAGGCCCAGCCGGCGGTCGCTCTGAGGGTATAGGGCGTAAACCGCACCCGGCGCGAACGGCCGTACGACTGCGCTCCGGGGAAAAGCTCCTTCTCGTAATACCCGCGGCGGCAGACTGCGGCGGCGCCCAGCGAAAGGACGAGATCGGCGCGGAAGCGGTCGGAGCGGTATTCGGCATGCAGCCGCGCATCGGCCCGGCGCGTCGTCAGCGCATAATCGTAGCCGAACCTGCCGCCCTTGCGGATCGTGCGGCCGGGGCGCCGCAGGTCGTTCTGCAGAAGGTTGCTGTAGGTATCGTCGTCCACCAGATACTGGTCGATGTCGGTGATATACTCCGCACCCAGCAGGTCGCGCATCTGCTTGTAATTGCGCGACCGCGCATGGCGGAGAACCAAGCCGTAACGCAGTGTCAGCCGGGCGTCGAGCGCAGTCGTAAACAGGGCGCTGAAGTTCAGGTCGCCGAGCCGCTCGGCGCGGTCTTCGAGGGCATAGACGGCATGGCCCGCCGCCATGCGGTTCTGGGCGATCAGTTCGTCCCAGTCGATCTGCGTATAGCGCGCGTCGCCGGCCCGCCACGCCTGTTCGGTCTCGCGGTCGCCGGTATAACCGGGCAGGTAGCGGTAGTTGTCGGGCATCGGCGTACGGGCGTCGTACCATCCCAGCGCACTGTATTTGCGCATGCCGTATTCCGCAGCGAAATCGGCGGCAAGCGATGTCGATTGCGAAACCGGCACCCGGTAGGAGACGACCGCCAGCGGCACGAACTCCCGCCGCACACGCGAATTGCGAACCTTGCCGTGCTGGAATCCCCATGCGGGGTTATAGAGCCGGTCGCCCGTAAGCCGGAACGCCTCTTCGGCCGAGGAGAGACGCGTACCCCGGACCGAGGGCGGAACGATGAGCGTCAGGCTCAGGTTGTGATCGTCGCCGAACCGCTTCGCGGCGCGCAGGCTCGCAGTCAGCGCATTGGTGAAGACGCCTTCGACGTGCATGTCGCGCCCCGTACGGGCGTCGAGAGCCGTCGTACCGCTCCAGCCGCGGCCGAGCGGTTCGGTGACGGACAACCGCGTCCCGGCCAGATAGTTGCGGTCCGTAAAACTGACGGCGGCATAGCGCGACGCCTGCGGGTAATCGTCGGCAAAACGGAACAAACGCAGGCCGCCGAGACCGCCCGTCGTGCCGTCTGCCGCGGCAAGACCGCCATAGCGGACTTCATCGGCCCCCAACAGGCGCATCGCCCCGAAATACCGAGACGAAAGCCGTACAACCCCGACCGAGGCGGATTCGTCGCGGTAATTCAGGCCCCGGCGTTTCACGGAGACATAAGGCAGGTTGAAGGCGGTATGTTCGGCATAGAGGTCGGAAGTCGTCTGCACGGCGCGGTAAAACAGCGTCGAGTCGGTCAGCAGAAGCGGCGTACGCTCCTCCTGCCGGGCGGCATAGGGGTAATATTCGTCATCGGGATGCTGGGCCGCGGCACCGCATACGGTGAGCAGACCGAGCAGCAGACAAGCGTATTTCGGGATCATGCGCAGCGACTTTTCGGAATACAAATATAACTAATTTTGTTACTTTCCCAATAAAAAACCGAAGTGTTTGCAGCAGCGATGTTCAGACTGATGGTATTTGACGCCGAAAAGGACGGTTCGATAAAAAAATAATCAATTTATTATTAGTTTGTTTCAATTTATTTTATTATATTGCTCATAAAGTTAATGAATAGCTTGTATAATATTCACCACCCACTTACACTTATTTCCTATGAAAAAACTTTCAGAATTCAGAAAAAAACTTCTTTACAGCCTTTATGGTTGCAGGTAGCGGATTGCTTTCGAGCAATTGCAGTAATGACGATCTGACCGTCGATCGGACAGTTCCGGATGACGTGGTCGCAACAAGATCCAGTGCATTCCATTGGACCTGTCCAGATTCCAAATGCGGATTCGATCTAAATGCGGGTTGGCAAAGTCATTGTGGCAGACCCGGATGTAAAGAAGAATACAGCGATAGTCACGGTATTTTGATTCTCACATTTGCCGATTACATTAAGAACACCGTAGGATTCGACACGGGAGGAGGTGGTGGTGCGGGATTTGATTATAACCGAATCGAATTACCTAATGGAAAATTTCCGAAATTCGCACCGGAGCCGTGGTACGAGACCCCCTGTGCCATGAAGTATTACAACGAACTTAGAAATTCCTCGCAATACAGACTGACACCGGGCTATGCGGAAGCAGTCGAATACGCATGGTATCGGACCGTGCGGATTCTCTATCCTAAATACCACAATTCGACAACCGTAGAAAGAGAATACACAAGATTTCTACTCAACGAAGGGCGAAACTTAACGGGATTTAAAGGTTCGGGGATACTTGATGCCAGCGAAGCCGCCGTGAAAGCGTTTGCGACATGCAGATAATACCACATGAGCTGCTCAATCAATTATGTTGGGCAGTTTATACCGATTAAACCATTCCAACTATGAAAACCATATTAAAACCGCTGTCTATAATTATACTGATTATGGCACTGGCAGGCTGTGCGGCACAAAAGAGCGGGAATACCCCCGGTAAAAGCACAGCGGAAGAGGTACTTTATACGCAGGCTTTGAAAGCACTGGAAGAGCGGAATTTTATCATTAAAATCGACGAGTTCCATTTTCCGTCGGACAAGGCCCCGGTCAATTCCACGAACAGCTATGTATCCATGCAAGGCAGTCACGCCGTTATCCGGATGTCACAGGATTTTCCATCCCAGATTCCCTCGAACCGGAATACGGAAAGCGATAATGCCGAAATAACGAAAGGTTCAGCCAAAAAGAACGGCGACATACAATTTCATATGCTAATTAAAGGTGCTGAGAAATGGCAGGACAGAGAACTAATAATTATATTATATAAAAATACGAATCAATGCTTTGTTAATATCAATAGAGGACATTCCGGACAAAATATTGTTAATTTCAAAGGATACGTATACCCGCTGGCGACCGAATGACACAAAACCGGGAGACCTTTTCAAAGGGTCTCCCGGTTCGAATAACATAATCGTCGGAATCAGACGGTTTTAAGCACTTCGAGCAGCAGGTCCCAGAATTGGGGAACCGTGGCGATTTCGAGCCGTTCGTCGGGCGAGTGCACGCCGCGCAGGGTCGGGCCGAACGAGACCATTTCCAGTTCGGGATATTTTTCGAGGAACAGGCCGCACTCCAGTCCGGCATGAATCGCACGGACCTTGGGATCGGCGCCGAACAGCCGTTTGTAGGCATCGACCGTCTTTGCGAGCAGGGCCGACTGCGGGTCGGGCGTCCAGCCCGGATAGCCGTCGGAGTGGGCGACATCGGCTCCGGCCAGCGCAAATACCGATTCGACCATCTGCATTACATAGGTCTTGGCGCTCTCGACGGACGACCGCTGGGACGAGGTGACGACGATGCGGTCGTCCCCCACGAATTTGACCGAAGCGAGGTTGGTGGAGGTCTCGACCAGCCCCGGCACGGCGAACGACATGGCGATCACGCCGTTGGGCACGCCCACCAGCGAATAGACCAGTCCGAACTGCGTCCGGGCGTCGAGCACCCGATCGACCTGCGGCATTTCGTTGAGCGTGATCTTGAAGTTGGGTTCGCGCAGACGGAACTCGGCTTCGAGATCGGCGGCGAAAAGTTTGTAGCGTTTGATGAACTCATCCTTGAACCGGACCGGAACGCCGAAGATCGCATAGGCCTCGCGGGGAATCGCATTGCGCAGGTTGCCGCCGTCGAACCAGCTCAGCTTCAGCTCGTAGCTCTGCATGCCGTCCCACAACAGACGTGCGACGGTCTTGTTGGAATTGACGCGGCCCTTGTCGATGTCGTCGCCCGAATGTCCGCCCTGCAGGTCCGAGACATCAACCCGGAAGAAGGCGTAGTTTTTCGGAGCCTCCTCCATCGTATAGCGGAACGTGGCGACCGTGTCGATGCCGCCGGCGCAGCCGATGAAGATCTCGCCCTCGTCCTCCGAATCGAGGTTGACGAGGTATTTGCCCGTAAGCATATCTTCGCCCAGCTCGAAGGCTCCGGTCAGGCCCGTCTCCTCGTCGACCGTAAAGAGCGCTTCGACGGGGCCGTGCTCCACGGAGGGGTCGATCAGGACAGCCAGCGCGGCGGCCATGCCGATACCGCAGTCGGCGCCGAGCGTCGTGCCTTCGGCCCTGACCCACCCGCCGTCGATGCGCGTGCGGATCGGGTCCCGGTCGAAATCGAACTCCACGTCGGAGTTCTTCTCGCAGACCATGTCCATATGCGACTGGAGGATAACCGTCGGACGGTTCTCGAAGCCCGGCGTGGCGGGCTTGCGCATCACCACGTTGCCGATGGCGTCCTTCTTGTATTCGAGATTGTGCTTCCGGGCGAAATCGACCAGAAATTCGATGATCCTGCCCTCCTTCTTCGAGGGGCGCGGAACCCGTGTGATGGCGTCGAACTGCTCCCAGACGATGCGGGGTTCCAGATTGGTAATTGCTGACATATCCTATGATAAATTAAAGTCCGTTCTTCATCCCCCGCCGGATTTCCGGAACGTTCTGCGAATCCGGCTCCGCAGAGCGAGGGTATTTTTTACAAAGATATTAAAAACAGCGCAATTTTCGGTATCTCAGGTCCTGTTTTTTGCAGCGGAAACGCGGCGGGCAAATAAATTTGCTTTTACATGCCGGTTCGATTATCTTTACGCAAAAAAACGGAGACCATATGACCGATTTCAGGATAGGACACGGATACGACGTGCATGCGCTGGCGGACGGCCTGCGGCTGGTACTGGGCGGAATCGAGATTCCCCACACGAAAGGATGCGTCGCGCATTCGGACGGCGACGTGGCGATACACGCCGTATGCGACGCGCTGCTGGGCGCCGCGGCGCTGGGCGACATCGGGCTGCACTTCCCCGACACGTCGGACGACTTCGCGGGAATAGATTCGAAAATTCTGCTCCGCAGGGTTGCGGCGCTGCTGCGCGAACGGGGATACGAAATCGGGAATGTCGATTGTACGATCCGGATGCAGCGGCCCAAGCTCCGGCCCCATATCGACGCGATGCGCGCCGCAATGGCCGGTGCAATGGGCGTAGGCGATGACCGGGTGTCGGTCAAAGCTACGACCACAGAGCATCTCGGTTTCGAAGGGCGCGAGGAGGGAGTTTCCGTCTCGGCCGTGGCATTGATCTACAAAAGCTGAGCCAAAACGGCTTGGCGAATAAAAAAACGGAGCGGCTTTTCGGGGCCGCTCCGCCTGTTCCGGGATTTTCCGCCGGCGTCAGTCTATCCGCCGGAACTTCGGATCGCCCATCCGCTTGTTCCACAGCCAGCCGACGTAACGCATCGTAACGTCGGGCGTCAGCAGCGTCAGCACCGTCTCGCCGGTAGCCGTCGAAACGGCAAATTCGGCGTGATAGACCCTATTGCCGTCGGCGACATCGAACGAGATGCACCACCCCCACTGCAAGCGCGCGGCCTGATAACTGCGGATCGACATCGAGTCGAAATTGAGCATTTCGACGTATTGCGTAACGCCCCGTTCGGTAGGCAGGTGGATTTCGACGTGATCGACGAACATGCCGAAAAAGAAGTAGTCGGCATAGATGCTGCGGATAAGGCCGCCGGGAATCTCCTGCATGCTGTTCGGAAAGAACATGTAGTCGCGCGACTGCACCAGCGAGTCGATCTTCTGCGCATAGAGTCTGGCCCGGTAGGCCCGGCGTTCGGGGCGAGTCATGCCGCGGGCTGGGTCTTCATAGACCGTCGTGTGCTCGACGAGCTGCACGGGCTGCTGCTGGACGGGAACCACGGTCGTCTGCGGCACGCTGTCCACGGCCGAAGTGCCCAGCGAAAACTGCGGGGAGGACGGAACCTGCGGAGAGGATGAAGCTTGCGGAGATTGGGTGGCCGCTTGCGGAGACGGTGCAGCCGCTTGCGGAGACTGGGCGGCGACCGGCATCAGCCAGAAAAGAGCCGCCGCGCAGAGGAGCGCCCGGCCTGTTTTCAACCGCCGCAGGACAAAAGCCCCCGCCGAAGCGGGGGGTTCTGACTGCGGACTGCATTCCTGCGGTTCCGGCACAGCGTCCGGCGTGCGGTCTTCCGCAGGATGCCGCCGGAAACGTTCCGGACTTGCCGGCACGGCGGCGCGGCGCACTGCCCTGCCCTCCGGCGACGGGGTACGGAACCCCGTCCGGCTTTGCAACCCGGATTTCATACTAATAGAGCTGAGAAATGCTTCCGGAGTACTCCACGGGGTTGTACCACGGATTGGTGATCGTCAGGTTGGCGCCGCCCGTACGGGTGAAGATCTCGAAGGTGAAGGTATAGGTCGAAGCCGAGAAGAGCGAAGTCGAGAAGGTCACCATCCAGCCTTCGTGGGTCTGCTCGGTCGTATATCCCTGCACGTTGGGAACCGTATAGTTGAGTATCATGACGTAGTAAGGCGGCACGTAGCCTTTGATGTAAGGCAGGCAGATGTCCACCGTACCGTCCCATACTCCGACGTTGAAGGCCGGATTCATGATCTGACGCATGGGGCCGGCCGGCTGGCGCTGCATGGTCTGGGGGTTGAACTGGAAATTGCGCGAAAGGATGACCGAATCCATCGTTTTCTCAAAACTGGCGATACGGTCCGCACGTCTTTTCTCACGCACCTCGCGGCGCTCTTCTTTGGGCGACAGATTCTTTTTCTGTCCGATCACGGTAGCGCCGACTACGCAGAGCAGCAGGCCCACGACGATAATAACTGTTTTTTTCATAGCACATAAAAGATTTGTACGGCTATGAAGTGCAAAATCGGTGCCTAACTGCTTAGCGTAGTGACTAAAGTCCCAGTTTTTTCAGGAATTCGCCCGTGTAGCTGCGTTTGCAGCGGGCTACCTCATGCGGCGTACCGGCGGCGACGATCTCGCCGCCCGCGGCTCCGCCTTCGGGTCCGATGTCGATGATATGGTCGGCGACCTTGATGACGTCGAGGTTGTGCTCGATGACGATGACGGTGTTGCCGCGCTCCACGAGTTTGTTCAGCACCTCCAGCAGCAGGCGGATATCTTCGAAATGGAGTCCCGTCGTAGGCTCGTCGAGGATATAGAGCGTGCGGCCCGTGTCGCGCTTCGAAAGTTCGCTCGCCAGCTTGATGCGCTGGCTCTCGCCGCCCGACAGCGTGGTGCAGGGCTGGCCGAGGGTCAGGTAGCCCAGTCCCACTTCCTGAATGGCGCGGAGTTTCTGGTAGATGTTGGGAATGTTTTCGAAAAACTCAACGGCCATATTGACCGTCATGTTCAGCACGTCGTCGATATTCTTGCCCTTGTATTTGACTTCGAGCGTCTCGCGGTTGTAACGGTGTCCGCCGCACGTCTTGCAGCGCACGTAAACGTCGGGCAGGAAGTTCATCTCGATGGTCTGCACGCCCGCGCCGCGGCACTCCTCGCAGCGGCCGCCCTTGACGTTGAACGAGAAGCGGCCCGCCTTGAAGCCCCGGATCTGGGCGTCGGGCGTCATTTCGAAGAGTTTGCGGATGTCGGAAAAGACATTGGAATAGGTCGCCGGATTGCTGCGCGGCGTACGGCCGATGGGCGACTGATCGACGACGACCAGTTTGTCGACATGTTCGATGCCCTCGACGCTGTCATACTCCAGCGGCTGGGCGAAAGAGCGGTAAAGCTCCTTCGAGAGAATCGGCCGCAGGGTCTCGTTGACGAGCGTCGATTTGCCCGAACCGCTGACGCCCGTGACGCAGACGAACTTGCCCAGCGGGAATTCGGCGGTCACGTTTTTGAGATTGTTGCCCTTGGCTCCGCGGATCACGATGCTCTGGCCCGTCCCCTTGCGGAGCGTTTCGGGAATTTCGATGCGGCGGCGGCCCGTCAGGTAATCGGCCGTGATGGAGTCGGACTTGAGAATGTCGCCGAACGTTCCGGCCGCAATGATATTGCCGCCCTTGCGGCCCGCGCGGGGACCGACATCGACGATGAAATCGGCGGCGCGCATCATGTCTTCGTCGTGTTCGACGACGATCACCGAGTTGCCCGCGTCGCGCAGCTCTTCGAGACTGCGGATCAGTTTGCGGTTGTCGCGCTGATGCAGGCCGATCGACGGTTCGTCGAGGATATAGAGCACATTGACCAGTTTGGAGCCGATCTGCGTAGCCAGCCGGATGCGCTGGCTCTCGCCGCCCGACAGCGAGCGCGACGACCGCGACAGCGACAGGTAGCCCAGCCCCACGTCCATCAGGAAGCGCAGGCGTTCGCGGATCTCCTTGACGACCTCCTGCGCGATCTTCCACTCCTTGTCGGTCATATGCTCCTCGATACGGGCGGCCCACTCCGAAAATTCGGAAATCGACATGGCCGAAACGTCGGCGATGCTCAGGCCGCCGATACGGAACTGCAGGGCCTCCTTTTTCAGGCGCGTGCCGCCGCAGACCGAGCATTTGCGGTAGACGAGGAACTGCTCGCGCCACTTCTGGCCGTGTTTGGAGTCGTCGTCCTCGGTGCGGCCGATGTATTCGGCGACGCCCTCCCACGAAACGAGGTGGTTGCCGCCCGACGAACTGAACTCCGAGAGGTTGATCGTCAGCGGCTCGGAATCGCCGTAGAGAACAGCGTTCAGACCTGCTTCGGGCAGCGTGCCGACGGGGTCGTCGAGCGTGAAGTCATAACGGCGGCCCAGCATTTCGAGGATGGCGAAAAGCATGTTGTTGCGGAACTTGCCCAGCGGTTCGACGGCCCCTTCGCGCAGCGACAGTTTCATGTCGGGAATGATTTTCCCGACGTCGAACACCGCCTCCTCGCCCAGACCGTTGCAATGGGGACAGGCGCCCTGCGGCGAGTTGAACGAAAAGGTATGCGGCGCGGGGTCCTCGAAAGCCACGCCCGTCGAGGGGCACATCAGATGGCGCGAATAGAAGCGCTGCTGCTCGGTGCCGTAATCGTAAACGGCCATCGTGCCCTTGCCCTGCCGCATAGACTCCCTGAGCGAAGTCATCACGCGGTCGCGGGCGTCCTCGGCCACGACGAGCCGGTCCACGACCAGATCGATCGTATGGATTTTATAGCGGTCGAGACGCATGCCGGCCGAAATCTCGCGGATCTCGCCGTCGATGCGCGCATAGATATATCCTTTCTTGGCCAGCGACTCGAACAGTTCGCGGTAGTGGCCCTTGCGGCCCTTCACGATGGGAGCCATCAGGGCGATTTTACGCCCGGCAAAGCCCGTCATGATCAGCTCGGCGATCTGCTCGTCGGTGTAATGCACCATCTCCTCGCCCGTGACGGGCGAATAGGCGCGCGACGCGCGCGCATAGAGCAGACGCAGGAAGTCGTTGATCTCGGTAACCGTGCCGACGGTCGAACGGGGATTCTTGTTGGTCGTCTTCTGTTCGATGGCCACCACGGGGCTGAGACCCGTGATCTTGTCCACGTCGGGACGCTCCATCGTCCCCACGAACTGACGCGCATAGGTCGAGAGCGTCTCCATGTAGCGACGCTGCCCCTCGGCGTAGATCGTGTCGAACGCGAGCGACGATTTGCCCGAACCCGAAAGGCCCGTTATGACAACCAGTTTGCGGCGCGGAATCTCCAGATCGACATTCTTGAGGTTGTGGACCCGTGCGCCCAGTATTTTGATCGTATCTTCTTTCATCATCGTAATTAAACGCACCGGAAGCTCCGTTTATTGAGCGGAGCGGATTTTTCCGGCGGGAATATCGTACAAAGATACGACATATGCGGCGCAAAACAAAACGAACGGAAGAAAATTCGGCCGGGACAAGATGCGGCGCAACTGCCGGAAAGACAGAGCCGGAATACGAAGAAAAGCAAGGCGGAATTCCGAAGAGACAGCAGGTCCGGACGCCGAGGAAGAACAGGCCCGGCACTCCGAGAAAAAGCAGGCCCGGACGCCGAGGAACTGCGAGAATCCAAGCCGGGGTTCCGAAAGACAGCGGAGCCGCGGACAGGCAGGACGGAGCTGGGACCGGAAAGCCGTCAGAGCCTCAGCACTTCAGTTCGAAGTCGTCGGCATCCATCCATGCGGGGAATTTCTCCTTGAAGGCCGTCTGAGCTTCGGAGTCGAATTCGGCGGTCAGCGTCCGTTCGCGGTCGCCGGCGTCGGCCAGCGTCCGGCCGGCGAAGTCGATCAGCGCCGAATCGCCCGCATAGCTTGCGTCGGGATCCGTACCTACACGGTTCACGCCCGCCAGATAGCACTGGTTCTCGATGGCGCGGGCGCGGAGCAGCGTGCGCCACACCTCGCGCCGGTCGTCGGCCCACGAGGCGCTGCACAAAATGGCGTCGTAGTCACCCCTATTGCGGCTCCACACCGGAAAGCGCAGGTCGTAGCAGACCAGCAGCAGGAAGCGGAAGCCCATGTATTCGACGATCACGCGCCGGTCGCCGGGCGTATAGTCGCGCGCTTCGCCGCCGGGGCGGAACAGATGGCGTTTGTCGTACCACGCCGTCTCGCCCGAAGGTTTGACGAAGAACATCCGGTTGCGGAACCGCTCCTGCTCGGCGACGACGACACTGCCCACGACGGCCCTGCCGTACTGCGCGGCCCAGCGGCGCATGGTCGTGACGACCAGCCCGTCGGCCGGTTCGGCGACGCAGGACGGACGCAGTTTGAATCCCGTGGCGAACATTTCGGGCAGCACGACGACATCGGCATCGGCGGCGGCCACGATCGGCTCCAGACGTTTCAGGTTCCGGGCGGTGTTTTCCCACTCCATATCGACCTGACAGATAGCTACGCGTATTTTCATAGGAAACTTCTCTTTTGTAACAAATATATGAAATTTTCTTACAGTTTGCACTTTTTGCAAGAAAAAAGCGGGACATCCTGTAAGACATCCCGCAAATTTCATGCGATCCGCGCATACCGACGCGGCGCGGCGTAAGCCGGAACAGAGCGGCGAACCGGGTCAGCTTTCTCCGAGCCGCCACACGGTAACGGACGAAGCGTTGCTCCGCTGGTGCAGCACCGAGACTTTGCAGGGCACGAAATCCGAAGCGCCGCACGTCCAGACATCGACGAACTGCTGGGGGCTGCGCTCCGCAAGCGGGAACCATGTGCTCTGCACCTGAATCATCACCCGGTGTCCGGCGCGGAACGTATGCGCGATGTCGGTCATGCGGAACGGCACGCGGGCCGGAACGCCCGGCGTAAAGGCTTTGGGGCGCGAGAACCCGTCGCGGAAACGCCCCCGCATCACGTCGCCGCGCACGAGCATCCGGCAGCCGGACTGCGGATCGTCGTCGGGAAAAACGTCGATCAGCCTGACGACAAAATCGGCGTCGGTGGTCGAAAGGATCACCTCCAGCTCGACATCGACGGGTCCCGCGAGGGTCATATCCCCGTCGAGCGGCTCGGTGACGAAGGTCAGCACATCGGAACGGTCCGACACGAAGCGCTGGTCGGTGAGCATATACTCTTTGGGGCGGCGTTCGCCGAAGGATTCGATATAGGGCACGGGATCGGCCGGATCGGACGTATAGGCGGAGGCGGAGCTTTTGGCCGTCGGGCGGCGGGTTTCGAGACGTCCGCCGTCGGAGAGGTAGAAGGTGAGCTTACGCGCTTCGCGCGGCGTCCAGCGGTCGAAAGCATGCCAGCGGTTGTCGCCCGACGAGAAAACCGCGGCGGCGGGAAGCGGGTCCGCGGCGCCCTCGCCCTTGAGGTAATGGTCGAAGAAAGGGAGTTCGAAATGCTCCATATAGTATTCCCACGCCGCTTCGCGCCCGAAATCGAACGCTCCGAGTTTTCCGCTGCCGTTGCGCCATGCTCCGTGCGCCCAAGGTCCCACGACCAGATGGCACGGCGTTGCGGGACTTTGCCGGACCATGGCCCGGTAGAGGTTCCACGCCCCGAAACAATCCTCGGCGTCGAACGTCCCTCCGACGACCAGCACGGCCGGCTGTACGTTGTAGCAGGCCCTGCGCAGGTCGCGCGCCTGCCACCATGCGTCGTAGGAGGGGTGTTCGGCAAGCTCTTCCCAGAAAGGATTGGGACGCTGAAGTTCCGTAAGTTCGGCCAGCGTCGCATGTTCCCGGAAGAACGACCACTCGTCGGGGCGGGTCCGCTTCGACATCGGGGGCATCTTTTCGGTCGGAGTATGGCCCGGAGGGGTGTTCATGCCGCTCAGGAAACGGTAGGAGTCGGTGAGCATCAGCACGCCGTTGTGGCGGACGTCGTCGCCCATGAACCAATCGGTGACAGGAGCCTGCGGCGAAACGGCCTTCACCGCAGGATGGGTGCAGAGACCGCCCATCATGGCGTAGAAGCCCGGATAGGAACTGCCGGCGAAACCTACCCTGCCGTTGTTGTGCGGCACATGTTTCACGAGCCACTCGACCGTATCGTAGCTGTCCGTCGTCTCGTCCGTTTCGCCGTATCCCGCAGGGCGGACATGGACGAACTCGCCCTCGCTCATAAAGCGGCCCCGCACATCCTGCATGACGACGATATAGCCGCGGTCGATATAACTGCGCATATAGCCGCTTCCGAAGCCGCGGGGAAACTCGCCGGGACCGTAGGGAGCGCAGCCGTAGGGGGTGCGGAAAATAAGGATGGGGGCTTTGGCATCCGTTTTGGGCGTATAGACCGCGGTATAGAGTTTCACGCTGTCGCGCATCGCGATACGGTATTCGGCCTTGTCGTACAGTTCATCGACGGGCTGCCGGGCAAAGGCCGCGGCCGCCGTGAGCAATCCTGCGAGCAGGAGTGCGGAAAATAGGCGCAGCTTCATGGTCGGGAGTTTTCGGTTAGTGTCCGAAAGGTACGCTTTTTTCCGCAATAGCCAAAGCCGTGGCGGAAAATCGGATTCATTCGAAGCGGCGGGTCCGATCTATTCCCGCGCGGAAAGTTGCACAGCCGCGAAATTAAACGTACTTTTGCAGTCGGTCAATTCCGACAAACGACAATATGCTCAGAGCAGGACGCATCCAGAAACTCACCGTAAGCCGCATCTCGGATTACGGATTATACCTTGCGGACGAGGAGCAGAACGAGGTTCTGCTGCCCAACCGTTACATATCCCTTACAGACAAGCCGGGCGACGAAAAGGAGGTCTTCCTCTACCACGACTCCGAAGACCGGCTGGTGGCGACGACCGAAACGCCGCTGCTGCGCGTCGGCGAGGCGGGTTATCTCCGCGTCGTGGACAAGACGGCCCACGGGGCGTTCCTCGACTGGGGGCTGTACGGCAAAGACCTCTTCCTTCCGAACCGCAACCAGCAGGGCGGCATCATCGCAGGACGGAGCTACATCGTCTACCTCTACGAAGACAGCGTCACGGGCCGCTGCGTGGCGACCTGCAAGCTCAAGAGCTTCATCAACAACGACAGCATCACGGTGGCGCCCCGTCAGGAAGTCGATCTGCTCGTGGCTTCGGAGAGTCCGATCGGCTACCGCGTGATCATAAACAACCGGCACTGGGGCATGCTCTACCGCAACCAGCTGTTCCGCCCCATAGCGGTCGGAGACCGGACGAAAGGTTACGTCCGCAAACTCACCGAAGACAACCGCATCGACGTCAGCCTCCAGCAGGAGGGTTTCGCGCAGGTGAAGGACTCGGCGGAGGTTTTGCTGCAGCTGGTCCGCGACAACGGCGGCTCCCTGCCGCTGAACGACGACAGCGCCCCGGAAGAGGTGAACCGGCTGACGCAGACGAGCAAGAAGGTTTTCAAACGTTCGCTGGGCATGCTGCTCAAACGCGGCGCCGTCACGGTGGACGAACAGGGAATAAAGATCAACGAGTAATGGCCAAGATAACGACCGCGGAACGGGTTTCGCGCGAAGCTTCCGACAATTTCGTATTCCAGCGTTCGCTGCTGGCCTACCATGCCGCGGCGCAGCGCATCAGCGGCGACGTGCTGGAGATAGGCACGGGGGCCGGTTACGGCATCGAGGTCGTGGCGCCCCGCGCCCGGAGTTTCGTCACCATCGACAAACTGGCCCCCGCGCCCGAACCGACGCAGCTCCCGAACGTCGAATTCCGGCAGGCGACAGTTCCGCCGCTGCCCTTCGCAAACGACAGTTTCGACTTCGTGATCTCGTTTCAGGTGATCGAACACATAAAACGGGACCTCGAACTGGTGCGCGAAGTGAAACGCGTGCTGCGTCCGGGCGGAAAGTTCATCGTGACAACCCCGAACGCCCCGATGTCGCTCACGCGCAACCCGTGGCATATCCGGGAATACACCGCCGCGGAGCTGCGCAGCCTGCTCGGCAGCGAATTTTCGTCGGTCGAGGCGCTCGGCGTTTCGGGCAACGCGCGGGTCATGGAATATTACGAACAGAACCGCCGCAGCGTGAAGCGCATCACGCGCTTCGACATCCTCGACCTGCAGCACCGGCTCCCCCGCTGTCTGCTGCAATTCCCCTACGACGTTCTCAACCGCATAAACCGCCGTAGACTCCTGAAGTCCAACACCGATCTCACGACCTCGATCCGCATGGACGACTACCGGATCGGCCCCGTGACGGACGAGAGTTTCGATCTGTTCTTCGTGGCGGAAAAATAGACGGAATCATCTGATAAAAACCAAGGGCTGCCCCACTGCGGGGCGGCCCTTGTCATATTGTCCCGGACCTACATTCGACATGCAGGCTGCGCCGCCGAAATCAGCGGCCGCAGCGGTCAACTGCGGGGCGACATTTGACAAATATTTGAAATCCAGCGAGGTGAATAATAAAAAAGCAGCCGTTTTTCCGCCCGGAACAACGCCCTTATTACACGAAACCTCCGTAACAGGATATTTTTCGTTTTGTAAACTAAAAAAAATACGAAATATTTTGCACAGTAAAAACTAATTCGTATTTTTGTTTTGAAACGAAAGGTATTATTTTCATATTGAAATTAACAAGTCGCTTCGGGAGCGGAAAATGAACGCTGATATGGACCGCCGCCTAAACAACTGACCATGAAATCGAAACTGCCGCCAAACCGGATTCCGGAACCTGCCGGAATAAGAACAACAGCAATGGCCGCCGCCGATGCGACGGCACCTGTACCCGCAGCAAAATGCCGGTTCCACGCCCCTGCGACAACCGCAGGCAACGCGGTTTCGGACCGCACCGGCAGCATTCCCTGCCGGAAAAAACCGAATCGAATCTCGAATCCGCTGATCGCTTCCGGCGCTTCCCGCACCATACAGAGCCATTGGCGACCATACCTATATTTATTTAACCGACAACATTCAAACAACTTAAACATTTAACCAAAAACAAATGCTTATGAATTTTAAATTCTACGTTAAGAGGTTTTTGTTATCCCTGTTTCTGGTGCTGGCATCGACGATGCTCTACGCCCAGAAGAAAGCGGATATCACAGGAACCGTCTACGATTCGGACGGCACTACCCCGGCGGTAGGCTGCGCCGTAACGATCGAGGGAACACCGACAGGTGTTATCACGGACATCAACGGCAAGTACAAAATAAGGGGGGGGGAAACTCAGACCCTCGTTTTTTCTTCGCTGGGTTATAAGACCCAGAAGATACTAATAGGCCCTAAAACGCGGATAGACGTCACGCTGGAGGCCGACAGTCAGGAAATCGAAGGCGTCGTCGTAACCGCACTCGGTATCAAGCGAGACGAAAAAGCGCTCGGTTATGCCGTTACGAAGGTGGACAACGACGTGCTCACCAGCACGGTATCGAGCAACTGGATGAATGCCTTGTCAGGCAAGGTCGCCGGTCTGAACTTCGATCAGGCGTCTACGGGCCCCGGCGGATCGATGCGCGTGACCCTCCGCGGCGAAACATCCATCAACATGAACGGCGGCACGGCCCTGTTCGTGGTCGACGGAGTGCCCATCACCAGCAGCACCACTTCCAGCACGTCGGAAAGCGCATACAACTCGACCGACGGCGCCGTAGACTTCGGTAACGCCGCGGGCGACATCAACCCCGAAGACATCGAGAACGTATCCGTACTGAAAGGTCCCGCCGCAACGGCATTGTACGGATCGCGCGCCGCAAACGGCGCCATCATCATCACGACCAAGTCGGGTCGCACCACCAAAGGCATAGGCGTTACGTTCAGCTCGTCGGTTTCGTTCGAGAAAGCCGGATTCTGGCCCGATTTCCAGTACGAATACGGCGCAGGACGCTTCGGCGGCAACCCCTATTCGTTCTACAGCGTAGACGGCGTGTCGCGCAACTGGTCGTCCTATGCCTTCGGCGACAAGTTCGACGGCCATCTGACCTACGAGTGGCCTTCGCTGAACGACGACGGCACCTATACGATGATGGAGTGGCGTCCGCGCAACTTCTTCGCGGGATTCTTCGACACCGGCGTAACGTGGAACAACAACATCTCGGTCAGCGGCAACAACGGCAAAGGCACCTCGGTCCGGGTTTCGGTAACCGACGTGCGCAACGACTGGATCGTTCCCAACACCGGTTACAAACAGCAGACCTTCTCGATATCGCTCTCGCAGCAGATCAACAAGTACATCAAGCTGGACGCCAAGGTGAACTACTACCGCAAGGACAGCGACAACCTGCCGATGACCGGTTACGGCGGCTCGTCGATCATGTATCCGCTGCTGTGGAATACGCCCAACGTGGACGCCCAGTGGTTCAAGGCGGACTACAAGAAATGGGTGCGCGAAGGCGGTGACCTGAGCAAAAGCACCCAGCACGTATCGGCCAACGGCAACAACCCCTACTACACGGCTTACGAACAGCTCAACAAACTCGACCGCGACCGCGTGTTCGGCAATCTGGCAGCGACGATCAACTTCACCGAAGAGCTTTCGCTGATCCTGCGATGCGGCATGGACCTCAACAACGATTTCCGCACCCAGCAGAAACCCAAGGGCGCCAAGACCTACATCAACGGTATGTACAAGGAGCAGACCGTGTTCGACTACGAGATGAACAACGACTTCCTGCTGCGCTATACCAAGAAACTGAACGACTTCGACCTGAGCGCATCGTTCGGCGGCAACAACATGATGCAGTCCTACCGTTCGAACACCTCGCTGGCCGAAAGTCTGGTCGTGGACCGCGACTACCGCCTGAGCAACTCGGTGGACCGTCCCAAAGTGACTTCCATACGCCGTCAGAAGTCGATCAACAGCTTCTACGGACTCATATCGGCCAGCTGGCGCAACATGATATTCCTCGACGTCACCGGCCGCAACGACTGGTCGAGTACGCTGGCTCCGGGCAACAACTCCTATTTCTATCCTTCGGTCAGCGGCAGCGTCATTCTCAGCGACCTGCTGCACATCGACACCCCGATGGTCAATTTCCTCAAGGTGCGGGCTTCGTGGGCCAACGTGGGTAACGACACGTCGCCCTATCAGCTGCTCAACTACTACAACAACTCCTCCTTCACCGGCGGTTTCAACATGCCGACCAACAAGGCGAACTACAACCTCAAACCCGAAAACGTCGAGAGCTGGGAGTTCGGCGTCGAGGGCCGCTTCTTCGACAGCCGTCTGACGTTCGACGTGGCGTTCTACAACGCGACCACCACGAACCAGATCATTTCGGTGCCCGTAGACATCACCACCGGCGTCTACAATACGATCGTGAACGCGGGCGAAATCAACAACCGCGGCTGGGAGGTATCGGCCCGCATACAGCCCGTGAGGAACAAGAACATCCGCTGGGACATGAACTTCACGTGGTCGCGCAACCGCAACAAGGTCGTGGAGCTGGCCCCGAATCTGGATTCTTGGACCATCGCAACCGGTCCCCGCGGCGAAATCCGCGCCGTTCCGGGCGGATCGCTGGGCGACCTGTACGGTTCGGGCTACGAGAAGGCCCCCAAGGGTTCCTACGTCACGGCCGACGACGGATCGACGATCGACGTATCGGGCTGGGACATCGTCGATTCGGACGGTTATCCCGTACTGGCTTCGGAATTCGAGAACCTCGGCAACACGCAGGCCGACTGGAAGGCGGGCTGGATGAACTCGATCTCCTACAAGAATTTCCGCCTGAGCTTCTCGTTCTCGGCGCAATGGGGCGGGCAGGCCTACTCCTTCACCAACGCCATGCTGGGCTATCAGGGTAAGATAAAAGCGACGCTTCCCGGCCGTTATGACGGTCTGATCCACAAGGGCGTGAACCAGAACGCCGACGGCACCTACTCGATCAACAAGACCGTGACGGCCAGCATCGAGAGCTACTACAACCTGCGCGTGTTCAACCGCGACAACGTGGTGAACAACACCTTCAGCACGTCGTTCCTGAAGATGAAGGACATACGTCTCGAATATTCGCTTCCCAAGAAGATCGCGGCCAAGACCAAGGTGCTGCAGGGCGCTTCGATCGCCTTCTTCGCCACGAACCTCTTCTGCTGGACCAACTGGCCGCAGTTCGACCCGGAGATCGCGACGATGAACGGTTCGGAAATCACCAAGGGTTTCGAAACCGCGGCGTTCCCGATGACACGCACGTATGGCGTTAATCTTAAACTTCAATTCTAATAAGACGATGAAACGAATCAATTCATATATATTGACCGGGGGAGTGATAATCTTGGGATTGTGCGGCTGTACGAGCAATTTCGACGATTACAACAAGGACCCCAACCGGGCGGAGGTCGGCAAGGCCAACTCCTCCCAGATGCTCGAAGACCTGATTTTCGAGGGCGCCGGAAGCATGAAATACCGCACGTGGCGCCACAACAACGAGTTCATGCAGTATACGGTGGAGACCAGCACGCTGAATCAGCTGCACCGCTTCGTGCTCACCGACAGCGAATTCAAGGGCGCATGGAATTTCTGCGGACGCTGGGCCGTCAATGCCATAGAGATGTATAAGCTCGCGGAGAAGGAGGAGAATACCAACGCGCAGGCCATAGCCCTGACCATGAAGGCGCTCTACCTTTCGAACATGACCGACCTGTTCGGCGACATGCCCTTCAAGGAGGCGTTCAAAGGCATCGACGAAAACATCATGCAGCCGAAATTCGACGATCAGAAAGTCATCTACGACTCGCTGCTGATGGACCTCGAACGGGCCAACACGCTTTACACGAAGACCTCGACCATAGACGCCAAGCGCGACCTGCTCTACAACGGCGACGTGACCAAATGGCGGAAGTTCACCAACTCGCTCTATCTGCGCCTGCTGATGCGCGTGAGCAACCGCAGGGACATGAATTCGGCGGAACGCATCAAGACCGTATTCGAGAACCCCTCGCAGTACCCCATATTCGAGAGCAACGACGACAACGCCACGCTGAAATACAGCGGCACGCGTCCGTTCGTCAATGATTTCGGCGACAACGCCACCGACGACAGCGCGATGGGCGAACGTTTCATCAACATCATGGTGGACTCAAGCGACCCCCGCATCTCGGTTTACTGCAACCGCGTAAGCTCCGGAGCCAACGCGGGCGGTTACGTGGGAATCACGAGCGGCGCCCCGGCTTCGGTCATCTCCAAACAGTCGGCCGACGGCGCGTCCAACAGCAACAATACGACTTTCAGGCAGTACACCTCCCCGTACACGTTCATGACCTATTCGGAGGTGCTGTTCATCAAGGCCGAGGCCATTCAGCGCGGAATGATGGACGGCGAAGCATCGGAGACCTACTATGCTGCGGTCACGGCGTCGCTCAAGCAGTGGATTCCCGACATCTCAGAATCGGCCGTCGAAACCTTCCTGCAGAACGGAGCCGTGGCTTACGACGCTACGACCGAAATCATCATAACCCAGAAATACGTTTCGCTGTTCACGGTGGGCTACGAGTCTTGGCACGAGTACCGCCGGACGGGTTATCCCCTGCTGGTGATGGGCGAAGCCATCCGCAACGACGGCGTGCATCCGACCCGTTTCCCCTACCCGCTGGTGCTGCGTTCGTCCAACAAGAACTATGCGACCCAGCTGGCCAAAATGGGCGAAGACAACATGAAAACGCCGGTGTGGTGGAGCCGCAAGGCCGTCAAGCTGGAGAATCCGGAGGAGGACAACAACCTCGGTTACACCGGCCACAAATGGGATGCGGACATCAAATGGTAAGAGTGTCCGTAAAACGAATCGCAACCGGAAAGGCAACGCAGCATCCCGGTCGAGTTTTGAATTTAACCCGTAAATAACGAAAAAACAATTCATATGAAAATAAAACAATTCATCTCCGGAAGATGGCCCGGCCTGAAGGCGCTCGCTCTCTGCGCGATGGCGGCAACGGCATTCGTCGCCTGCAAGGACGACGAGACCGACGTTGTCCGGGATCCCCATATCACGCTGTCGGAAGACGCTTTCCTGTACAACGCAGCGGGAGAGACGCACAGTTTCACCGTGTATTCCAATATCGACTGGAAGGTCGAAATGGCGGACACCTCCCAGACGTGGGTCAATATCTGGCCCAAGGAGGGTTCCGACGACGGCGTTTTCGCCGTGAAGGTATCCAAACAGCCGGCCAAGGACCCCGTACTGCGGGAGGCCCGCTTCCGCGTCGTTGGCAAGCACGAGCACGACAACATCATTCAGGAAATCACGATTTCGCAGCGGGACGTCGATCCGGCGCTCAAACTCGGAGTGACCACGACGCCTCCCAAGGTGGTCATCAACAGCAACGGCGAGGAGAAATATTCGGTAGGCGTCACCTGCAACGTGGAGTGGACGGCCAAGGTCGGCGACTCCGGCGAGGGCTGGATCACGATCGACGAGATCAGCGACAACGAAATCAAGTTCTCCGTACCCAAATATGCGGGAACGGTGCCCCGCACGGGACGTATCGAATTCAACGCCACCACCGAGCGTATGGCGACGGTAGAGCTGATCGTCTATCAGAGCATTCCGCTGGATATCGGCGAAAACGCCGAACTCAAGACCATTGCCGAGGTGTACGAGAAGCTGGGCGGCCTGCAGGGAACCGTTCGTGAGAACGTCAAGATACAGGGTACCGTGATCAGCGACCGCGTATCCGGCAACTGCCCGAATCCCGCCGCGTTCTTCGTTCAGGACGCCAGCGGACACGCCATTCAGTTCCGCGTTCAGGAAGGCTCGCACTCGCTCCAGCTCAATTCGCTGGTGACCATACCGCTCATGAACACGCAGTCGGTGATCGACGACGACGGACAGCCCTACATCACCATTTCGACCGAACGCATCCGCGACGTCATCACCACGGGCGGCGCTCCGATCGAACCGAAGGTGATGGAAAGCACGCAGGGCCTGACGGACGAAATGCTCGGTACGCTGGTAACGATCAGAAATCTCCAGTTCGTATTCCCGCACGGAACCTACTACAACGCCAACGAAGGCTCCATTTACGGCGGCGGACGTCCTACCGACCTCGCCCAGCTGCTTCTGGACCGCGACGGCAACACGATCAGCCACTACGTCTACGGCGGCACCAGCGTCGAGACGGGCGCCATGTTCAAGCATTACGAACTGCTGACGGACGATCCGATGCTAGATATAACGGGTATTCTGATCAAGGTCGAAAACGAATGGGCGATCCGCATGCGCAACATCAACGACCGCGACAAACTGACCGAAGCCCGGCGTTACGTGCCCGTCACCGAATTCTACTGGCCCGAAACGCTTCCCGACAAGGAGATACTCGTTCCCAAAGTCGGCACGGGACAGCTGTTCGTGAACTTCGCCCCCAAGGCCGTCATCGCGCAGAGCACCACCTTCCGCCTTTACAGCGGCGCCGCCTATGTCCGCGTCGATGCGTCGGTCAACGGCACCGAGAAGGGATACTATTCCGCCAACTGCGGCGGTTGGGGCGCCCAGTCGAACGACACCTATACGCCGACCCAGAAGGCATGGTACTTCGAGACTTCGACGGCAGGCATTTCGGATGACCTTTACGTATGCTTCTGCACCACCAGCTCGCAGTCGGGCCCCGGTCCCTTCTCGATCGAGTGGGCTGCGGCCGAGGCCGGTCCGTGGACCTTCGTAACCGACTACAAGGCCGGAAACTGGGAGGTAATACCCGGTCCCAAGAACTTCGCCTTCAAACTGCCCGACGGTTGCAAGAACCAGTCTTCGCTCTGGCTGCGGTTCCGCGTCAATTCCGACGAGCGCGTGGACGGCAAGGCCGCCAACAGCGCGACGGGTACGAACCGCATGATCTATACGAGCCTGAAGAAAAAAGTCAATTAATCCGGTGTAACGCAGGATAATCTTGCCGGACCGCTCCCCTCCCGGAGCAATTCGGCAGGATTAGACAAAAATCTAAACAATGAGAAAAATGAAACGATTGATAAAATTCAGATTACCGTATCTGTTCGCAGCCGCATTTCTGCTGTTGTGCATCGGAATCAGCTGTTCGGAAGATCCGACATGGACCAAACCGACGCCCGAACAGGAGGAAATTATCCCCGCCGTCTTCATCGAAGATCTCGTGATGCCCGATGCGGAGGAGATCTTCATCCCGGAGGACCCCATCAAGATCATGGGAACCGGATTCGACAAATACGACGTATTCCTGTTCCGCTCCACGTCGGAAGACCCTGCCGAGGAGACCAAATATTTTCAGGCCGAGATCAGCGAGGTGGCCGAGGATTACGTCATAATAACCGTTCCCAAGACGATCGACCTGCGCTCGTACGAGCTTATCCTGAAGCGTTACAACAAGCAGCAGGTGCTGGGGCCGATGACCATCTACAAGGCGCACTTCCCCGCGATTCCCGATCAGGCGGGCATGACCGTCAAGGGCCGCGTCTACTGCGGGAAAAAGGCGGTTGCAGACGTGGTGGTGTCCGACGGAGTCATCGTCACCAAGACCGACAAGGACGGCGTCTATTACCTGCCCTCGGAGAAGAAAATGGGGTACGTATTCGTTTCCATCCCCTCCGGATACAACATCGAGAGCGAAGCGGGTTATCCGGCCTTCCCGGCCATGAGCCAGCAGCTGCTCAACGAAGACAACGAGCAGCACGATTTCGCGCTTACGGAGATCCCCGGTGGAAACACGAACCATGTGATGATGGTATTCACCGACCTTCATCTGGCGAGCAAGACCCCGAACACGGCAGGCAAATATGCCGACATCGACCAGTACAAGAACAAGTTCATGCCCGACATCACGGCCGAAATGGCGCAGTATGCGAACGTGTATGCGCTCTGTCTGGGCGACATCACGTGGGATGCGTTCTGGTACAAAACCATGAATCAGGGTCCTGAGAACATGGTGGAGGTACGCTACCAGCTGCCGAACTACAAGGAGTTGATGAAGAACTTCCCCTGCCCGGTTTTCAACGTGATCGGCAACCACGACAACGATCCGAAGGTAGTCGGAGACTATTTCACGGAACTGCCTTTCAAGCAGCACATAGCCCCCACCTACTATTCGTTCAACATCGGCGACGTACACTACATCGTTCTGGACAACGACCAGTACGACAATTACAACGGCGGCAGCCGCATCGAGCGGATCGGTCTGCTCGGCGACTCCGACCCGCAGAAATGGCAGATGGCATGGGTGGCCGAAGACCTGAAATACGTGGACAAGTCCAAGAAGATCGTGGTCGCCATGCATGCCCCGATGACCTCGGCCGGTCTGAACCCGATCGTGACGCTTTCGGGCGGAAACGACCTGCTCGGTCTGCTGCAGGGTTATCAGGTGGAATTCCTCACCGGACATACGCACACCAATCACCACGCGAAGATCGCCGAAGGCGTACGCGAACATAACGTCGCAGCCGTATGCGGCACGTGGTGGTTCAACGTGAAAAGCGCCAACGGAGGCGCCGACTACGACTTGTGCAAGGACGGCTCCCCGACGGGATACGGCGTATTCAAATTCAACGGAACGGCCGTGCAGTGGTACTATAAGGGGATCGAGGTGGCCCGCAACGAGCAGTTCGCCGTATACGACATGAATTTCGTGAAGAGCGACTACAAGAGCGCCGTGGGCGCCAAGGCCAACGAAGTGCTGGTCAATGTATGGAACTGGGACGAGGACTGGACGGTATCCGTGACCGAAAACGGACAGCCGCTCACAGCGACCCGCGTATACCGCAAGGACCCGACGCACTACACATGGCAGAAAGACGTACTGGAACCGGCCCACGCCCCCGGATCGCCCAACAGCACCTACCTCACGGGCTACAATGCCCATATGTTCTCCGCCATAGCGCAGGTTCCCGGCTCGACGATCAAGGTCGTCGTAACGGATCCGTTCGGCGGCGTCTACGAGAAGACGATCGTACGGGAAATTCCTTCGAATCTGCCGGCGCAATGGGTATTTACAAAGGGCGTCAACGTCGATGAGTTCGTCGTGGACAACAAAATGCCGTCGGCAACCGGAAAGGGCTATATCAGCTATATCAGCAACTGCGATCCAGCACTCGACGTAAACAACAAGATAGCCCGCGCCAATACGGCCGGCGAGCCTTATATCACGGGCGGATGGCCGGGCGACTGGTGGCTGTTCACCATTCCGGAAATGACCATAAAGGCCGGAACGGTCATCAACGCCAAGTTCCACGCACGCGCATCCGGAACCGGTATGAAATACTGGATGCTGGAGTACTACGACGGCGGCGAATGGAAGCCCGGAGCGCCCTTGCAGACGACGACCGTCGGAGAGGGCGATCAGGCGCAGACATTCTCTTACAATTACGAAATGATGAATACGGACCATTGTCTGATCGACCGCAACATGACGTTCGAGCATGCCATCAATAACGGGGATATTCTGATCCGGCTCCGTTGCATGGCCAACTGGCAGGCCAGCGGAAAGGGAGCCTTAGCCGCTCCCAACGGCGGTACGCACCGCATATCCGTACAAAACAATATCAACCCCACGATCTCGATCGTTCAGTAAACGGGATCGGACAGCAAACAGAACGGCCGCTTCTTTCGGAGCGGCCGTTTTATTCGTCTACAGCCGAGCAAATGCGCGTCATAGCAGACGATCCCCGACCGGGCGGACATTTGGCCGTCGTTCTTATGTCTCAGAAATAAGTATTACTCCATAGCAACAAGAGTATGCTTAAAAATTAGGATGAAACGGGATGCAACTTCCCCTTTTGCGTTCGGCTTGGTGCGCACAATAAAGTTGCCAGAGGGACATTCTGATTTAAGTCTACCCATAATTTCCGATTTTTTACCATCACAAAGATGAATCCAAAAATTGTCAATTTTTTGTCAATTTTATTTAACCGGAAATGTCCCTTAAATACTAACGGCACGATTATGAATCGTGCCGTCGAGTAATTTAACTATGTCATTTTGAGCCATTTCAGCCCAAAATTCTTTTCAGTACTCCTCTTCATTAAAGAAGAAATCGTCTTTCGAGGGGTAATCGGGCCAGATGTCTTCGATAGATTCGTATATCTCGCCTTCGTCTTCTATTTCTTGCAGATTTTCAAGCACTTCGAGAGGTGCACCCGAACGTACTGCATAGTCGATCAGTTCGTCTTTCGTGGCAGGCCAAGGGGCATCTTCGAGTTTCGATGCCAATTCAAGTGTCCAGTACATAATTTCAATGTTTTTAAGTTCCCAAATATCAGCGGATTAGCCAAACCGAAAACGGGACTGTTCCGCCATCACTGATTTGCAAAAGTATAAAAAAAACGAGAAAAACAAAGAAAAAACAACAAAACATCGCCGGTGCAGGATAAACACGCTTGCACTCAACAGATTACGGAATCCACAAGGTTTCATCGACCTCGTAATGCGCCGTAAGCATGCGTACGAGCGCATAGAAGTAATCCGACAGCCGGTTCAGGAACATCAGCGCCTCGGCGTCCGTGCCGTATTTCTCGTCGGCGCGCAGTGCGGCGCGTTCGGCGCGGCGGCAAACCGTGCGGCAGACATGGCACATCGAAACGACGGCGTTGCCGCCGGGAATCGTAAACTTGTCGATCGGCGGTACGGCAGCCTGCAAGGCGTCGATCCGCCCTTCGAGCCACGTGACTGCTTCGGGCGCCAGCGGAGCGACCTTCTCGCAGCCCGATTTCCCGCGGGCCAGCAGGGCTTCGACGGTCATCAGCCGCGAAAGGATGCGGTTCAAGTCGTCCACATACGGCGTCAGTGCGGCATCGGAGCGCATATTGTCGCACAACAACGCCGTAAAAGCCGCCAATTCATCTACCGAGCCGTACGCTTCGACCCGTTCGTCGGTCTTGAAAACCCGCTCGCCGCCGACCAGAGACGTGGTCCCCTTGTCGCCCGTTTTGGTGTATATTTTCATATCCGGAAATGTTGTTTCGGCAAATTATTGTTGAAAATCAGCAGGTATCCCCTATTGTCCACCGTCGTCGAACGATGCGCCGCCACGATCTGACGGCACAACATCTGGCGATCCTGTCCCTCGCAGGGCGACATCAGGGCGACGGTATGCCCCGCTTCGCCCGCGGCGGCGACCAACGCCAGCGTCTCCGCACGGGGCAGGTCCCGCGTCAGGATACAGAATTCGGCATCCGCACGATTCAGGCCAAACGTACCGTAACCGCAATGAATCGCCACGTTTTGCAACTGTATCGCCCGGCGTTCGGGAACTCCGGCACCGCGCAGCGCCCGGTACAGCCGCCGGTCGCCCGGCAGCAGCTCGCCGCGCATGAAGACCTCCCGTACAATATTATATACGAACGGCGAATGGACTCCGTGCCCCCGAAAATAACGGGCGCGGACCAGCCGGTTGTGCAGTTCTGCGATCCGTCCGTAAAAACCCAGTCCGATAGTGCGGCCGCCGATCCTCATCTCCCCTATTTTTTCAGCATGCCCGCCAGACGGCCTGTCGAAAAGGCGATCTGCAGGTTGTATCCGCCCGTATTGGCGTCGAGGTCCAGCACCTCGCCCGCAAAGTAAAGTCCCCGGACCTTCAGCGACTCCATCGTATAGGGGTTCACCTCGTCGCAGCAGACGCCGCCGGCCGTCACGACGGCATATTCGAACGGCGCATAATCCGTAAGCGGGAAGGTGAATCCCTTGAGCGTCTTTATCAGGCGGCCGATCTGCTCTTCGGTGATTTTGCTGACGTAATTCTTGCCGTTGACGTCCATTTCATGCACAAGAGTCAAGACGAGCGGCTTCGGAACCAGCTTACGCAGCAGTTCGGTGAAAAACTCGGTCGGCTCCATATCGGCGATCTCGCGCGCGATCCGCTCGCGCAACACCTCTTCGGTAAGCGCGGGTTTGAGGTCCACGACCAGTTTCACGCGCCGCTGGTCGATCAGCGCATCCACCGCGTCGCGGCTCATCCGCAGCGCCACGGCGCCCTCGATGCCGCGCTGCGAGAATCCCAGTTCGCCGAACTCCTCGCGCACGGGCTGGTCGTCGATCCAAAGCGTCGCCCGGACGTTGCGCAGCAGAAGGCCGTCGAGGTATTTGATCTGCGGATGCGACGAGACGAGCGGCGTCAGCGAAGGGCGCACCGGCTCTACGGAGTGCCCCAAGTCGGATGCGAAGGCGTATCCGTCGCCCGTGGAACCCGTCGCGGGATAGGAAAGCCCTCCCGTAGCGACGATGACGTTCGGGCACTCCTCCTTGCGTTCGAAACCGCGCTTGTTGATATAGCGGACGCCGAAGACCTTGCTGCCCAAGGTCATAATCCCGGTGACGCGCGTATTGTATATGATTTTGACGCCGTTCTCGAAGCAATATTCCAGCAGGGCCGTAGCGATGTCCCATGCCTTGCCGCTTTTGGGAAAGACCCGTTCGCCGCGCTCGATTTCGAGCTTCACGCCCGCCCTCTCGAAGAAGCGGATGGCGGCGCGGTTGTTGAACTCGGCGAAAGCCGGCGCGAAAAACTCCGCATTGGTCCGCACCTGCGAGGCGAACTCCTCGGCAGGCCGGGCGTTGGTAACGTTGCAGCGGCCCTTGCCCGTGATGCGGACCTTACGGCCCGATTTCTCCATCTTCTCGATGAGCAGCACACGTTTTCCGTTGCGCGCGGCGGTTCCTGCGGCCATCATGCCCGCAGCCCCCGCACCGACGACGATGACGTCGTACGGTATGATCTCTTTTTCTTCCAATTGCTCCATACGACCGCAAAGATAGGCAATAATTCTTTCTTTACGGAAAAATTTTTCTATCTTTGCGGCCGTTAAAACCGTTCTAAAAGATATGTTGAGCAGAAGATTACTTCGTATTAAGGTCGTCAAAGCGCTGTTCGCGCACCTCAAATCGGGTGCAGACAACATGATTGCGTCCGAGAAAACGCTGATGACGTCCGTCGACAAGGCCTACGACCTCTACTTCCAGATACTGATCCTGCCCGTGGAAATCGCACGTTACGCCGAGCAGCGTCAGGAGCTGGCCAAGCAGAAAAAACTGCCGACACACGAAGACCTCAACCCCAACACCAAATTCGTCGACAACCAGATCATCCGCGTAATCGCCAACAGCGACGCGGTGAACGACTATGCGGCGGCCCGCAAGCTGAACTGGACGCGGTATCCGGAGTTGATACGCACGCTCTACACCCAGCTGACCGAAAGCGACTACTTCAAGGATTACATGGCGCGTCCGGAGCGTTCGTTCGCCGACGACCGCAAACTGCTCGAAGACTTCTTCAAGGAGCTTCAGAGCTGCGAACCGCTGGACAACGTGCTGGAGGAGATGTCGATCCTATGGAGCGACGACCTGCCCTATATCGTGATGATGATCCTGCGTTCGCTCTCGAACCTGCGCCCGACGCACACGGAGCTGAAGGTTCCCGCGAAATTCAAGAGCGACGAGGACCCGCAGTTCGTCCGGACGCTGTTCGAAAAATCGCTCGTCAATTACGACTCCTATCAGGATTATATCGAGAAATTCACCTCCAACTGGGACGTGGAGCGCATCGTCTTCATGGACAACCTCATCATCGGCACGGCGATGGCCGAGCTGACCTCGTTCCCGTCGATTCCGGTCAAGGTGACGCTCGACGAGTACATCGAGATTTCGAAATACTACTCGACGCCCGGCAGCAGCACTTTCATCAACGGCGTGCTGGACAAGATCGTCGATTCGCTCACCGCCGAAGGCCGCATCAAGAAAGCGGGCCGCGGCCTGATCTGAGGTCCGATGCTGCGTGTCTGTCTGTTGCTGCTTCTGGCCGCGTCGCTCGCGGCATGCGGCGCCCGGCAGGTGAAGACCGAACGCAAAGGCCGGATTATCACCCTCACGGACAAGATTCTCGACACGGGAGGTACGGACACCGTGCGTTTCGGACGCCTGCATTCGGGCGAAATCGCCCAGCTGCGTCTGTGGCTGGCCAACGAGACAAGCGGACCGGTCGTCATCGCCAAATACGGCCGCAGCTGCGGATGCACGACGCTCGAATATGACAATCAGCCGATTAACGCCGGCGATGCGCAGCAGGTGACGCTCACTTTCGACGCAAGGGGCGAATGGGGCTGGCAGCTCAAGACGCTCGACGTCTCGTTCGCCGGGGCACGCAGTCCCCTCCGGCTGTTTATCGAAGCCGAAGTGGAATAAATAGTTGCGTATTCGACAATATTTCGTATATTTGTCCCGTTACAGAAATTAAACACTAAAACATAACGACGTATGATCAATTTTCTTCAGGTGCCGCCCGTAGAACCCCAGCCGGGTTTCATGCAGCAGTACAGTTTCATCATTATGATCGGCCTCATGGTGCTGGTTTTATGGCTCTTCATGTGGCGTCCCGAAGCCAAGCGCCGCAAGCAGATGCAGGCTTTCCGCGACGGGCTGAAAAAGGGCGACAAGGTCATCACCGCCGGCGGTATCTACGGCACGGTAAAGGAGATCAAGGAGACCACCCTGCTGATCGAAGTGGACGGCAACGTAACGCTGCGCATCGACAAGAACATGGTCGTAGCCGACAACAGCGACCTCCAGCGTCAGTAAAACAGGATACGCGAAAACAGGAAAAGCTGCAAATTTTGCAGCTTTTTTGTTTGTAGGTTAGGAATTTATCCCTATATTTGCACCAGCAACCGGAGCAATCCGGGCACGATCCCAATAACATTGTCGAGGGGGGGGGAATCTTTTAAGCGCCTCTTACAGATTACCCCCTTTTCGGCAATGTTTTTTTAGGCCCTTCACACAAAGAGACACGCCGATCTTCGGCCCTTCGGCCGCCGATCCACCGGTCAAGCGCCAGCCAGCCAGCCAGCCAGACGATCCGCAGGTCGACAGGTCGGCGCATTCCCGCAACAGCCGCGGCCGCGAAAGCACCTCCCCTACATTCAGAAAAGATTTCCCGTTTCGCCGTTTATTGCTATATTTGCGGTCGAATTTTCATATCAGACACCATGACCCAGCACATATCCTATCCCACCGTCGGGACCTGTTCCCGGCAAATCGACATCGAACTGGAAGAGGGCGTTATCCGCAGCGTAACCTTCACGGGCGGCTGTTCCGGAAACACGCAGGGCATCGCCGCGCTCGTACGCGGCATGAAAGCCGCAGATGCCGTCGCGCGGCTCGAAGGCATCGACTGCCGCGGCAAGGGCACGTCGTGCCCCGACCAGTTGGCAAAAGCGCTGAAACAGGCGCTTTAGCGCCCCGGCGCAACATCGGGAACGAATTTTGCACGCGGCAGGTACATAAGATCAAAACTGGAAATCTATGTATTTTGTCTGGTACCTCCTGCTAGGTCTGGCGTCCGGATGGATCGCCAACCTCATCGTCAAGGGCGACGGCTCAGGGCTCATCATCAACCTTATCGTAGGACTCGTCGGCGGCGTGCTGGGAGGCTGGCTCTTCTCGCCCGTAGGACCTGCGCCGATAGGTTCGCTCGGCAGTCTGGCGACTTCGGTCATCGGCGCCGTCGCGCTGTTGTGGATCGCCGCCGTCATAACGCGCAAGAAAATCCGATAAACCTAAATCATTCGATCATGGACACACTGAAAACCGACAAGACCGACACCGCAGAGGCGGAAAATATCGAAACGATGGAACTGTTGACCGGCATGCTCGACAATGCGACGCAGTGCGGCGGAACGGACGACGAAAATCCGGAGCCGGAGAAATCCGGGAAATGACGCCGGAACCCTCCGGCAAAAGCCGTGCCGGACTGGTGTAGACAGCTGATGGACAGCGCGATAACACAAAAGGGAGACCTCGAAAGTCTCCCTTTGTGTGAGTTGAGCTGCCAGGACTCGAACCTGGAACGACAGAACCAAAATCTGCTGTGTTACCATTACACCACAGCTCAATCCGTTGCTCGAAAGCGGCACAAAGATAAGCAAATTTTCCCAAAATACAATTCCGGAAGCGAAAAATGCTGCAAATCAAGGTGCATAGTCGGTATAATTTTATTACTTTTGCAAGGATGAAACAGTGGTTGATGATATTGGCTTTGTGCTGGGCGGCGGCGACGGTAAACGCCGCCGGGGAGAGTCAGTCCCGTACGCTCCGGACCGAAATCACCGCCGCCGTTCTCTCGCAGGCCGACAGCGAACGTTTCGAGACCGACAACGCACCCCTGCTGGCTACCGCCTGCACGGGCTGCACCCAGCTTTCGGGAGCGGAACAGGGCGCAGGACGAAGCGTCCGCCACGCGGAGAATTTCATCGTGGCGGGGACCCGCGGGTACGCCTGCGCAGGCAATCCGCACCCGGCCGCACCGGCTGTCGGAAAATGCGGCGTACGCCCGCCCAGCATACGCAGGGCCGATCGGTATATTTATTATTTGAGGAGGATCATCATTTAGCGGAGGATTCACGTTCGAACCGCACGCTCCTACATGCGGACAATACTTTCACGAATCTTTCACCAAACGAAAACTCATCAATGAAAAATATGATCGATGATGCGATTTATTCCGCATCGCCCGAAATTGCATGCCGCCGTTACAACCCGTCATTAGGCATCGTGCTGACGGCAGGCAGCATCACCCTGCTGTGGGCCAACTCCCATGCCAGTCTCTTTACCGAGAACGACATGCTGTCACAGTGGAACCTTTTGATCAGCTCCTGCATCCTTTGCACGGGCATCGTGATGATCTGCTACCGGCTGTTCGGCGATTCGTCGGCCCCGGTCGAGAAGCGGAGCCGCGAGCGGCTCTACCGCTCGGAATACTCCTTCGAGGCGCACGATCTGCCCAAAGTGCAGTCGGCGATCGAATGCGGCAACTTTGCGGTACTGCAGAATCTGCCCCGCAGCTACCAGCCCGCGGCTCAGGTCATCTGCTACCGGACGGACAGCGGCTCGCTTATTGCGGCGCAGGTGCTGATGAACCGGCAGCCGACCGGGGAGATCAAGGTCTTCCGCGCCGGAGAATATGATTTTTAACACATAAAGCATGATTCTGACAATGATTCTGCTCTTCGTGGTGGGTTACACGTTCATCGCGCTGGAGCATAAGGTAAAAGTGGACAAATCGGCCATCGCACTGCTTATGTGCGGCGCGATATGGACGGTTTTCAGCCTGTGGGGACACGACAGCAACATCAGCCACGAGATGGTAGACCATCTGGGCGACACGTGCGAAATCTTGGTTTTCCTGATCGGAGCCATGACCATCGTCGATCTGATCGACACGCACGGCGGCTTCAACGTCATCACCGACCACATTACCACCCGCAACAAGCACAAGCTGATGTGGCTGCTGGCCATCATCACGTTTTTCATGTCGGCGGCGCTGGACAACATGACCACGACGATCATCATGGTAATGCTGCTGCGGCGAATCATTGCGGATCAGAAGGAGCGCTGGATTTTCGCCAGCCTGATCGTCATCGCGGCCAACAGCGGCGGCGCATGGTCGCCCATCGGCGACGTGACGACGATCATGCTCTGGATGCGCGGCAACGTCACTGCGGCGGCCCTGATGGGAACGCTCTTCGTGCCGTGCATCGTATCGGTAATCATCCCGACGGCGATCGCGATGCGCTACGTGGGCAACGAAGACGCGGCCCCCGTGGACGAAAGCGCGTTCGAAGCGGAGCTGCCCAAGGGCGTGGGTCCGCGGCTGAGCAAGTTCATCCTCGTCACGGGCGTCCTCAGCCTGCTGTTCGTACCCGTATTCAAGAGCATCACCCACCTGCCGCCCTACATGGGCATGATGGTTTCGCTGGGCGTGATGTGGGTGCTGACGGAGATCATCTACGACCGCAAACGCGGCATCGAGGAGTCGATCAAATGCCGCGTTTCGAAAGTGCTCAAGCATATCGACATGCCGACGATTCTCTTCTTCCTCGGCATCCTGATGTCGGTGGCCGCACTGCAGAGCGCGGGCGTGCTGACCGACGTGGCCAACTGGCTCGACAAGCAGGTGCACGAGGTCTTCACGATCGCGGGCGTCATCGGCGTGCTTTCGTCGGTCATCGACAACGTACCGCTGGTGGCCGCATGTATGGGCATGTATCCGGTCATGGACGCGGCGGCGGTTGCGGCCAGCGCCGATCCGGCCTACATGCAGTCGTTCGTGCAGGACGGACTGTTCTGGCACCTGCTGACCTACTGCGCAGGCGTGGGCGGCAGTCTGCTGATTATCGGTTCGGCGGCGGGCGTCGTGGCGATGGGGCTGGAAAAGATCAACTTCGCGTGGTACTTCAAGAAAATCACGCTGCTGGCGTTCGTCGGCTATCTGTCGGGCATTCTGGTCATCCTGCTCGAACACCTGCTGATCGGGCTATGACCGGAGAGGAGCGATGTGAAAAAGGGCGCGGAGGATTTTCCCCTGCGCCCTTTTCATTTACAGGCGGTTATTCATAGCCGGGCCGCTGATTGTCGGCCGGCCGTTTTCCGGGCTGAGCGTTCTCCGCAAGGAACGGCGAATACATCATCAGCGCGTCGTTGCGGGTGACGTACTGCACATCGACGCAGCGGCCTTCGGCGTCGTACACCTCGCGGTAGAGCTTGTTGTGGCGGCTGTATCCGCCCCAGTATTCGCTCTGCATGCAGTGATCCCGTTCGACCACGCGGTAGGAGTATTCCGGCCGCCGGTCGGCGCGCCACTCCCCTTCGAGGAACTCGCCGCCTACGGTGACATGCAGGCGGAAAGTCGTCTGCGTATCGTTGCGGATCATCAGGTCGCGGTAGGGATAAACGCAGGTCGCGCCGCTTCCGAAAGGCTGGTGCGGCCGCAGTCGGGAAATACGTCGTACGAATGGCGGTAACGCTCGACAACGGTCAGCGGCGTATGGAGCGTCATCCAGAAGATCAGGTTGGACATCTGGCAGAGTCCGCCGCCGACTCCGGGGCGGAACGTGCCGCAGAAAAGAACGATGCCGTCGAGATAGCCCTTGCGGCGGGAGGGACGTCCGATCAGCCGCCAATAGCTGAACGTCTCGCCCGGACGCAGCACCACGCCGTCGAGACGCGCCGCGGCCAGCCGGAGATTGGTGATCTTGTTGTATTGGTACTGCATGTCGACGTCCTTCAGCCTGCGCAGCAAGGGCGTCCGGTGCCGGAAGTGCGAATAGTCGCAGCTCGGAGAGCCGGATTTACGGGCGAAACGCAGGCCGCCGAAGTACCACAACCCGTAACGCAGGCAGGTGTACCAGAGACGTCCGCACCACAGACGGAAGCGGCTGCGGCGCCGAGGTTCGGCACTTGGTCGGTCCACGGTCAGCCCAGTTTGGCCATGAACTTCTCGCAGTCCACGACATAGCGGATATGCACGCCCTCGCCGATCATCCCCCCGGCGTCGCGCGCGCCGACGTTGAAAGTCAGCTTGCGTCCCTCGACTTCGGTCAGCACGGCCGTCGCGGTGATTTCGGCGCCCAGCCCCGAAGGTTTGATATGGGTGACGTTCATCTCCGCGCCCACGGTCGTCGAGCCGGCAGGCAATGCGGCCGCCGCGGCTGTCATGGCGGCGTTTTCCATCAGCGCCACCATCGAAGGCGTGGCGAATACGGGCAGGTCGCCCGATCCCATCGCGGCGGCCGTATTTTCGTTCGTTACCGTAGTGCGGCTCTGGGCCGACAATCCTTTTTCGAGCATAATATCGTTCTGGCGTATGACGTTTAACCGATAAATAATTACCTTCGCAAAGGTAACAATTTTTTACGGACATGAAAAAGTGGCTTCTGCTTCTGATAACGCTGGCCGCCGCACTCCCCGGAGCGCAGGCGCAGGGAGGCCGCGGCTTCTGGCATCAGGAGTGGTGCGTGGAAAAGGGCGACTCGGTGCCGCTGGTGCACATTCTTCCGGTTTACGTATTTAGCCGCCCGGTGGACCTGCGCCGCTACCGCAAGCTGGTCGATGCCGTGAAGAAGGTCTACCCCATCGCCCGGATCGCCAAAGCCAAGATGGCGGCCATGGAGGAGGAGTTGTGCCGCCTGCCGACGAAGAAGGCGCAGAAAGCCTATATCAGACAGGTTTACAACCAAATCAAGGAGGAGTATACGCCGGTGCTGAAGCACATGACCCGCACGCAGGGCAAAGTGTTGCTGAAACTGATCGACCGCGAAACGGAATACACCGCCTACGAGGTGCTGAAGGAGTTCCGGGGCGGCTTCGTGGCGGGATTCTGGCAGGGCGTGTCGCGCATCTTCGGACAGAACCTCAAGTCGGAATACGACAAGCAGAACGAAGACCGGATGATCGAACAGATCGTAATTTATTACGAAGCCGGACTGCTGCGGTAAGCGACCGGCTGGGGCAACCGGGCTGCGACGGCTGGGCAACCGGATTGCGGCGACCCGGCAATCCGGTCAGAAGTTGAACGACAGGCCGACGCCGACGCCCATATAGGAGCGGGTCGGACGGAAGTCTCCGTATCGGAATCCGAAATTATCCGTAATATAACAATGGTAGGTGAAATCTCCGTAGAGATTGAACCGCCAGATGGGAATAATCAGCCGCGCGCCGACATCGAAAGTACAGCTGAAGCGGTGTCTGACGAGAAATCCCCCGTCATAGGGCGGAAGGCTCAGCGGCCCGAACATCATGCCCGGTGTGAAACCCGTATGCACTTCGAACGCCGAGGGGAGAATCGAGAACAGCGTGGTGAGGAACGCACTGCCCCAGTCGGGTTTGCTCTCCCCGTAATACCCGTAATAATCGTTGCCATAAGGGTCGTTGTTCGGATAGCCTTCGTCCCTGCTTCTGCGCCATGCCGACACCATACGTCCCGTCCGCCATGTAAACTGCATCGGGATGGAATAGTAGTCGAAGACGTCGGAGTCCAGAAAGACGTTCAGACCCGTGCGGAAGCCGATGTTGTAGTAGTTGTAGCGGGCATAGTCGATGCTGAACGCCTGCAGGTCGGGCGAAAGCCGGTCGGGCGAAAGCCGGCCGGGCGAAAGCCGGCCGCCGTTGCCGAGCTGGATCTGGGCGCCGTAGCGGATGCCGATTTCGTTGCCGTAGGGCAGGCCCTTCGGGGGCTGCCATTCGTCGGGAGTCTGGGCCGCCCCGCTGACGCAACACAGAAGCGCGAGGAGTACCGCAAAAGCTGTTTTTTTCATAATGCACAGTTTGCTTCGGTCACAAAGGTAGCACAATAGGCCGGACTGCCAAACATTTACGCCGAAAAGTGCGGTCGGCGGCGGCAGCGGCGCCGAAAATTGCCGCGGCCCTTGCTCTTTGTGAATTATTCGTTATCTTTGTGGGCAAAATTTCGCAGACCTATGTTTGAAAATTTAACGGATAAACTCGAACGGTCGTTCAAAATCCTCAAAGGCGAGGGCCGCATCACGGAGATCAACATCGCCGAAACCCTCAAGGAGATTCGCCGTGCGCTGATCGACGCCGACGTCAACTACAAGGTAGCCAAGTCGTTCACCGACGAAGTGAAGCAGAAGGCGCTGGGGCAGGACGTATTGAAGGCGGTGAAGCCCGGCCAGATGATGACCAAGATCGTACGCGACGAGCTGGCCCTGTTGATGGGCGGCACGGCGACGGACATCCGGCTGGAGGGCAATCCCGCCGTGATTCTGATCGCGGGTCTTCAGGGTTCGGGTAAAACCACTTTCTCAGGCAAGCTGGCTTCGTTCATCAAGAGCAAGAAAGGCCGGCAGGTACTGCTGGTCGCCGGCGACGTTTACCGTCCGGCAGCCATCGACCAGCTGAAGGTGCTCGGAGGGCAGATCGGCGTCGAGGTATATACCGAAGAGGGCAGCAAAGACCCGGTGCAGATCGCCGAAAACGCCATAAAATACGCACGCCAGCACGCGTTCAACGTCGTGATCGTCGATACCGCCGGACGTCTGGCCGTAGACGAGGCGATGATGCAGGAGATCACGGCCATCAAAACCGCCGTGAAACCCTCGGAAACGCTCTTCGTCGTGGACGCCATGACGGGTCAGGACGCCGTGAACACGGCACGGGAGTTCAACGACCGGCTCGACTTCGACGGCGTGGTACTCACCAAGCTCGACGGC
>OGLF01000154.1_pt1 | contig 44026 bp, 33 predicted proteins | sample 1572701 | NCBI WGS metagenome assembly OGLF01 (sample SAMEA2581910, study PRJEB24529) | metagenome | biome: Human gut stool | place: China | collected 2011 | reverse complement strand
TCCTCGTGCTGGGCGCCCTGCTGTTCTACTATCCGTGGCGGTTCCTGCGCTCGCTCACCAAAGAGAATATCCGGCGTTTCGTGGCGGACAACATCACCCGTTCGCGGGATTCGAATCCGCAGCTGGCCGCTTCGATCGGGCTGGGGATCTTCTTCGGCATCGCCCCGCTGTGGGGCTACCAAATGATCGCGGCGGGGGTTACGGCCCACTTCACACGGCTCAACAAGGCCGTGGCGATACTCAGCTCGAACATCAGCATCCCGCCGATGATCCCCTTCATCCTCTACGGCAGCTACTGGACCGGCGCGCAGGTACTGCGGCGCGCAATGCCGCTGTCGCTGTCGGACATCACGCTCGAAAGGGCCGCCGCCGACATGTTCCAGTACGTCGTGGGCAGTTTCGTCATGGCCGCCGTATGCGCGGTCGCGGCCGCGGCGGTCAGCTACGCCCTGCTCGTCTTCTGTAAACGCACGCCCCGCCATGAATAAGTTCTTCATCGCCCTGTACGACTTCTTCGAATCCCGCCGCACGCTGCTCTATGCGCTGCTGGGAGTGCTGGTCGTGGCGATGGCCTCAGCCGCACTGCGGCTGCGGTTCAGCGAGAACATCACCGGATTCTTCCCCGACGGGGAGCGGAAGGCGGCCGCGGCGTTCTCGAACCTGAAGATCAAGGACAAGATCGCCGTGATGATAAATGCCGGCGAGGATGCGGCCGACAAGACCGACGAGATGATGGCCTGCGCCGATTCGCTGGCGGCGCGGCTCAACGCCGACACGCTTTTCAGGCGTTATGCCGAAGTCGAAGCGACCTTCGGCAGCGAACTGGCGGACGGCATGCGGTCGTTCCTGCAGGGCAACCTGCCGCTGCTGCTTTCGGAAGCGGATTACGCCCGCATGGACACGCTCGTCACCCCGCGGGGCATCGCGCAGGCGATGGAGGGCAACTACCGCCGCCTGCTGTCGCCCGTCGGGGGATTTATCGACGAATATATCTACGACGATCCGCTGGGGCTGTCGTTCGGCGCGCTGGGCAAGCTGCAGGAGCTGAACATCGGAGGCAACTACACGCTCTGCGACGACTACCTCTTCTCGAAGGACATGACCACGCTGCTGGTCTTCATATCACCGAACTACCAGAGCGGCGACACGGGCGTCGGCGACCGGCTGATCGAGCGGATCGAGTCGGCGCTGGAGGAGCTGAACGCCGAATACGCCGCCGCAGGAATCACGGCGGACTATTACGGCGGACCCGCCGTGGCGGCCTACAACGCCCGCCAGATCAAGCGCGACATGATGCTGACGCTCAACGTCGCCATCCTGATCATCGTGGCGTTCATCACCCTCTCGTTCCGCAACAAGTTCGCGGTCCTGCTGGCCCTGATTCCCGTGGCGGGCGGCGCGCTGTTCGCGCTGGCGCTCATGTCGCTGACGTGCCATACGATTTCGTCGATCGCCGTAGGTGCGGGGACCGTCGTAATGGGCATCGCGCTGAGCTATTCGATCCACATACTCTGCCATGCGAACCACTGCCACGACCCGCGGCAGATCATCCGCGATCTGGCCTATCCGCTGACCATCGGCAGCATAACGACCATCGGCGCCTTCGCGGGACTGCTCTTCACCGATTCGCAGCTGCTGCGCGACTTCGGGCTGTTCGCATCGCTGACGCTGGTCGGAACGACGCTTTTCAGTCTGGTGCTGCTTCCCCACCTGATCCGTAAGGAGAAACGCGGGGGGGGGTCCGCCGTGCTGGAACGGGTGGAACGGCTCACGGGAATGCGTCCCGACCGGAACCGCCCGCTGGTGGCGGCGATCCTGCTGCTCACGTTCATATGTCTCTTCTTCTTCAACCGCATCGGCTTCGACAGCGACATGATGCACCTGAACTACGACCCGCCCCGGCTGGCCGCCGCGCAGCAGCGGCTGAGCAGGCTGACCGACGAAGACGGCGAACGGTCGAAGGTGCTCTTCATTACCACGGCCGACACGCCGGGCGAAGCCGTCGCGAGCTACCTGCGCATGGGCCGGCGGCTCGACTCGCTCAAACAGGCCGGGAAAATCGACTCCCACGCCGGCATCGCATCGTTCGTGGTGGACAGCGCCGAACAGCAGCGGCGGCTGGAGCGGTGGCGCCGGTTCTGGACTCCGCAGCGGCGGGAAGCGGTGCGCGCGGGGATTCGAGAGGCGGAAAAACGCTACGGTTTCGCCGACGGCGCGTTCGACGGCGCACTGAAGCTGGCCGAAAAGGAGTACGCCCCGCTCGACTACGCGTCCGCGGCGGCGCGCGAGGTATTCCGCGAGTGGATCGACGGACAGGAGAAGTCCCCCATCTTCCTGAGCCATGTGACGCTGGCTGACAGCTGCAAGCACGAGGTATACGCGGCGTTCTCGGCGACGGACGACATCGTAGCCGCCGACCGGGCGTTCTACGCCGGGAAAATGGCGCGGAGCGTGAACCGCAACTTCTACCTGATACTCTCGATCTCGTCGATACTGGTCACCGTGGCGCTATTTCTCTGCTACGGGCGTATCGAGCTGACGCTGATGTCGCTGCTGCCGATGGGCATCAGCTGGGTCATCATCCTGGGACTGATGGCGATGTTCGGCGTGGAATTCAACATCGTGACGATCATCCTCTCGACCTTCATATTCGGCATCGGCGACGACTTCAGCATCTTCATCATGGACGGACTGCTGAGCGAATACAAAACCGGGCGCAGGATGCTCGACACGCACAAGACGGCCATCTTCTTCTCGGCCTTCACGGTCGTCGTGGGACTCGGAGCGCTGATCTTCGCGCGGCATCCGGCGCTCCATTCGCTGGCACTGATCTCGCTCTTCGGCATCGTCGCCGTGGTGCTGGTATCCTACACCGTACAGCCCGTGCTGTTCCGGATGCTCGTCTCGTCGCAGACCGAAAAAGGCGGCGCGCCCTACACGCTGGGCAGCCTCATCAACACCCTCTACGCATTCGGGCTGTTCGTGACGGGATGCCAGCTGCTGCAGGCGCTGATCTTCACGCTCTGGCCGCTGCCGATGGCGCGACGACGCAAGCAGCGCATCGTGCAGTGGTCGATCCACCATATGACGCGGGGATTCCTGCGGGCGATGGTCACCACCAAAACCATACGCCTGAACGACACGGGCGAAACGTTCGCCGAACCGGCGGTGGTGATCGCCAACCACCAGTCGTTCATCGACATCCTCGTACTGCTGAGCATCTGCCCCAAGGCGGTGATGGTGACCAACGGCTGGGTGTGGCGTTCGCCGGTCTTCGGGCGCATCGTCCGCTATCTGGGCTTCTACCACGCCGCAGACGGGTACGAACGCCTCGCTCCCGCGCTCGCGCAGAAGGTCGCAGAGGGTTACAGCGTCATCGTCTTCCCCGAAGGCACGCGCTCGGCCGACGGCAGGATCAAGCGTTTCCACAAGGGCGCCTTCTACCTCGCGGCGGAGTTAGGACTGGACATCCTGCCGATATGTCTCTACGGCAACGGCATGATCTCGTCCAAACGCCAGCCCATCTACATCAAGCACGGACTGGTCGTGAGCCGCATACTGCCGCGCACGGCCTGCGGCGACCCCGCGGCCTACTCCGCGCAGGCCAAGTCCGCATGCCGCCAGATGCGCCGCGAGTACCGCAAACTCTACGAGACCTACAACCGGCCCTGCAACCCCTATTTCCGCGACATGCTCATCAAAAGCTACACCTACAAAGGCCCCGTGCTGGAGTGGTACATGCGGGTCAAGATACGGCTGGAGAAGTGCTACACGCTCTTCGACCGCATCGTGCCGCGCGAAGGGACCGTCGTGGACCTCGGCTGCGGATACGGACCGCTGAGCTACATGCTCGCCATGCTCTCGGACCGCCGCCGCATCGTGGGCGTGGATTACGACGCGGAGAAGATCGAAACGGCGCGGCACAGCTTCCTGCGGCGGCCCGAAACGGAGTTCGTCCACGCCGACCTGCGCACGGCGGAGCTGCCCGAAGCCGATGCGTTCCTGCTGCTCGACGTACTGCACTACATGCAGCCCGAAGAGCAGCGCGGACTGATCGCACGCTGTGCGGCGCGGCTCAAGGCGGGCGGGCGGATCATCATCCGCGACGGCGACGCGGGGAAGGCCGAACGGCACAAGACCACGGCCATGACCGAAGTGTGGTCCACGAAGATCGTCGGATTCAACAAGACAGACGGCGAACTGCACTTCACCTCGACGCCGGAACTGCAGCAGACGGCCCGCAGGCTGGGGCTGGAGATTCATGCGGCGCACACGGACGCGCACACGTCGAATACGGTTTACATACTGACCCGACCGGAATAAGATGCAGGAGGAGTTCGACATAATCGTCATCGGCAGCGGGCTGGGCGGACTGGAATGCGGCGTCATGCTGAGCCGCGAAGGGGTGGGCGTCTGCGTAGTCGAACAGGCGGCGGTCCCCGGCGGCTGCCTGCAGTCGTTCCGCCGCCGCGGCCATTCCATCGACACGGGGATGCACTACGTGGGCAGCATGCAGCAGGGCGGCATCATGCGCCGCTATTTCGACTATTTCGGCATCGGGGATTCGCTCGAAATACGGCCGCTCGACGAAGCGTTCGACATCGTATCGCCGGGCGGAGACGGAGAGTTCGCCTACATGCACGGCTACGACGAATTCCGGCGGCACCTGACCTCCCTCTTCCCGCGCGAAGCGGCGGGAATCGCCCGCTACTGCGACAAAATCAGGGAGATAGGAGACAGCATAGGCGTTGAAGTGCATCGTTCGGGACGGCTGTCGTCCGGCGGGGTGAAATACCTCGGCGCATCGGCGGCGGAGTTCATCGGCGAATGCGTCGCCGACCCGCTGCTGCGCAGCGTTCTGGCCGGGACCAATCCCCTCTACGGCGGGGTTCGGGAGCATTCGCCGCTCTACCACCACGCCATGATAAACCATTCGAACATCGAAGGCGCCTGCCGTTTCGCCGGCGGGACGCAGCATATCGCCGACGCGCTGGCGGCCAGAATCCGCGAGCACGGCGGTACGATCCTCACCGGATGCCGGGCAAGCGCGCTCCATACCGAAGGCAGGCGCATCACGGGCGTGGAACTCGCCGACGGCAGGATACTGCGGGCGAAGTGCGTCATTTCGGCCATCCATCCCGCGGCGACGTTCGGCCTGATCGGGCCGACGCCGGTTCTGCGCCCGGCATTCCGCGACCGGATGGCCGCCATGCCGGGCACGTACGGCCTTTTCTCGGTGTATCTGCTGCTCCGGCCGCAAAGTTTTCCCTATATCAACCGCAACCTCTATTATTACGCCGAGGGCGGAGACGTCTGGGATACGCTCTTCGACACGGAGGCCATGCGTCCGAAAATGGTATTGTTCAGCGCGCAGCCGCCGTGCGCCGATCCGGCATGGAGCGAAGTGGTGACGCTGATGGCCCCGATCGCCACCGACATCTGGTCGGCATGGAGCGGATCGGCGCCGGGCCGCCGTCCCGAAGCGTATACGGCCCTGAAAACGGCCGTCGCGGAGCATCTGACGGACTTCGTCTGCGAGCGGCTGCCCGGCCTGCGGGCGGCGATCGAACAGACGTACGCGGCCACGCCCCTCACCTACCGGCATTACACCGGAATCCCCCACGGGGCTGCCTACGGCCTGCAGAAAGACTGCCGCAACGTCATGGCGACCTGCATTCCCGTACGGACGAAATTCGAAAACCTGCTGCTCACGGGGCAGAACCTGACGGTTCACGGCGCGATCGGGGTAACGCTCTCGGCGGCGGCGACCTGCGCCGAGCTGCTGGGCACGGAATATCTGGCTAAAAAAATAGGCGACGCATGAAACGATTTCTCAAATACACGCTCATCACGCTCCTTGCGCTTCCGCTGCTGGCGGCGGCGTTCCTCTGGGGACTCTACCTCACGGCCGACATGGAGCCGCCCGCGATGACCGTAGACACGGCGGCCTACCGCGTCGCGGACCACGGCGGCTACACCTCGTGCCGCGGAAGTTTCCTGCGCCATAACAGATACGGTCTCTGGGAGCTTTACACGGCCGGGTCGCCCGAAGAGTCGGGAGCGGCGGCGGGAGCGCTCACGGCCGGGCTGATGCGCTATCAGGAGCAGGTTTTCGTGGACCAGATCCGCGAATTCATCCCTTCGGACGGTTACCTGAAGTTCCTGCGGGGCCTGATCGTGATCTTCAACCGCAATCTGGGACGGCACGTCCCCGAAGAGTACCGGCGCGAGATATACGCCCGGTCGCTCTACTGCTCGCACGACTTCGACGCCATAGGCACCCCTTACGAGCGTCAGCTCAACTACCATGCGGCGCACGACATCGGGCACGCCATGAGCCAGTACATGCTCGTCGGGTGCAGTTCGTTCGCGGCATGGGGCGGCATGAGCGCCGACGGGGAGCTGGTGGTCGGCCGCAATTTCGACTTCTACATGGGCGACGACTTCGCCCGCCACAAAATCGTCACCTTCTGCCGTCCGCAGGCCGGGCACCCTTTCGTCAGCATCGGCTGGGCCGGGATGATCGGCGTACTGTCGGGCATGAACGACAAGGGGCTGACCGTGACGATCAACGCCGCCAAAGGTCCCGTTCCGCTCTCGGCGGCGACCCCGATTTCGATCCTCGCGCGCGAAATCCTGCAGCATGCGGCCACGATCGGCGAAGCCCTCGAAATCGCCCGCCGCCGCGACACCTTCGTCAGCGAATCGCTGCTCGTCGCATCGGCGCGCGACGGAAGGGCCGCAATCATCGAGAAGACGCCCCGCAAGACCGCCCTGTACGAAAGCGGCGGCGAATACCTCGTCTGCACGAACCATTACCAGTCGACCGAACTGGCCGGCGACGAATACAACCTCGAAAACCTCGCCCGGACGGACAGCCCCTGCCGCTTCGCACGGCTGGAGGAGCTGACGGCGGCAAACGCGCCGCTCACACCTCAGGCGGCCGTGGCCATGCTGCGCGACCAGCGGGGCGAAGGCGGCGCGGACATCGGCGTCGGAAACGACTGCTCGGTCAACCAGTCGATCGCCCACCACTCGGTCGTATTCCGGCCCTCGGCGTTGAAAATGTGGGTTTCGACCTCGCCGTGGCAGGGCGGCGCCTATATCTGCTACGATCTGGGAGCCGTCATGCGCGATCCCGATCCGGCCGCAGAGCTTTGCGACGCGGCGCAGGAGATAGCCGCCGACACGGCCTACCTCGCGCACGACTATCCGCGCGTGGTGGTATACAGGCGGCTGGGCGGAGAAATCCGCAAAGCCATGCGGGAAGAGACCGCCGCCGACGCCGCGACGCTCGACCGTTTCGAACGGACCAATCCGCAGAATTTCCACACATGGAAACTGCTGGGAGAATACTACCGCTCGCAGGGCGACGACCTCCGGGCGGCGCAATGCTTCGACAAGGCGCTGCAGAGCGGAATCCCGCGCACCGACGAGCGGGAAGCGGTTGAAAGACTAAAATCGGAATGTAAGCCATGATAAGAAATCCGGAAATACAATTCGCATCGGCGGATGCGATCGCCGCGTTCCAGCAGGAACGCCTGCGCGAAGAGATCGCCTATCTGTACGAAAATTCACCCTACTACCGGCGCATGTTCGACCACTGCGGCGCGCGTCCGGGCGACATCCGCACGCAGGAGGACCTGCGGCGGCTGCCGGTGACCACCAAGACCGACCTGCAGCTCCACCCGCAGGATTTCATCTGCGTACCCCGCAGCCGCATCATCGACTACGTGACCACTTCGGGAACGCTCGGCGACCCGGTGACGTTCGCCCTCACGGAGGAGGACCTCGACCGGCTGGCCTACAACGAAGCCGAATCCTTCACCACGGCGGGATGCACGCCGGAGGACGTGCTGCAGCTGATGACCACCATCGACCGCCGCTTCATGGCGGGGCTGGCCTATTTTCTGGGCGCGCGGAAGCTCCGGTGCGGCGTGATCCGCGTCGGGAACGGCATTCCCGAACTGCAGTGGGACACCATACGGCGCATCGGCCCCACGGGCTGCATCGTCGTGCCGTCGTTCCTGACAAAACTGGTCGCCTATGCCGAGGAGCACGGCATCGACTACCGCCGCTCGTCGCTGCGCCGTGCGATCTGCATCGGCGAAGCGCTGCGCGACACCGCCTTCGGCAACAACACGCTGGGGGCCAAGATTACCGAGCTGTGGCCTGAACTGGAGCTCTTCTCGACCTACGCTTCGACCGAGATGCAGACCTCGATCACCGAGTGCGGGCACCATTGCGGCGGCCACGTGCCGGCCGACCTGATTCTGGTGGAGCTGCTCGACGAGCAGAACAACCCCGTCGCCGAAGGCGAGGAGGGAGAGGTCGTCATTACGACGCTCGGCGTGCGGGGCATGCCGCTGCTGCGCTTCCGCACGGGCGACATCTGCATCGGATACACGGAGCGGTGCGCCTGCGGACGCGGCACGATGCGGCTTTCGTCGGTCATCGGCCGAAAGGGGCAGATGATCAAGTTCAAGGGCACGACGCTCTATCCGCCCGCGCTGTACGACATACTGGAGAACATTCCGGGCGTGAGCAACTACATCATCGAGGTCTTCACGGGCAGTCTGGGCACCGACCAGATCGTGCTGCGCATCGGCAGCGCGCGCCGCGACGAAGCTTTCGAAAAGGAGATAAAGGACACGTTCCGCTCGAAAGTGCGCGTCGCCCCGGAGGTGGTTTTCGAACCCGTGGAGTACATTGCGAAAAAACAGATGCCCCAGATTAGCCGGAAACAAATTAAATTCGTAGATTTACGCGAACAAACCAAATAAAAAATCCGACAATGAAAAAGTTACTGGCCATGGCATTGTGCCTCGTCGCAGTCAGCGGCTACGCCCAGAAGGGAAAAGAGAAGATCGCAGCCGATTTCTACGGCGTGGATTACAGCTGCGTCAACGTCAAAGGCGCCGACGAGGAACCGGGCGCCTTCATCAAGGCGTTCGAAGCCATCAACAGGCTCTTCCTGAGCGAACCGAAGAAATACGACGTGGCAGGGTTCACCGGCATCGACATCCTCTCGACCGGCGTAGAGCAGGCCAACGAATCGCTCGGCGCACTGGCCGCAGAGCAGTTCACGCCCCGCAGCGCAGCAACCGACTGGCAGACGCAGCTGCCGCAGATCGTCGCCCGCTACGACAACGGTTCGGGCAACAAGGGGCTGGTGCTGGTCGCCACGACGCTCGACAAGGGCAACGGTCTGGGCTACTACACCGCAGTGCTGTTCGATCCCGCGACGCACGAGATAATCACCCAGATGGACATGGTCGGCAAGCCCGGCGGCTTCGGCCTGCGCAACTACTGGGCAGGTTCGGTTTACAACGCCCTCAAAAAACAGGGAAAATACCTGACCAAGTAGGAGAGGTCCCGTCCTGAAACGATCCCTGCACGTCTCCGTGCAGGGATTTTTCATTGCCCGGCGGAACCGGAACCGCGCAGGCCGTGCACGGCGGACCATTGAAATTCGATACGAAACAGCGGAAGAGTTCCGGTCGGGCCGGAAGTTTCACAACGAAAGATTATGCGGCGGTTTTTTGACCGCAACGCAATTTTTTTCGTAACTTTATCCCCACACAACGAAAATGCGCTGTACGCGTGTGCACGCATTATCCTAAACGTAACCGACTCAAACCTATGAAAAAACTGCTGAAACCGCTCTTCACGGCCCTGTTCGCGGGCATGGTCTGCACCGGCGCCAAGGCCGCCGAACCGCAGGTCATCAACATCCGGACCAACGACCTTTCGATGGTCATGAGCGTCGCTCCGAACGGCGAAGTGCTGTTCCACCACTTCGGAGGACGCATCGACGACGCATCGCCTGCCGCAGGCATCAAAAGCTACCGCCGCACGGACCACGGCACCGACAACCTCGCCTACTCGACGATGGGCGGCCGCAACTTCCGCGAACCCGCGCTGCGCGTGACCCACGCCGACGGGGACATGAACACCGAACTGCGTTACGTGTCGCACGCCACGCGCACGCTGGCCGACAAGAACGTCAGCGAAACGGTCGTCAAACTCACCGACACCAATCAGGCGCTGGACGTCGAACTGGTCTATACGGCCTATGCCAAAGAGAACGTCATCACGACCCACACCGTGATCCGCAACCGCGAAAAGGGCGACGCCGTACTGCACGCCTTCTATTCGTCGTCGCTGCCCGTAAAGGCGCGCAGCTACCTGCTGACCCACCTCTACGGCTCATGGGCGCGCGAGAGCCAGACCGACCACACGCTGCTCACCCACGGCTCGAAGAGCATCGAGTCGCGCAAGCTGGTGCGCACGACGCACACCGAGAACCCGGCCTTCATGATCACGCTCGACAGCGAAGCCTTCGACGAGAACTACGGCGAGGTGATCGCCGGCGCGCTGGCATGGAGCGGCAACTTCCGGCTCAACTTCGAGGTCGATGAATTCAACGTGCTCAACATCCTCGCGGGAGTCAACCCCTACGCTTCGGATTACACGCTCGCCAAGGGCGAATCGTTCACCACGCCCGAAATGGTCTACACCTACAGCTTCGAGGGCGCGGGCGGCGCGAGCCGCAACCTGCACGACTGGGCGCGCAACTACGGCGTATGGCACGGCCATACGTACGCCCCGACGCTGCTCAACAGCTGGGAGGGCACCTACTTCACGTTCGACGCCAAGACCCTGACGGACATGATCGACGACGCGGCGGACATGGGAATGGAAATGTTCGTGCTGGACGACGGATGGTTCGGCAACAAATATCCGCGCAACGATGCGAACGCCGGACTCGGCGACTGGCAGATCAACGCAAAAAAACTCCCCGAAGGCATCGACTACATCGCTTCGCACGCACACCGCAAAGGGCTGAAATTCGGCATCTGGATCGAGCCGGAGATGGTCAACCCCAAGAGCGAACTGGCCGAGAAACATCCTGACTGGATCGTCAGGTCGGGCGACCGCGAAATGCCCCGGATGCGCAACCAGTGGCTGCTGGACCTGACCAACCCCAAGGTGCAGGACTTCGTATTCTCGGTATTCGACAACACGATGAAGCTCTCGCCCAATATCGACTACATCAAATGGGACGCCAACCGCCATGCGGAGAACGCCGGATCGGAATTCCTGCCCAAAGACAGGCAGTCGCACTTCTGGATCGACTATGTGCAGGGATTCTACAAGGTCATGGAGCGCATCCGCGCCAAATATCCCGACGTGCTGATCCAAGCCTGCGCTTCGGGCGGCGGCCGCGTGGAGTACGGCGCGATGAAGTACTTCAACGAGGTATGGACCAGCGACAACACCGAAGCGCTTTCGCGCGCCCGCATCCAGTACGGCACCAGCCTGTTCTACCCGGCGACGGTCATGGGTTCGCACGTCTCGGCCACGCCCAACCACCAGACCAGCAACATCACGCCGATCAAATTCCGCTTCGACATGGCCTGCGCGGGCCGTCTGGGCATGGAGTTGCAGCCCAAGCAGATGAACGCCGAGGAGAAGGCCTTCGCGCGCAAAGCCATCGAAAGCTACAAGGGATACCGCGACATCGTCATGGAGGGCGACCTCTACCGCATCGGCACGCCTTACGACGATACGGGCTACTACGGAGTGATGTACGTGTCGAAAGACAAGAAAAAAGCCGTGCTGTTCACCTACTGCACCCTCTACCAGAGCCGCACGCTGGTTCCGAAATACCGGCTTTACGGACTCGACGCGCAGACCCGCTACAAGATCAGGGAGCAGAACGTCGATAAGAAACGGTTCTGGTTCGACGGCGGCACCTTCACCGGCGAATACCTCAACCATGCGGGCATCAACCCCAATCTGAACAAAATTTACGACAGCGCCGTATTCGTGCTCGAAGCCGAATAGCGCTCCCCGAAGGGGAGAAGCGCCTGCTCCGGAAAGCCTGCGGCCCTATTATGGCCGCAGGCTTTTTCGTCGCCCGGCAAAGGGCTGGAGAAGCGGACGGCACAAGCGGGAAAAGACGGCGGGGACGGGACCGGACGGCGAAAGCGAAACCGGACGGCAGAAACGGGATCGGACGGCAGAAGCGGGCGGAGAAAACACCCCTTCTGCGGCCGCCGGCGTACGATTCCGTAAAAATGGTATGACGAACCGTAATCGGGGTAGCCGGCAATAACGCGAAATCGGATATCTTTGCAATGTGGAATTACGGGCAGACCGGGAAAAGCGGTGCGGACCCGAAAAAACGGCATACGCTATGACGAAGGAACAGAAGGAGCAGACGATCGGACTGCTGTTCGCCGAGAAGTGTTCGTGCGTCGTCCGCAACGGGGACGAAGTGCGGATTTTCCGCGAACGGGGCGTGAAGGACCTCTACAGGCTGCTGCGCGAGGAGCCGCAGCTGCTCGACGGGGCTTTCGTGGCCGACAAGGTGGTTGGCAAAGGCGCGGCGGCGCTGATGATTCTGGGCGGCGTGGAGGAGCTTTTCGCCGACGTGGTGAGCCGTGCGGCCCTCGACCTGCTCACCGCCGCGGGAAAAGCGGTCGCCTACACGGTCGCCGTGCCCCATATCGTCAACCGTGCGGGCGACGGAATATGCCCCGTGGAGCGGCTCTGTGCCTCGGCGCAGACGGCCGGGGAGTGTCTGCCGCTGATCGAAGGATTCATCCGCAAAATGCAGGAGCGAAACGAATAGATAGGGTTCGCTACTGCCCGGCACGGGGATTTTCCGCTGGCGCAGCGACGGGATCGACGCCGGAACCCGACGCCCCGGACGACGCTCTTCGGGGGCGTGAGCCTCGATTTTCAAAACCGCACGAAAAGCACTGTTTTTGAATATGAACAAACAAAAGACAAAATGGAAACAACGGCTGTAAAACTCTATTCGCTCGATTACCGCGATGCGAAAACCTACCTCGCGGCGGCGCTCTTCGTCGCGGGCAACATCCTCCTGCCCCAAATCTGCCACTCGGTGCCGCAGGGCGGCCTGCGGTGGCTGCCGATCTACTTCTTCACGCTCGTCGGAGCCTACAAATACGGCTGGCGCGTGGGCCTGCTGACCGCCGTGCTGTCGCCGCTGGTCAACTCCGCGCTGTTCGGAATGCCCGCCGCGGCGGCATTGCCGGCGATTCTGCTCAAGTCCGTACTGCTGGCCGCAGCCGCCGGATTCGCCGCACGGCGGTTCGGCCGCGCGACGCTGCCGCTGCTGGCGGGCGTGGTTCTCTTCTACCAGACGGCGGGTGCGCTGGGCGAATGGGCCTTCACGGGTTCGGCGGCCGCCGCCGTGCAGGATTTCCGCATCGGGATTCCCGGCATGCTCGCGCAGGCGGCGGGCGGTTACCTGATTATCAACTATCTGTTACGCAAATAAATTCAAACGACATGATCAATAGAATGTATGTGATCACACTGCTGTCGGTCCTGCCTTTGACGGCTTGCGGATCGGCTCAGGGCGGCGAAAAGACGGAAGCCCCCGAAGTATACTTCATCCGCGAGATTACGCCACAGAACATGGTGCGCATCTACGAAGCGCTGGAACGTCCCGCGACGGGTAAGGTCGCCGTCAAGCTCTCGACGGGCGAACCGGGCGGGCACAATTACCTCAAACCGGAGCTGATAAAGGAGATCGTGACCAAAGTCGGCGGCACGATCGTCGAGTGCAACACCGCCTACGGCGGCGGACGCGCACGCACGCAGGATCACCTGAAGGCCGCCGCCGACCACGGTTTCACGGCCATCGCCCCGGTGGACATCATGGACGCCGACGGAGAGGTGAGCCTGCCGGTGAAAGGCGGAAAGCACCTGAAAGAGAACTTCGTCGGCTCGCACTACCCCCGCTACGACTTCACGGTCGTGCTGTCGCACTTCAAGGGGCACGCGATGGGCGGCTTCGGCGGTGCGGTCAAGAACATCTCGATCGGCATCGCGTCGTCGGCCGGGAAGGCGTGGATACACTCGGCGGGAAAAACCAAAAACGCCGCCGAAATGTGGAGCGACCTCCCGGCGCAGGACGATTTTCTGGAGTCGATGGCCGAGTCGGCCAAGTCGGTCGCCGACCACTGCGGCGACAGGATTCTCTACATCAGCGTGATGAACAACCTCTCGGTGGACTGCGACTGCGACGCCCATCCCGAAGAGCCGAAGATGGGCGACATCGGCATCCTCGCCTCGCTCGATCCCGTAGCGCTGGACAAGGCGTGCGTCGATCTGGTGTACGCATCGCCCGATCCGGGGAAATCGCACCTGATCGAGCGCATGGAGTCGCGCCACGGCATTCACACGCTCGAACACGCCGAAGCCATAGGGCTGGGTTCGCAGCAGTACCGACTCGTGGAACTGAAATAGCATGGAGTACAGGACACTGGGCCGCACGGGACTGCGCGTCAGCGCCGTGGCGCTGGGCTGCGAGGGATTTATGAACCGGCCGGAGGAAGAGGTGCGGGCCGACTTCGACTTCGCAATCGAAAACGGGATCAACTTCCTCGACCTCTACGCTTCGAACCCCGAACTGCGCAGCAGCATCGGCGCGGCACTGGCCCGGCGGCGCGAAGGGTTCGTCATACAGGGGCACCTCTGCTCGGTGTGGGAAGAGGGGCAGTATCTCCGCACGCGCGATCCGGAGAAGGCGCAGGCCGCATTCGACGACCTGCTCGCGCGGCTGGGGACGGATTACGTCGATATAGGCATGATCCACTACGTCGATGCCGAGGACGACCTGCGGAAGGTATTGGACGGGCCGATCCTGCAACTGGCACTGCGGCTCCGGTCGGAGGGGCGCCTGCGCCATATCGGCATCAGCAGCCACAACCCCGCCGTGGCGCGGCAGGCGGCCCAAACCGGACTGATCGACGTGCTGATGTTCTCGCTCAACCCCTGTTACGACCTGCTGCCGCCGAGCGACGACGTGGACACGCTCTGGGCCGACGAAAGCTATGCGCAGGAGCTGCACAACATCGACCCCGAACGCCAGCGGCTCTACGAATTCTGCGAACGCGAAGGCGTGGCGATCGACGTGATGAAGGCGTACGGCGGCGGGGACCTGCTGAGCGGGACCAACTCGCCGTTCGGGAAGCCGATGACACCGGTGCAGTGCATCGAATACGCCCTGACGCGCCCCGGCGTGGCGGCCGTGATGGCCGGATGCCGCAGCCGGACCGAAATCGAGGCGGCGCTCGCATGGTGTACGGCGACAGCCGCCCAGCGCGACTACACGCAGGCGCTGACAGGACTCGGCCGGTTCTCGTGGGAAGGACACTGCATGTACTGCGGCCACTGCGCCCCCTGCACGGCGGGGATCGACATCGCAAGCGTGAACAAATACTACAACCTGACGCTGGCGCAGGACGAAGTGCCCGAAACCGTGCGCGAACATTACAACCTGCTGGCGCACCACGCTTCGGAGTGCATCGCCTGCGGCCGCTGCCAGAGCAACTGTCCCTTCGGAGTCGATATCGTCGGCCGCATGCAGCTGGCGGCCGCGAAGTTCGGGTACTGATCCGCATTCCGGGGGAGGAGCGGGCGAAAAAGCGAATCCGGCGGCGGTTCCGGCTTCCGAAATCGCGACAATTTCCTATCTTTGCCGATCGACACACACCGACAATGACCGAACAAATCATAGCACAAAGACTCGGAATCACCCTCCGGCAGGTGCAGGGCACGGTACGCCTGCTGCGCGACGGCGCGACGATCCCCTTTATCAGCCGCTACCGCAAGGAGGCGACCGGTTCGCTCGACGAACTGCAGGTCGGGGCCGTCAAGGAGCAGCTGGACAAACTCACCGAACTCGAAGCCCGCAAACAGACCGTCCTCTCGACGATCGGGGAGCAGGGCAAACTGACCGACGAACTTCGCAAACGCATCGAAGCGTGCTGGGAAGCCGTAGAGCTGGAGGATATTTACCTGCCTTACAAGCCCAAGCGGCGGACACGGGCGACCGTAGCGCGCGAACGCGGGCTGGAGCCGCTGGCAAACAGCATCATGGCGCAAAATTCGCACGACATCGCACGGCAGGCGCAGCGTTTCGTCACGGCCGACGTACCGACTCCGGAGGAGGCGATAGCCGGGGCGTGCGACATCATCGCCGAGCGGGTGTCGGAGGACGAGCGCGCCCGCAACAGCGTACGCCGCACGGCGGCCCGCGAAGGCGCAGTTCACTCCCGGCTCGTGAAAGGCAAGGAGCAGGAAGGGGTCAAATATTCGGACTACTTCGATGCGACGTCGCCGCTGCGCACCGTTTCATCGCACCGCTTTCTGGCCATGCGCCGCGGCATGGACGAAGGAGTCCTGAAGATCTCGGTGGAGATGGACGCCGACCGCATTACGGAAGGGCTTTGCCGCCAGTTCGTACGCCACGGCTCGGCGACGCGCGAATGGATGGAAGCTGCCGTCGCGGACTCGTTCAAACGTCTGATACGGCCCTCGATCGAGACCGAACTGCTGGCGGCGGCCAAGGAGAAGGCCGACGACGAAGCGATCCGGGTATTCGCCGAAAACCTGCGGCAGCTGCTGCTCTCGGCGCCGCTCGGACAGAAGCGCATCATCGCCGTCGACCCCGGATTCCGCACGGGCTGCAAAGTCGTGGCGCTCGATTCGCAGGGCAACCTGCTGCACAACACCACCGTCTATCCCCATCCGCCGGAGAAGGCCGACGACGAAGCGATCCGGGTATTCGCCGAAAACCTGCTGCACAACACCACCGTCTATCCCCATCCGCCGCAGAACCGTTACGCCGAAGCCGCCGAAACGCTGCGGTCGCTGGCGGCCCGGTACAAGGCCGAAGCCTTCGCCATAGGCGACGGCACGGCAGGGCGCGAGACCGAACAGCTGGTCCGCGGACTGGGGCTGGAGGGCGTCGGGGTGTTCATGGTGAGCGAGGACGGCGCATCGGTCTACTCGGCGTCGGCCGCGGCCCGCGAAGAGTTCCCCGATCACGACGTGACCGTTCGCGGCGCAGTCAGCATCGGCCGCAGGCTGATGGACCCGCTGTCGGAGCTGGTGAAGATCGACCCAAAGTCGATCGGCGTGGGACAATACCAGCACAGCGTCGATCAGTCCAAGCTCAGGGCCAGACTGGTCACGGTGGTCGAGAGCTGCGTGAACAAGGTCGGCGTGAACATCAACACCGCATCGAAGCATATTCTGACCTACATATCCGGTCTGGGGCTTGCGCTGGCCGAAAACATCGTCGCATACCGCGCCGCGAACGGCGATTTCAAAGACCGGAAAAGCCTGCTGAAAGTGCCGCGTCTGGGCGCCAAAGCCTACGAGCAGGCGGCGGGATTCCTGCGCGTGGTAGGCGGCAGGAATCCGCTCGACAACAGCGCCGTGCACCCGGAGTCGTATCATATCGTGGAGCGGATGGCCGCCGACGCGGGCGTGACGGTCGAGCAACTGCTGGCGGACAAGGAGCTGCGCAAAGGCATAAAACCCGAAAGATACGTGGACGCCGAGGTGGGGCTGCCGACCGTGACGGACATTCTCGAAGCGCTCGACAAGCGGGGTCTCGACCCGCGCGAACAGTTGCAGGCATTCTCGTTCGACCCCGACGTGCACTCGGTCGCCGACCTGCGCGAAGGCATGACGCTGCCCGGCATCGTCACCAACATCACGGCCTTCGGCGCGTTCGTCGATATCGGCATCAAGCAGGACGGGCTGGTGCATATCTCGCAGCTGGCCGACCGCTACGTCGCATCGCCGGCCGATGTCGTCCATTTGGGACAGCACGTCGAAGTCCGCGTGACGGGCATCGACACGGTCCGCAACCGCATTGCACTGTCGATGCGCAAGAACGGCTGACAAAATCGGCGTCCGGGTAATTCCGAACGCCGATTTTCACATAGCATCCCGTTCACTACTCAGGCGACACGAAAGACCAATGCGCGTGCATGATTTCCCAACGCCCGGATGAATTCCGCCGATAAACCAACTTTATTGCGCCAAATGGTTAAAATGCATATAAATGAATTAAATTATACAAAATCAGAACTAGCCCAAAATTAGAATTGAATGAATCAGATTGCGATAGTTATTTATACATGAATGCATCTCCGCGACGGCTTCAATTAAGACTCGGATAATGCGAATGTCAGAAGATGTATGACAAGCTAAAAATAAAACACCGTTGTAGTAATCTACAACGGTGTTTTGGTGAGGTCTGAAGCGAACGCCATAAATTTAAATCGAATTTTACCGATTTTAATTTTATCTTATCTATATATCAATATTTTACATCCATTTTTCATCAACTGCGAGGTCTGGAAGTTTTCGAAAATTCGGCCTATGTATGACAAATGTATGACAAAAAATGACTACATTTGCAACAGACAAAACCTCCTGACCTATGGCATCCTTCTGCTACCGCATCCGCTCGACCCAGAAAAACAAACTGGTCAAAATCCAAATTCTCTTCACAGTTGGCCGTGGTAACCAGTTCTACGCCGACTGCCAATATATGGTGCTGACGGACGCCTGGGACAACAAACGGCAGACAGTCAAGAGCCGTTTCACCTTTACCGACGACTTCACCGAGCAGCAGGGGCGCGAGCTGACCAAGAATCTCGCCGAACTGCGAAGCCACATCCTTGGAGAAATCGCCAAGGATCCCGAACACGCGATGACGAAAACGCGGCTGGAGAAGATCATCTACAGTTTCCACCACCCGCGCAGCCTCACCACCGGCCGCCATGTCCGCAGCCGCGAATCGCTCGGCGACTACATCGCCCGCTTCACGCACGAGATGGAGGACGGCACCCGACTGAACATCCACAAACTGCGCTACGGGGCATCGACAATCAAAAACTACAAAGGGTTTATAATTCAATTCGACGAGTTCTGCAAAGCAAAGCGAAAGAGATTCGATTTCGGCGATATCGATCTGAAATTCTACGACGATTTTGTGGCATGGTTCACGGCGAAAGATTATTCGATCAATACCATCGGCCGCCACGTCAAGGAGCTGAAGATCATCATGCGGGCAGCGCGCGAAGAGGGGCTGCACGACAACGGGGCCATCGAGAGCCGCAAGTTCCGCGTGCTGACGGCCGACGTGGAGAACATCTACCTGACGGAGTCGGAGATCCGGGCCATCGCCGCGCTCGACCTCTCAAAAAACCGGCACAAGGATGTTGCCCGTGACATCTTTCTGGTGGGGTGCTACACGGCGCAACGATTCAGTGATTACTCTACGATCAACGAGGGTAACATACGCACGCTGGAGAGCGGGCAGCTGGTTATAGACCTGAAACAGCAAAAAACCGGCAACCACGTCATTATTCCCGTCCGACCCGAATTGCAGGCGATACTAGACAAGTACGAAAACCGTTTGCCGAAGTCCTACGAACAGAAAGTAAACAAGTTCATCAAAGAGATTGCTCGGGAAGCGGGTATCACGGAAAAAATCGAAGTATCATACGTCGAAAACGGGGAAAGGAAGACGCACTTGGTAGAGAAGTGCGATTTGGTAAAGACTCATACGGCACGCCGCAGCGGTGCGACGAATATGTATCTGGCGGGCATTCCGACCATCGCCATCATGAAAATCACGGGCCACAAGACCGAAAAGGAGTTTATGAAATACATCAAGATTACGGAAGAGCAGACTGCCATGGAGTTGATGAATCATCCGTATTTCAGCGGGAAATAAAATTTTTCATATCTTTATATCCAAACTAAAGAATCTGGAATATGATTACAAAAGACGAAATACTGGCATTACTCAATGATATTGAGAATTACCATATTGAACGAACTGTATCTACTGATAAGATGGATAAATTCTGTCAGGCAATATGTGCTTTCTCTAATGATATGCCCAATAGCGGCAAAAAAGGTTATCTTATTATTGGAGCGACAGATGATGGCGTCATTTCAGGATTAAAAGTTGATGATAGATTATATAAAACGATTACCGGGATTCGTTCCGATGGGAATATTCAGCCTTTTCCTATTATGAGTGTTGAAAAACTTTCCTATGACTCTGGTGATCTTTTAGTCGTTGAAGTTACTCCACACAAGTATCCACCTATAAAATACAAAGGAAGAACATGGATTCGTATTGGACCACGTAAAGATATTGCATCAGATATGGAAGAGCGAGCTCTGATGGAACGGCGCAGGGCCAATATTCTTTCATTCGAGACATACCCTTGTATCGACTCGACACTTGATGATCTAAGACTAGATTTATTCAAAAACACATATCTTCCGGCCATAATGGACGAGGATGCCTTGATAGATGATAAAAGAGATATCAAGCAACAATTAAGCGCATTACGATTATACAGCATTGCAGAGGATTGCCCAACATATGCTGCAATTCTTTTGTTTGGAAAGAATCCGGAATATTATCTGCCGGGAGCATACGTACAATATGTTCGATTCGACGGTAATGACAATGCCGCGGACATAGTCAATGAACATAAGTTTGCGGGTTGTTTAATAGAAATATTACCGAAACTCGATACCTTCATTGAAACAGCAATAGTAGAAAAACGACCAAAGCCAATTACCGCACTAAGAGAAAGAACAATATATAATTACCCAATATGGGCTATTCGAGAGTTGCTAATGAATGCTGTAATGCATCGAGACTATCAATCGAATACACCTATTAAATTTTATCAATATGCTGATAGAATAGAAATTGATAATGCCGGAGGGTTATATGGAAATGCCAAACCAGAAAATTTTCCAAATGTAAATGATTACCGTAACCCTATTGTTGCAGAGGCAATGAAATCTTTAGGGTATGTTAATAGATACAATCGCGGAGTTGCTCGTGTACAGAAGGAGTTACGAGATAATGGGAATCAAAAGGCTATATTTTCTGTTGATAATATTACTGTTTTTGGTGTAAAAGTTAACGATGCCGCTTTTGTTGCAGATAATCAACTTCGTATAAACTTTACTAACCAAGTTACTAACCAAGTTACTAACCAAGTTACTAACCAAGTTACTAACCAAGTTGATTTTGAATTAGGGCAAGCTATCATTTCTTATAAACAAGCGGAGCTAGCTGAATATGAAGCCAAATACTCTAAAATAGCCGTTCGATTTGATACCTCTGATTTTGATTCACTAAAAACAGAAAAATCATACAAAATATTAAATGCACTATTGCAGGGGCCTAAAAGCAAAAAGGAGTTACTTATCAATACGCTAGAATTAACATCGCAGATTTATAATTATCAAAGATATATAGAACCATTAATGGCTCGAAAACTCATTATTCAAACAATTAAAGATAGACCTAGAAGCCCCAAACAAAAGTATGCGATTACTTCCTTGGGATATTATTTCCTAATGTATTTGACGCGACTACCGATCAAATAATTCCTTGACGACATATTCCGTTTGGAAAAAGTATGTTGAACAACAAAAATTCATTTGAAAAATGTATTCGAAATGTCCCGTCGTCGCAAAATAGAGATCAAAGCCTCCGAACTGGCATGCTTCGACACGTTGGTCGAGACATTGCGCACCCGACCGGAGTTTGCAGACTTCGACCCGACAAGTCTACATGTGTGGGCATACGAGAATTACGAACCGACGATCAGAAATGCAGCAAGGGCTATTCGTCATTTTGATTATTGGTTGGCGGCACATCGAAACGAAATGTTTCTCTCGTCGTATTCGGGCAATCGATTGTTCTGTAAAAAGGATTTGGCCGAAGCTCTGGGAATTACACGCCCGACACTCGACCGGTGGATTGCGAACGGCTGGCTGGAAGGATGCACCGCACGCGCATTTTCGAATGGAGAACGGTGCTATTCGGCAGACGCAGTCCGTGAAGCATTGGAAAAATTAAAATAAAACTCACAAAAACAGCTTTGTTTCGGAGGACGGTTCTTATCAAAAACCGTCTTCTTTTATTCATCGAAACAATCACTTTACACACTGCGGTCAAAACGGAAAACAGAGGTAGACCGATGCAATTCATTCCTAAAATTCCATAGACTGTCCGACTATGTCCGTTCGTGGCAGAAGACGGCATTATTTTGTAACACAATTACTTATTTTAGACAGCCTCGATAAATGATTTTCTTTGCGACGTTAAATCGAATAAACCATGGCAAAGGAAATCTATCTGAATGGCATGACTGCCGATCAACTTTCGAAGATGATCCGGGAGTCCCTGCGCGACGAATTGCAACAGTTCCGTCCCGCACATCCGAAAACCGACACGAAATATCTCACACGGCGCGAAACCGCCCACCGTCTGCGCATCTCGCTCGTGACGCTCACCGACTGGGTGAACCACGGCAAGATCCGCGCCCACAAGATCGGCGGGCGCGTCCTGTTCCGCGACAGCGATGTCGAAGCAGCCTTGAATCGAATCGTTCCCATTAAATAATTCAGTGAAAGAATAAGTATTTTTCTTTTCACTGAACATAGATTGTTATGAAAACGATTCAAGCTATCAAACATCTTTCCATTCGGACCTACCTCGCTGAACAAGGTTTGCACCCGACCAAAGACAATCCGCGATACGGTCTTTATCTTTCACCGTTACGCGAGGAACATACGCCGAGTTTCAAGGTGGACTACGTGCGAAATCTCTGGTATGACTTCGGACTGGGCGAAGGCGGTTCCATTATCGACCTTGTAATGCGGTTGGAGCGGTGCGATTTCGCACACGCCGTCCGATTGCTGAGAAACAGAGAGAGGGTACCGATCGCTGCACCCCGATCTTTGTCGCCTTTATCGACCGTTCCCACGCTCCGTATCCTCTCCGACACACCGCTTCGTCATTCGGCATTGCTCGACTATTTACGGCGGCGCAGTATCGTTCCGGAGGTTGCCTGCACTTATTGTCGGGAAATACGCTATACGATCAATGGCAGAAAATATTTCGCCATCGGATTTCCGAACGATGCCGGCGGATGGGAGTTACGCTCGGAATGCTTCAAAGGAAGTGCATCGCCCAAACAGATTACGACGATCGACAACCGCACCGATACGGTAATCGCCTTCGAGGGGTTCATGGATTTTCTCTCCTGCCTTTCGACGAAGCGCCCCGACCAACTACGCATCGACGTAATAGTATTAAACTCGGTCGTCAATCTTCCGAAAGCGCTTCCGTTTCTCGCACGCCATTCGACGATTCATGCTTTCTTCGACAATGACGATGCGGGTCGTAAAGCGACCGCCGAGTTGATTCGTCTTTGCCCCCGCAGCGAAGTCGTCGCTCAAAGCTGTTTCTACTCCGGACACAAGGATGTCAACGACTATCTGATCGCCCACATAAAAGACCATACGAAAAAGTTAGCGGCCCAGAAAAACGCCTCCAAAACAAAGACGGTTCAATCTGTTCGAAATAATCCGCAACCCCTAAAAGCAAAAACAGCAGCGGTTGAGCCACAACGTCGGAAAGGGGTAAAGGTTTAGGAAGGCAAGTTTGTGTTTTCGTAAACGAAAACCTACCGAACATCCCGCTGGTCTAACTCCTGCACACAAACCGATGAAACAAACACAGAACAAGGGCGGACGGCCGGAATTGAGTAAAGGTCGTGTTCGCCGATATATCGTCAGTACGCGACTCGATACGGAGCATTATTTACGTCTTCGGTCATTGGCCCGTACTTCGGGGCAGCGTCCGGCGGAAATCATCCGACAACTGCTTCGGACAGGAGCGGTACGAGAACGCCTGCGTCGCGAGCATCTGGATTTCGTAACCCAGCTCAAAGGCATAGCTCGCAACTTAAATCAACTGACACGGCTTGCCCATGCGAAAGGATTTTCAAGTGTCGCATCCCGTCACGCGGCCATTATGGCATGCCTCGAAGCCCTGCTAAAACAGATCCGCGATGATCGGTAAAATCATTGCCGGTTCATCCTTTGCCGGGACTGTCGGCTATGTGATGAAGGAACTGTCGCGCATCCTCGATGCCGAAGGCGTAAACCCGCCGGAGGTAAAGAACATAATCGAGGATTTTAAGGATCAGACCCGACTGAACCCTCGGTTGAAAAACACGGTCGGGCATATCTCCTTCTCGTTTTCGCCGAAAGAAGCTCCGCACATGACCGATGCGCTGATGACGCAGATCGCCAAAGAATATATGCAGAAAATGGGTATTACCGACACGCAATATCTGCTGGTACGTCACCTCGACCAGCCCCATCCTCACTGCCATCTGGTCTATAACCGGGTCGGGAACAAGGGGCAGACTATATCGGACAAAAATATTAAAATACGCAATACGAAAGTCTGTCGGGAACTAACCGAGAAATACGGGTTGCATCTTGCGCCGGGAAAGGACAGCGTGCGGCGGGAGCGATTGCGCGAACCGGACAAGACCAAATACGAAATATATGATGCGATCAAAGGATGTCTGCCCAAATGTAAGAGTTGGAACGATCTGGAAGGTAGATTAAAAGAGCAAGGCATCAACGTCCGCTATAAGTATTGCGGAAATACCAACCGAAAACAAGGCGTTCTATTTTCAAAAAACGACTTCGAGTTTTCGGGGTCGAAGATCGACCGGCAATTCAGCTTCTCGAAACTGAATCTGCATTTTGCATACGCGCAACAGCAAACCCGACATCGAAGCGCTATTGTCAAAGACTTCCATGCGGCGGCAGGCTCCTACCGTTCGGCCTTCTCCGATCTGTTCGGAACGGGTGGCGGAAAGACCGACACGGATAGGCCGACGGTCAATTTCGGCGGTAATATCGGCGAACTTTCGTTGCCGCCGAATAGTTCGCCGGTCGAATTGTCCGAAGCCCAATTGCAACGCAAACCCGGCGAGAGTCCCGAAGAGTACCTCGCCCGCATCACGGCATTGCTCAATACCGTCGCCGAAGCGATGGCGGTTGCCGCAATGGAGCGGGAACGTCGCTTGCGAGAACGCATGACCAAACCCAAGCAGAAATTGTAAACAGGAAGCGATACAACCATGAAAGAGAATAATATGATGTCCTACGAAATGTATGAGGACTTCAAGGAGACGATGGTCAAAACCATCAAGACCGAACTAGCGACAAAAACAGCGAACAATAATCAATCAAGCGACAATGACTTGTCGCAACGATTGGAGCAAATCGTATATACAGAACAAGAGCGGCATCAGGCGATAATAATCCAGCTTGCCGGACGATTGGAGAGCATAGAGCAGAACTATACCAAAACGCAAACCGGTATCGATAATCTGCAAGCATCTGTCGAGGCAATCAAAATCCCCGCCGAACTGCCGCCGAGAATAATCCGACACCGAGTGATTTTCAGCTCCGAATCCCCATTCGTCATTTATTTGGTGCTGTTCCTTTTCATAAGTTGCATGATCTTGTCGTCGGCACTCTATTTCGCTACCCGACCGAACCGAGACCGCATCGATAACGACCTGAAATACCGCTATATAAAGATGAAAGGCGACGCGACACCCGAACGTATCACCGAACTGGAAGAGCTATTCGAATTAAATCGCGACAACGCAAAAATCCGTCAGATGAAAAAAGACGTCGAAGAATATGAACACACTATCCGCCAGAAAATCGAACTCGAAGAACAGACGAGACTGAAAGAACGGGAAGTCGAACATTTAACCAATAAAGCTAACTCGATAAAAAAGAAATAATTATGTCTCATGTTCGCAGCTTGCAGTTGCGTAATAACCAAATAATTTACTACATTTGTATTTAATTGGGTGTGTTGTGATCCCGATGAAAGTAATATGGTTCGAGAGAAACAAATAGAAGAAAGTTTTATTCGGAAACTGACTGAACAATTAAAATATGTTTATCGTGATGATATTCACGATAGAAACTCCCTCGTGGCTAATTTCAGGCAGAAGTTCGAGGCTTTGAATCGCGTGAAATTATCCGATTCGGAATTCGATCGGTTGCTCGAGGAGATCATCAATCCTGATGTTTTTGCCTCATCCAAAAGATTGCGCGAGCGAAATACATTCATCCGCGAAGACGGAACACCGTTGCAATACACGCTGGTCAATATCAAAGATTGGTGTAAGAACGATTACGAGGTAATCAACCAGTTGCGGATGAATACCGGTAACAGTCACCATCGTTACGATGTCATTTTGCTCATTAACGGTATTCCAGTTGTACAAGTCGAATTGAAGGCTTACGATGTCAGTCCGCGGCGTGCCATGCAGCAAATCGTGGATTACAAAAACGATCCGGGGAATGGCTACACTAAATCCCTGCTCTGTTTTATTCAGTTGTTTATAGTAAGCAACCAAAGCAATACTTACTATTTCACGAATAACAACAACCAGCATTTCTCTTTCAATGCGGACGAACAATTCCTCCCGGTCTACCAGTACGCGACGGAGCGAAATACGAAAATAACCAACCTCGATGCCTTTTCGAGTGCTGTGCTTGCCAAGTGCGAACTCGGCAAGATGATCAGCCTCTATATGGTACTGGTTGCAAGCGAGCAGAAATTACTGATCATGCGTCCGTATCAGATTTATGCCGTAAAAGCGATTATGGATTGCGTACATGAGAATCGCGGCAACGGCTATATCTGGCATACGACGGGTAGCGGTAAAACGCTCACTTCTTTCAAGGCTTCTACTCTGATGAAAGACAATCCGGACATCGACAAATGTCTGTTTGTCGTGGACCGAAAAGATTTGGATCGTCAAACACGCGAGGAGTTCAACAAATTTCAGGAAAATTGCGTCGAGGAGAACACCAATACGGAAACTCTGGTGCGACGGATGTTGTCGGACGATTATGCCGACAAAGTAATCGTTACGACCATTCAGAAGCTGGGCATCGCGCTTGATCCGAAGCATAAAAAGAATTACCAAGAACGATTGAAGCCATTGAAGAATAAGCGTATCGTATTCATTTTCGATGAATGCCACCGTTCTCAATTCGGTCACAATCATAAAACGATCAAGGAGTTTTTCCCTAATTCGCAACTATTCGGTTTTACCGGTACGCCTATTTTCGACGAAAATTCGACCTATACGCAAATAGACGGTGAAGAGGGTTCGTACAAAACGACCGCCGATATTTTCGAGAAAGAGTTGCACGCTTATACGATTACACACGCCATCGATGATAGAAACGTATTGCGCTTCCATATCGATTATTTCAAGCCCGACGGCGAAAATCAACAGAAAGGAAGTACCCTTACAAAACGAGCTATCGTAGACGCCATATTGAGCAGGCATGATGCAGCGACCGATTCACGCCGATTCAATGCTATTATGGCAACCGAACGAATCGATGATGCCATCGAATACTACAATCTGTTCAAGGAGATTCAGCAGGAAAGAATGACGAAAGATTCCGATTACGAACCGCTGAATATTACTTGCGTCTTCTCCCCGCCGGCCGAGGGCAACAAGGATGTGCAACAAATACAGGAGGATTTGCCTCAAGAGCGTTTCGATAACCAGCAGGAGCCCGGCAAGAAAAAAGCAGCTCTCAAGATGATTATTGATGATTATAACAAGCAATACGGGACGAATCATTCGATTGCGGAGTTCGATGCTTATTATCAGGACGTTCAAGGACGTATCAAGGCTCAAAAATATAGTAATAAAGACATTCCGCATAAGTATAAGACCGATATTACCATCGTCGTCGATATGTTACTGACCGGATTCGATTCCAAATACCTGAATACGTTGTATGTCGATAAGCACCTGAAGTGGCACGGTCTGATTCAGGCTTTTTCGCGCACGAACCGTATTTTGAACGACACGAAACCTTACGGCAATATCCTCGACTTCCGAGGACAAGAAACAGCAGTCGATCAAGCTATCGCCCGGTTTTCGGGAGAAAAAATCGACAACCCGAAACAGATTTGGTTGGTCGATCCGGCCCCGAAGGTTATCGAAAAATACGAGGAGGCCATTTCCAAACTGGAAGAGTACATGCAATCGCACGGTTTGGAGTGCAAGCCCGAGGAGGTCAATAATCTCCGCGGCGATGAGGCTCGCGCCGGATTTATCAACTGTTTCAAAGAGGTACAACGTTTCAAAACCCAGTTGGAACAGTATACAGATATAAAGGCGGATGACAAAGCCAAAATCGAATCGCTATTACCCGAAGACACGCTTCGGGCTTTCAAGGGGATGTATCTCGAAAAGGCCCGTGAACTGAAGAAAAAGCGAGAAAAAAGAGGTAGCAAAGAAGTTAGCCAACAGATTGAGGACCTCGATTTCGAGTTCGTGCTGTTCGCATCGGCGATTATCGATTACGACTATATCATGGGGCTTATCGCCCGATATACGAATCGGGGTACTGACAAAAAGCGGATTACCAAAGAGCAGCTTATCGCATTGGTTGCATCGAGTGCGAACCTGATGGAGGAGAGAGACGATATCGTCGCCTACATCAATAGCCTCGATGAGATCAACGGCAAGACCGAACAGGAAATTAAAAACGGTTATGAGCTTTTCAAGGCGGAAAAATATAAAAATGAGATTACGTCCATAGCTGCCAAATATGGATTGGAGTTTTCTGCACTGGATGCGTTTGTCCAAGAAATCATCGAACGCGAAATCTTCGACGGCGAAAAACTTGGTGACCTGCTCGCCCCGCTCGGCTTGGGTTGGAAAGCCCGCACCCAAAAGGAATTGGCATTGATGGACGAGCTGGTCCCCTTGTTGAAACGACTGGCCGACGGCCACGAAATATCAGGACTTTCGGCTTATGAAAACTAACGGAAAAGATACGAAACTGGGTGTTGTTCCTGCCTTGCGGTTTCCGGAGTTTCGAAATTATAATGAATGGGTAGAAGTTCCTATCCATCAAATTGGAACGTTATTGACTGGACTATCGGGTAAAAATAGTTCGAATTTTGGATATGGAAAACCATTTATTACATATAAGCAGGTTTATTCGGATACTGTAAATGATTTCAACAAATGCGACAAAGTATTTATCAATAATTCGGAAAAACAAAATAGTATACAACAAGGGGATATTCTATTTACCACCTCATCGGAAACCCCCGACGAAGTAGGAGTTTCTTCTGTCGTATTAAACCCGCTACCCGAAACTATTTATCTCAATAGTTTCTGTTTTATTTTAAGGCCGCACGATATAAATCAATTATATCCTCTGTTTGCTAAATATCTATTTCAAAGCCCAATATATCGTAAGAAAATCAATAAATTAGCACAAGGTGCTATTCGATTCAATCTCTCTAAAAACCAATTCATTCGTTTATCCTTACCAATCCCCAAGGAGACCAAAGAACAACAAAAGACCGCCGATTGCCTCTCTTCTATCGACGCATTGATAAAGGCAACGGAGAATAAAATAGATGAACTGAAAGCCCATAAAAAAGGCTTGATGCAGCAACTTTTCCCCGCCGAAGGAAAAACGACTCCGGCCCTTCGTTTTCCGGAATTTCAAAATATTGGAGAATGGAATGTAATAGAATTAGGGAAACTTACATCACGCGTAATCAAGAAAAACAGACTGGGATATATTAGTAAAGTTTTAACAAATTCCGCAGCAGATGGTGTAGTGGACCAAGCAGAATATTTCGACCGAAATATTGTAAGCGAAAACAACTTGCATAACTATTATGTTATTGAAAATGGCGATTATGTTTATAATCCTCGTGTATCTGCATCTGCTCCAGTCGGCCCAATTTCAAAAAATTATATAGGCCAGGGGGTAATGTCTCCTCTATATATTATTTTCCGATTTCACAACATTGAAAATGAATTTTATAATCAATATTTTAAAACAAAATATTGGCATAAGTATTTGAAAAATGTAGCTAATCAAGGAGCGCGATTCGACAGAATGAATATCGCTACTAATGATTTTATGAATATGCCGCTCCCGGTTCCGGCTCAAGCTGAACAGCAAAAAATCGCCGATTGCCTCTCCTCTATCGATGATTTAATAATGGCCCAGACAAATCGGCTCGAAGCCCTCAAAGCCCACAAAAAGGGGCTGATGCAGCAATTATTCCCGAACATAGATGAATGTTAGCATGGAACAATTAGCAACAAAAATAGCCAAACTAAAAAAGAACATTGTTCTTATATACGCATTCAACGGAACGGGAAAAACACGCTTATCCGTTGCCTATAAAAACATTACAAAGAAAAACAACAAAGGCAATCATGCCGGTGTCTATTACAATGCATACAGCGAAGACCTATTTGTGTGGGATAATGACGAGGAGCACGACGGGCAGAATATCCGATTGATGATTCAATCCAGTACACTCAATCAATACCACCAGTTATTCGATGAAGACAAATTAAGAGAACATTTAACGCCTTATAAGCCTAAATTCGATTTCCGGTTCCATCTTTATCCGGACGCGGCACAAGGTATCGAGTATGTACAATTCTTTGTAAAAAAGGATAAAACGGCAAAAGAGGACGATGAACAAGGAAACGAGGACATCCCTATCAAAATCTCGCGAGGCGAGCAACAGATATTTATCTGGTGTTTTTTTCTTGCCTTGTTCGATATAGACGGATGGACCGGTGAAGGGAAACAATCGCAGCACTTCTTTATCGATGATCCGGTTTCGAGTTTGGACGACCACAATATTTTCATTACGGTTTCATCGATTATGGATCTGATCGATCGCCATTTCAAGAATAGGAAAATCATTATCACGACACATCATATCGGGCTATTCTCGATTTTATGCGACTGGATCAAGAAGGGTGAAAAGGCATCTTCGTACAAAAATGAAGTGCAATTATATATCTTAAAAAAAGATGAAGCCGGCATCGACTTCCACAGTCCCAACAACGAAGTTTTTCTATATCATTTAGAATTGCTGCAAATACTCAAAAAGGCAATTGCCGATGACCGGATTTACGCATATCATTTTGCATTGTTACGGCAGATTTTGGAGAATATAGCATCGTTTTTGGGTGTAGGACAATTTGCATATGTTTTGAAACAAATCGGCCTGACCGACACGGATGAAATTGCCCGGATTGTCAATACACTGTCTCATAAAACTGTTTTCAGATATGAAGCAAAAGAACTGGTACCAGATAATAAGGAGCTGTTCAAAAACATTTTCGATGGAATAATAACCAAATATAACTTCGTATTACACGCATAATGACCGCTATAGAACAACAAAAATTAGGTAAAATCCTTTGGGGCATTGCAGATAAACTCAGAGGGGCAATGAATGCGGACGACTTCCGCGACTATATGCTTTCATTTCTGTTTCTGCGTTATCTTTCAGATAATTACGAAGATGCTGTAAAGAAAGAACTCGGTTCGGATTATCCCGCTGTGTCCGATACAGATTCGGCCGAAAGCCGAGTTTTGACACCATTGCAGATTTGGTATGACCGTAATCCCGAGGACATCTCGGAGTTCGAGAAACAGATGCGGCGCAAGATTCATTATGTGATCAAGCCGAAATATTTGTGGAAGAATATATCCGAATTGGCCCGAACACAGAGCAACGATTTGTTACAAACCCTGCAAGAGGGTTTCAAGTATATTGAAAACGAATCGTTCGAAAGTACGTTCCAAGGATTGTTCTCGGAAATCAATTTGAACTCGGAGAAGTTAGGAAAGAATTACGCCGAACGAAACGAAAAACTGTGTTCGATCATCAAAAAAATCGCTGAGGAAATCGCGAAATTCTCAAATGACTCCGACACTCTGGGCGATGCTTACGAATATCTGATCGGCCAATTCGCGGCCGGTTCGGGAAAGAAAGCCGGGGAGTTTTACACTCCGCAACAGGTTTCGACCATCCTTTCGAAGATTGTGACATTGGATAGCCAAGATCCGACGACCGGTCCGAAAAAGAGAATAGACAAGGTTCTCGATTTCGCTTGCGGTTCCGGATCGCTACTTTTGAATGTCCGTCATCAGATGAACCGCGACGGCAGACGCGGCATCGGCAAGATTTACGGACAGGAGAAGAATATCACGACTTACAACCTCGCACGCATGAATATGCTGCTGCATGGGGTGAAGGACTCCGAGTTCGAGATTTTTCATGGAGATACGCTCCTCAATGACTGGGATATATTGAATGAGATGAATCCGGCGAAGAAAATCGAATTCGATGCGATAGTCGCCAATCCACCGTTCAGTTATCGTTGGGAGCCGAAGGAGGATTTAGCAAATGATTTCCGGTTCCGTAATTACGGCGTTGCTCCGAAATCAGCCGCCGACTTCGCCTTTTTATTGCATGGATTTCATTTCCTACGGGAAGACGGTACGATGGCGATTATTCTGCCTCACGGCGTATTGTTTCGCGGGGGCGTGGAAAAGAATATCAGAACCAAATTGTTGAAAGACGGTAATCTCGATGCAATTATCGGATTGCCTGCCAACCTTTTCTTTTCCACGGGTATTCCCGTTTGCATCTTAGTACTGAAGAAATGTAAGAAATCAGACGACATATTGTTTATCAATGCCAGCGAAGGATATAAGAAAGATAAGCGGCAAAACCGATTACGCGAAGGCGAAAACGGCGAGCCGAACGATATTCAAAAAATAGTGGACACCTACCAATTCCGCCGAGAGGAACCACGTTATTCCAAGAGGGTTTCGTTGGAGCGAATCGAAAAGGAGGATTTCAATCTGAATATTACCCGTTATGTCAGCACGGCCCAAGAGGAAGAGCCGATCGACCTGCAAAAAGTCAATGACGAATTGAAAGAGATTGCAAGACGGTCGAAAAAGGCATTAGATCGTCATAATGAGTTTCTCAAAGAATTAGGATTACCACCTATCGCCGATTAAGAGTAACCGCCCGCACTTAAAAGTGCGGGCGGTTACTCTATTTGTACGGTCGTATTACAAATGTATGACAAAACCAAACGAAAACCGCGTTGCAGATAGCTGCATCGCGGTTTCTGTGAGGTCTGAAGCGGATTCGAACCGCTGTACAAGGTTTTGCAGACCTTTGCCTAGCCACTCGGCCATCAGACCATTTTTCGTTTCCGATCCGTCCTGCGCAAACCGCTGTTCGGGCCGCGGCCGCTGATTTCATTCAGCCCCCGGCTCCACCGTCTCAGGTGTTTTCCGGGTTACGCTCAGGCGTATCGGAGTGCAAATATACAAACATTTCTAAAATCTGCAAAACTTCGGCTCAACTTTGCGTTATTTCCCAAAAATATTTACTTTTACGACACGTTAAACGACTTTTGCGGCTATGACAATCGAGGATATCGCCCTTCAGATGACTCCGGGTATCGGGGTGAAGGGCGCCGTGCATCTGCTCGGAGTGTTCGGCAGCGCACGGGACATTTTCGCCGCGGCTCCGGACGAACTGGCGGGCGAAGCGGGCCTGCGCGAAGAGATCGCCCGCGAAATCGTCCGCCGCAGAGGATTCGCCGCCGCGGAAAAGGAGCTGGAGCATTGCCGCCGCAACGGAATCGCGGCCATCGCCTCGACCGATCCGGAATACCCGCCGCTCCTGCGGGAAATCCCCGACTATCCCCATGTCCTATACATAAAAGGTGATACGGCAGCCCTTTCGGCACGCTGTCTGTCGATGGTCGGCACGCGCAATGCGACGCCCTACGGACAGACCATGTGCAACCGGCTCGTGGAGGGACTCGCGGCGCAGGTGCCGGGACTCTGCATCGTCAGCGGACTGGCTTTCGGGATCGACGTCGCGGCGCACCGCGCGGCATTGGCGGCGGGAGTGCCGACCGTCGCCGTGCTGGCCAACCCGCTGCCGGAAGTGACGCCGGCGCAGCATACGGCCGTAGCCCGCGACATCCTCGATCACGGCGGCGCACTGGTCACGGAACTTCATTCGCAGACCCGGCAGAACGGCACGGCTTATATCGCCCGCAACCGCATCATCGCCGGGCTTAGCGCCGGATGTATCGTCGTCGAATCGCCTGACAGCGGCGGATCGCTCGTCACGGCGCACTGCGCCGACGATTACGACCGTTCGGTGATGGCCGTGCCGGGCCGCGCCACGGACCGCATGTCGGCAGGGACCAACCACCTGATCCGCAACCGTAAAGCGCAGCTGGTGCTGACGGCCGACGACATTGTCCGCGAATTGATGTGGGATCTCGGCGCGGAACCGGCGACGCTCCGGCCGAAACCCGCCACACCGCAGCTCACGCCCGACGAAACGGGACTGCTGGGTTGTTTCCGCACGGACGATCCGCTGTCGCACGAAACGCTTTCAGAACTGAGCGGACTCGATCCCGGCGAGCTGGCGACGCTGCTCGTGGGGCTGGAACTGGCAGGCGCCGTACGCCAGCTGCCCGGCAACAGATACATGAAACTGATATGAGACTTACCGATACACATTCGCATCTGTACGCCCCCGAATTCGACGCGGACCGCGAGGAGGCCCTCGCACGTGCGGCCGACGCCGGAGTGGAGAGAGCGCTGCTCCCGGCGATCGACTCCGAAAGCCATGAACGGCTGTTCGGGTTGTGCCGCAGCCATCCGGAGCGGTGCGCCCCGATGATGGGCCTGCACCCGACGTCGGTGAACGACAATCCACGCTGGCGCGAGGAGCTGGCGCTCGTAGAGCGTTATCTCGAAACGCCGCCCGCAGGGATCCGCTTCTGCGCCGTGGGCGAAATCGGGCTGGACCTCTACTGGAGCCGTGATTTCAGGGCCGAACAGCTCGAAGCCTTCCGCCGCCAGATCGACCTGTCGCTGGAGTACGGTCTTCCGATCGCGGTCCACACGCGCGACGCATGGCCCGAAACCGTGGAGCTGATGCGCGAATACAAGGGCAGAGGCGTCCGGGGCGTTTTCCACGCCTTTTCGGACACGGCCGACACCTACCGGGAACTGAAGGAGTACGGCGACTTCGTCTTCGGCATCGGCGGGGTGGTGACGTTCAAAAAGAGCAAGCTGGCCGACGCGGTGCGGGAGATGGAGCTGCGCGACATCGTCCTCGAAACCGACTGTCCCTACCTGACGCCCGCACCCCACCGCGGCGAACGCAACGAATCGGCCTATGTGCGGTACGTCTGCGAAAAAGTCGCGGAGCTGAAAGGACTGACGCCCGGCGAGACGGCCGAAGCGACGACGGCCAACGCCGAACGCATTTTCGGAAAATAAAAAAACACAAGCATACACGATGAAATCCTCTATCCTGATTATCTACACGGGCGGCACGATCGGCATGAAGAACGACGCCGAAACCGGAGCCTTGGTGCCGTTCGACTTCAGCGCCATATACGACGAATTCCCGTCGCTCAAGCGGCTCAACGTGGACATCGACGTACTGACGATGGACCCCGTGATCGACTCGTCGAACGTCACGCCCGCCAACTGGGCCGCACTTGCCGAACTGATCCGCGACAACTACGCGCGCTACGACGGATTCGTCGTGCTGCACGGCACCGACACCATGTCGTATACCGCGTCGGCCATGAGTTTCATGCTCGAAAACCTCGCAAAGCCGGTCGTCTTCACCGGAAGCCAGATTCCGATCGGCGTACTGCGGACCGACGGCCGCGAGAACCTCATCACGGCCATCGAAATCGCGGGCGCGCACATCGGCGGACGCCCCGAAGTGCCCGAAGTGTCGCTCTATTTCCAGAACCGGCTGTTCCGCGCCAACCGCACCACCAAGCGCAGCGCCGAAGCGCTGAGCGCCTTCCGCTCCTACAATTATCCGCCGCTGGCGGAGGTCGGGGTCAATATCGCCTACAACCTCCCGGCCATCCTGCATCCGACGGAGGTTTCGCCCCAGCTGCGCATCGCCACGCGGCTGGCCGACGGAATCGAGGTGGTCAAACTCTTTCCGGGACTGGGCGAAAACATCCTCCGGGCCATGCTCTCGGCGCCCGGACTGAGAGCCGTGGTGCTCGAAACCTTCGGCGCGGGCAACGCCCCGACCAACGAGTGGTTCATCCGCGTACTGAAGGAGGCGATCGGCCGCGGGATCATCATTCTCAACATCACGCAGTGCGGCGGCGGCAAAGTCTCGATGGAACTTTACGAAACGGGGCTTCGCCTGCAGGAAATCGGCGTCCTGTGCGGCCACGACATGACCACCGAAGCCGCCGTGACCAAACTGATGTACGTGCTGGGACTCGACCTGCCGGACGACCGGACGCGCGCGCTGCTGCGCCGCCCCCTGCGCGGAGAATTTACGGCCTAAGCCATTGCACGGAACGATTTTTTTTTCTATATTTCGCACTGCTAATGTATCCTTAGAAGGCCCCCGGTGACGGCGGACGGAAAGATGCGAACATCGCAACAAGTTGATCGGCAGGAAATTGCATGAGTTCAGAATGAAAGATTCGGGATTCGGCTGCCTGCGTGAAACCGGTACGGAAAATATGCGGACAGCGACCAAAAAACGCCGGATAAATTCCGGAAGCGTGAAAAAAAGATTTTTTTAGGATTTTTTTAGGGAAAAATAAGAAATTGAAGAAGTCGGGAAACCGAGATATGGAATAAACCAAAAAAGACACAAACAAATAAACAACTAATCAAATTTAATTTTATCCAACACAACTATGAAAAAACTTTTTTTGATTCTGTCAGTGGCCCTGTTCGCACTGGGTACTGTTAACGCTTTCGCGCAGGAAGCCGCTGCCGCTGCCGAAGAGACTGCAGTCGCTGCCGAAACCGCACTCGCAGGCGACAGCATGCACCACATCATGATGCAGAAATTCCTCGAAGGCGGTTGGGAATGGATGCTCCCGGTTCTTCTCTGCTTGGTGATCGGTCTGGCTGTCGCTATCGAGCGTATCCTCTACCTGTCGCTGGCAACGATCAACTCGAAGAAGCTCATCGCTGCCGTTGAGGACGCACTGAAGAACGGCGGCATCGAAGCTGCCAAAGAAGTTTGCCGCAACACCCGCGGTCCTATCGCTTCGATCTACTATCAGGGTCTCGACCGCTACGATCAGGGTCTGGATTCGGTCGAGAAGGCTGTCGTTTCCTACGGTTCGGTTCAGACCGGCCAGATGGAGTCGGGTCTTTCGTGGATCGGTCTGTTCATCGCTCTGTCGCCGATGTTGGGCTTCATGGGTACCGTTGTCGGCATGATCGCGGCGTTCGACGCCATTCAGGCTGCCGGCGATATCAGCCCGACCCTCGTTGCAGGCGGTATCAAGGTCGCCCTTCTGACGACCCTCATGGGTCTTATCGCTGCGGTTATTCTTCAGCTGTTCTACAACTATATCGTTTCGAAGATCGATTCGCTCGTGAACGATATGGAGGATTCGTCCATCACGCTGATGGATATCCTGACGGCATACAGCAAGAAATAATCCCAACGATTTAAAGAGTTAAAAAGCAATTATGAAAAAGATATTGAACATATTGCTGGGCATTCTGATGGCGATCACCGTGGTACTTCTGGTATACGCGATCGCTACGGGCGGCTCGGATGCTGCGATCAGCCTGAACCTCGTATGGGGATACTTCCTCTTCGTGTTCGCTGTCGCCGCAGCCCTGTTCTGCGCCATCTTCGGAATGATTCAGAACCCGGCAGGCATCAAGGGAACCATCCTCTCTCTGGCGCTGATAATCATCGTCGTCGGCGTGTCGTACTTCTACGCTGCCGGCCACACGGTGAACATCGTCGATCTCCAGACCAATGGTTTCTTCGGCCACGGTGAAACCGTAATTACCGAAACGAGCATTCTCGTGACGTACGTTGCTTTCGTCGCCGCTTTCCTGACGGCCGTAGTAACCGAAATCTGGGGCGCTTTCAAATAATGGAGTGAACAACAATGGCAACAGATAAAAGGAAAATACAGGAAATCAATGCCGGCTCGATGGCCGACATCGCCTTCCTGCTGCTGATTTTCTTCCTTGTGGCCACTACGATGAATGTCGATACAGGTCTGGTGCGTATGCTCCCGCCTATGCCCCCCGATGAGAAACAGCAGGAGGACATCAAGGTCAAGGAACGCAACCTCTTCCTCGTGCTTATTTCGGGCAGCGGCAACATCATGGCAGGCCCCGCGGGCAAGCAGGAGATCATCGACCTGCACCAGCTCAAGGACAGAACGAAGGAATTCATCCTCAATCCGATGGATGATGAAAACCTTCCTGAAAAAGCCGATAAGGAAATCGAATTGGCTGACGGCAGCAAGTGGGTATATCCCGAAAGTCAGGGCGTCGTTTCGCTTCAGACCACCCGTGATACCGGCTATCAGTCGTACATCATGGTGCAGAACGAACTCACCCGCGCATTCAACGAAGTACGCGACGAGGTCGCCATGCGGAAATTCGGCTCGAAATTCGCCGACCTTCCCGAAGAGAACCGCAACGCAGTATCAAAAGCCGTTCCGCTGAAGATCTCGGAGGCAGAACCGCGTAATATAAAGAAGTAAGCTATGGCAGTAATGAAAAAGAAGGGCAACAAAGGTTTGCCCCCTATCTCGACCGCATCGCTTCCTGACGTGATCTTCATGATCCTCTTCTTCTTTATGGTATCGACGACCATGCGCGATCAGGAACTGCTCGTGAGATACAAACTCCCTGAGGCTACCGAGGTGCAGAAGCTGGAGAAGAAATCGCTCGTCAGCTACATCCACATCGGACAGCCTTCGCTGGCGATGCAGGCCAAATTCGGCACTGCACCCCGTATCCAGCTGAACGACTCGTACAAAACGACCAAGGATATTCTGGATTTCGTCGCCGCAGAGCGCGATAACCTCAGCGAGGCCGACCGTGCTTCGATGACGATCTGTCTCAAGGCAGACCAGACCACGAAAATGGGTATCGTAACCGACGTGAAGCAGGAGCTTCGCCGTGCCAACGCACTGAAAGTCTCCTACGCCGCTTCCAAGTCGCTGGGATACTAAAATCCGAGGAAAATTGTTTGAAAAAGAGCTGAAGTCAAGACTTCAGCTCTTTTTGTTTTGCCGTATGAAGAGGGATTTCGGCGTTTCGAATACGAATGATACGCCGCCGGATCAGAACGCCAATTCCAGCTGGCCGATTTCGTGGTTGAAGGTCAGCCGGTGGTGTGGAGTGAGACCGTACTCGCGGATTGCAAGGCGGTGTTCGCGCGTCGGATAACCTTTGTTCTTCCGCCAGCCGTACTGGGGAAACTCCTCGGCCAGACGCAGCATGTACTCGTCGCGGTGCGTTTTGGCCAACACCGAAGCGGCGGCGATGTCGGCATACTTGCCGTCGCCTTTGACGATGCAGCGGTAAGGCAGTTCGAGCCGGGTCCGGAAGCGGTTGCCGTCGATGGCCAGAAAGCCGGGAGCGGGATCGAGCCGCGCCGCGGCCAGCGACATTCCCTCGAACGACGCATTCAGAATGTTGATCTCGTCGATCCGCTCGGCGGAGACCGCTTCGACGGCCCATGCCACGGCTTCGCGTTCGATAATCGTCCGAAGCTTCTCGCGGTTGCGCTCGGTCATCTGCTTCGAATCGTTGAGCAAGGGGTCGTGGAAATCGGGCGGCAGCATCACGGCCGCTGCAAAGACCGGCCCGGCGAGACACCCCCGCCCGGCCTCGTCGCATCCCGCTTCGGGAAGATCGTATTGAAAGCAATTTTCAAGCATAGCCAAAAACATTAAATCATCGGCACCCGACACAAATCAAGGAAAACCGGCAACAAACTATTACACGCCCGCCGCCGGAAGCTGCTGCGGCAAAAATTGCACAGACGAATCCTGCGACCGGAAAAGCAAATCCCGAAACAGGCCCGGAAAGCTGGTCCGAAAAGCGAGTCGGAACCCAATTCCGGACAGAACCGCCGGAATGCAACCGGCATCTCCGGAGACGTCGATCCGCCCAGCGGCCGCCCCACCAATTCCGCCCAGCGGCCGAGCAACTGAACAGCCGAGCAGCCGAGCAACCGAACAACCGAACAGCCGGACAGCCGAAACATGCCGTGTTGCTCCTGCGAACGGGCCGCAACCATACGCAAGACTGGAAAAGAAACACCCTCCGCAGGATTCCGGCTACAACAAAGTTAGCAATTATTTAGTCCCGTACAGCTTTTTTCCGTATTTTTGCCGAAAGCAGAAATCGCCGCATGAAGATAGATATCGCCCGACAACCGCTGGTTCCGGCCTTCGTCACTCTCTTCGCACTCGCAGTCACGGCCATGTGGGGCGGGGCGGGAGACGGCGTGTCCGCCGATGCGCCGGAGACAATGCCCCTGCTGGGCGGAGCGCTGACCCGGTTTCAGGCAGCATATCCGGTGTGGGCACGTCTGGCCGCCGGATTCATGATCCTCTTCACGGGAATGTGCACGGGGCGGATCGCCATCCGCTACAACCTCTATGGCGTCAGCACATGCCTGCCGATTCCGCTCTACGCCGTCGTCGCCTGCGGAATCTTCTCCGGCGGGAACTACCTGACGGCATTCGCCGCTTCGATGCTGCTGGCGCTCGCCGCCAAGAACTACTGCCGTTCGTACTGCAACGGCTACGGATTCGACGCCATTTTCCGCGCGTCCCTGTATCTGGGATTGCTGCCGCTGGTCTATGCTCCCGCGACGCCGCTGGTGCTGATCCTTCCGCTGGCGATACTGCTTTTCAAGCGTACCTTCCGCGAAGCGGTAGTCGCCGCCGCAGGGCTGATACTGCCCCTCCTGACCGCCTGCTATGTCAGCTGGGGCATGGGTGACGAATTTACGGCTCCGGTCATGACGCTGGCCGATGCGCTCGTATCGGGCGTTCCGCTGTGGATCTTTAAGGGCCTTCCGCTCCCGTCGCTCGTCATGTTGTGCGTCATCGCGGCGCTTGCCCTGACGGCGCTCCTTTTCTTTCTCTCGGACATTTATGCCGCCGGAACCAAACCCCGCTTCATCCTTATTTTCAATACAGGTATACTGGCGATGACTCTCGCCCTGCTCTGCACCCCGTCGGTCACCCCCGAAGCATTCACCCTGACGGCGGTTCCCGCCGCCCTGCTTTTCCCGGTGTTTTTCGTGCGGATAGACCGCAGAATCGCACTGCCCGTTTACCTGATTCTGCTGGCCGCGTCGGTCTACATTGCAACATTACAATAATCTATTTAGTCACAAAGGTAATACAAACAGTCCTATTTGCCTTAATGCGCCTTTTTAGCGTATTAATTCTTTTATAAAACAAATATTAAATTGTATATTTGGAGTTGAACAAAAGTGACGCAACTTATTGTTCATAGAAACTTAAAATACGATTTAGTATGAAGAATTCATTGAATTCGTCGGCTCAGCAGCCGATGATCGTGAAGTATGTCGAAGCACTTCACAACGGAATCCAGTCTCAGGCGCTTTCGCGCTATGCAATCGGTTACATTCTTCGTGGTACGAAGTACATCTACGAAGGCGATAAGCGCCAGACGCTCACACGCGGAGACGTATTCTACCTCGGCATCGGGCATCACTATATCGAGAACTTCCCGGAAAACGGCCAGCCCTTCGAACAAGTGCTCTTTTATTATACGCCGGCGGACCTCCAGCGTATCCTGATGCATCTGAACATCACCTACGGCCTGAACATTTCGAACGAACATTCGTGTGAAAACTGCCGCAACCGCACGCACGTCGCCATGCCCGCATGGAATTCGATCCGCAACTTTTTCGTCAATACCAACAACGACCTGCGCGACGAAGATTTCCACCGCGACGAGACGGCCGAGAACATCAAGATGACCGAATTGATCTATCTGATCGCCTCGCACGAGGACTGCTGCATCAAAAGCAAGCTGCTGAGCAACGTGGACGCCGCGAAAGAGAATTTCGAACAGATCGTCTACGACCATATCTTCAAAGACATCTCCATCGAGGAGCTTTCGAAACTGACGAACCGTTCGCTCACTTCGTTCAAGAAGGAGTTCCGCCGTCATTTCCAGATGCCGCCCCACAAGTGGTACATCCGCCAGCGGCTGATGCACTCGCGTCTGCTGCTGATCTCGACCTCGAAATCCATTTCGGAGATCGGCAACGCCTGCACGTTCCCCAATACGTCGCATTTTATTAAACTTTTCAAAAAGGAATACCAGATGACGCCGGCCGCTTACCGCAACCGCCACATCACTTCGCTCACCCCGGAGAAGCAGCCCGAAACGGTGCAGAACGCGGAAATACGCGAAGCGCTTTAATCAAAAACTTATAAATCGGCTATTATTTTAAATTTTTTAATTATAATTTAACAGATTTCTTCAGGTTAGTTTGAAAAAATGTTATAAAAGATTTGGTGAATTGTGAATTTCAGTTTATCTTTGTATAACAAAACGTGGGATTCTCCCACTCTCATTAACCTAACTAACCTAACCAGAGGGGTTCGCTACTGCCAGGTACCGAACCCCTTTCTCGTGTCCGGAAGCGGCGGAGAGAAGGCTCCGATAATGAATTATTGCAGTTTCGGCAGGTGCGTTTTTTTATTTTTTAATATGCTTTCTCCCCGCGGCGACGACGGGAGGGCGGAAAGCGGTTCCCCCTTCGAAGATCCGCCCCGAAAAGCCCGAAAACGGACGGATGCCGGCGCAGAAGCGTCCGGCGCAGGGCTGTCAAAGAAAATGAACCATTCTTAGGGAATATCAATTATTTTTTCGTATTTTTGCATCAATTGGAAAATAATGATCTTAAATGCCGAAGTTTTATGACAAGGTAGACGTACTGAAAAAACCCGGATGGCTGAAGATCCGGCTCCACCGAACCCCGGAATACGCCGAGGTTCAGCAGATAGTCCGAAAACATGCGCTGCACACGATTTGCAGCAGCGGCATGTGTCCCAACAAGGCCGAATGCTGGAGCCGCAGAACCGCGACCTTCATGATTCTGGGCGATATCTGCACACGGGGCTGCCGCTTCTGTGCCACCAGAACAGGACATCCCCTTGCCCCGGACGCCGAGGAACCCCGGCGGGTAGCCGAAAGCGTCTCGCTGATGAAACTGAGGTATGTCGTCGTAACTTCTGTAACGCGTGACGACCTGCCGGACGGCGGCGCCGCACATTGGGCCGAAACCGTCCGCGCCATCCGCAAACAGAATCCCGACGCCGCAATTGAGCTCCTTATTCCCGATCTCGACGCACGGCCCGACCTCTTGGACACGGTCATCGCGTCGAAGCCCGATATAATCGGGCACAACATCGAAACCGTCGAGCGGCTGACCCCCGTGGTCCGTTCCAGAGCGAAATATCGCACGAGTCTGGAGACCCTGCGCCACATGAGCCGGCAGGGCGTCGCAACGAAAAGCGGACTGATGGTCGGACTTGGCGAGAGCGATGACGAAGTATTACAAACCCTGCACGACCTGCGCGAAGCGGGCGTCGGGATCGTAACGCTCGGTCAGTACCTTCGTCCAACTTTGGAGCATTACCCCGTGGCGGCGTATATCACTCCTGAAAAATTCGAATGGTACAGACTCAAAGCGCTGGAAATGGGCTTCGCCTACTGCGCGAGCGCGCCGCTGGTCCGCTCGTCGTATTTGGCGGAAGAGGCCCTGAAAAGCGTTAAAAGTTTGCAGCGATGAACGTTTACTGCCGGGACCTCGGACAGATGGACTACAAAGCCTGCTGGGATTTGCAGCAGACCCTGTTCGACGCCCTGACAGCCGGAAAAACGAACCGGACGGCAGCGCCGGAGAGCGCAACGCCGTCCTCGGAAGAGGCGGGCACGATCCTGCTGGTGGAGCATCCGCCGGTGTACACGCTCGGCAAAAGCGGCCACGCCGAGAACCTGCTCGTGGGCCGCGAAGCGCTCGAAGCGATGGGCGCGCAGTTCTTTCACATAGACCGAGGGGGCGACATCACCTTCCACGGACCCGGACAGCTGGTCTGCTATCCGATTCTGGACCTCGAAAGGTTAGGCATCGGGCTGAGGGCATACATCGACGCGCTGGAAGAGTCCGTCATTCGCACCGTGGCCGAATACGGCATCCGGGCGGAACGCATCGCAGGCGCTTCGGGCGTCTGGGTGGGAGCGGGAATCGCGCAAGAAGGCGATCACCGGACCGCGGACGGCGGCGGAAAATGCACGCCGGCGGGCGCTCCGCGCAAGATATGCGCAATAGGAGTCCGTTCGTCGCGTTATATTACCATGCACGGGTTCGCGCTGAACGTAACGACCGATCTGGAGTGGTTTTCGCGCATCAACCCCTGCGGATTCACCGACCGGGGCGCGACCTCGATCGAAAGGGAAACGGGCGCCAAAGTCCCGATGGACGATGTCAAAAGACTCGTCGTGAAATTTTTAAGTGAGATATTAAATGTTAGAATATATAAATAGTAAATCGTATGCC
>OGLF01000074.1_pt1 | contig 58859 bp, 40 predicted proteins | sample 1572701 | NCBI WGS metagenome assembly OGLF01 (sample SAMEA2581910, study PRJEB24529) | metagenome | biome: Human gut stool | place: China | collected 2011 | reverse complement strand
AGCCAACGATACAAAGAAGCGATCCCCCATCTCGAAAAGACAGCCAGGAAAGAAAAGAACAAGCAGCAGAAAGCACGATGTTACTATCTCCTAGGACAGACCTATCAAACGCTGCAACAACCGGAACAGGCCTATCAGGCGTACAGCAAGGTAATCCGCCTCAATCCACCATACGAACTGGCGTTAAGTGCCCGCATCCGTCAGACGGAAGTGATGCCCACTGCCAATAGTCGTAAGATTACCGGAAAGTTATTGCGCCTCAGCAAGGATGAGAAAAACAAAGAATACCTCGATCAGATTTATTATGCATTGGGAAATGTATACCTTGCCGAGAAAGATACGGTACAAGCTCTTGCTGCCTATCACAAAGGAATAGAGAAGAGCACTCGGAACGATGTGGAGAAAGGAATTCTTCAACTTACACTGGGTAATCTGTACTGGCAGCAAGCGCGTTATGCCGAAGCACAAAAAGCATACGCCGAAGCAATAGGATTGATAGACAAAGCCCATCGGGAATATGCCACTATCACCAATCGTTCAGAGATCCTGGACGAACTGGTACCACATACCAATGCCATACAGCTACAGGATAGCTTGCAACATCTTGCCAGACTGCCGGAAGCAGAGCGAATGGCAGCCATAGAGAAAATCATAGCACAAGTGATAGCCCGGGAAGAAGCAGAACGCAAAGCTGCAGAAGAAGCAGAACGGGAAGCAAACCGACAGAAGATGAGGGAAGAAGCGGAAAGTCAATTACCCGCCACTTCAATTATCAGCAGACCGGGACAGGAAAATGCAGTCACTACCCCACAGCCCCTCCAACCTACAATGGGAGGAAAGCAAGACTGGTATTTCTATAACCCTCAATTGGTAGAGCAAGGAAAAGCTGAATTCCAACGCTTGTGGGGACGCAGAAAGCTGGAAGATAACTGGCGAAGGAAAAATAAAACAGTAGTTGCACTGGATGATTTTGAAGCGATAGATTACAGTGAATCGGAAGAGAGTGTTGCTAAGAAAGACACAATCCATGGCAATCAGGGAAATGAAACTATTGATTCTTCCATTCCCCAAAAAGAAGAAAATGAAAAGAACACTGCCGACAGCATTGCCGGTGATACTCACCGCCCGGAATACTACCTGACACAAATTCCGTTGGCAGAAGAAGCTATGCAAGCCTCAAACACACTGTTATCAGAAGCCTTATATGGTGCCGGAATGATTTTCAAGGATCGTATGCAGGATTTCAAACGGGCAGAAGCTGCGTTTGAACGACTGGTACGCCAGTTCCCTGACTTTGCACAAGCGGATGAAGCATATTATCAGTTATTCCTGACCGAACTGGCTCTAAATTATTATGGAGAACTTCCTGCCCTGCAACGTGCAGAGAAATATAAGGCCGAACTTATCGCCCGGTTCCCCAAAAGCCGCTATGCCAAGACACTAGCCGACCCGGACTTTGCTGAAAATGCCGTATATGGCAAACAACGTGAGGACTCCCTCTATGCCCGTGCTTACAAACATTTCCAACTGGGTGATACAACCACCGTACGTGCAGCCGAACATCTTTCTGCCGAGATATACCCTCTGGGGCAACATCGTCCCAAATTTATGTTCCTCAATGCCGTCACCCGGCTACAGGGAGGGGAAACTGATCAGTTCCTTGCTATCCTGAAAGAGCTTGTACAGCAATATCCGCAAAATGAAATCACGGATCTGGCTGCCCATATTCTGAAAGGGGTACAGGAAGGACGCCTGCTGGCTCACGACAGCCATACATTTGGCTCTATCTGGCAACGGCGGAATGCTGAGCTTGCCGAAGCTGGCAAGTTAACGGGCGACAGTCTGAGCGGTAGCGTTATTCTTCCTCCGGACAGCGCATTCAGTACAGAGCGCAACACACCGTTCCTTTTTATCCTGGCTTACGAAGAAGGAAAGGTAAATGAGAACATGCTACTGTTTGAAGTGGCACGCTATAACTTCTCCACTTTCCTGGTGAAAAACTTCGACCTTGCGTTTGCTCACGAACGGGGCATTGGCATGCTGCAAATCCGACCATTCAGTAACTACGATGAGGCGCAGCAATACTTCCGCCGTCTTTATGCCAATCCCGAAATGGCTACACGACTCAGTGGTATGCGTGCCATACTCATATCGGAAGCCAACTACGAACAACTGATTAAACAGTATAGTTTCGACGATTACGATACCTTCTACCGTGCACACTTCTCTTCTATACCGGAACCTGAGTTAAAAGGTTACACGCTGGATGAGCCACTACTGAACCTGCCAACAGAGGAAGAAGAACGGAAAAAAGAAGAAAATCTGCCTATGGAAGAGGATGACCCGGAAAATGGTGTTATCTTTGAGGACTGAAAAAGTGAGTAGTGTTATGAAGAAAGATAAACTCCTTTGGGTAGACGATGAGATCAGCTTGCTGCGACCGCACATCCTGTTTCTGGAAGGCAAAGGTTACGAAGTAGACACCGTAACCAACGGACAGGATGCACTGGACCGTTGCCGTGCTACCACCTATGACCTGATCTTTCTGGATGAAAACATGCCTGGGCTGAGCGGCCTGCAAACCCTGGCTTTGATAAAAGATATCTGCCCCACCGTCCCCGTGGTCATGATCACCAAGAGCGAAGAGGAAAATATCATGGACATGGCTATCGGTCAGAAAATTGCAGATTACCTGATCAAGCCCGTCAATCCCAATCAAATATTATTATCGCTAAAGAAGAACCTTCACCGCCGGGATATCGTCAGCGAAGCCGCACAAACCGGTTACCAGCAGAGTTTCGGTAAGATAGGCATGCAGATTAATGACTCACTGACAGCAGCCGACTGGATGGAATTATATCGCCGCCTTGTTTATTGGGAACTGGAACTGGAAGCTACAGACAGCCCCATGAGCGAAATGCTTGCCATGCAGAAAACAGAGGCCAACAGTGCTTTTGCGAAATTCATCAAAAGGAACTATGCAGATTGGGTATCAACCAAAGATGCACCTGCCGACCGTCCCCTAATGAGTCCTGATCTCTTCAAGCGTATTCTTTTCCCGGCACTGGACAAAGGCGAGAAGGTTTTCTTCATAGTACTCGATAATTTCCGTTACGACCAGTGGCGCGTACTTGCCGACGAATTATCCGGTCTGTTCAATATAGACGAGCAACTCTATTTCAGCATTCTGCCCACTGCCACACAATATGCCCGTAACGCTATTTTTTCCGGTCTGATGCCTGACCAGATAGCCAAACTGTTTCCGGAACTGTGGGTAGATGAAGACGAAGAAGAAAACAAAAACCTGAACGAGGCTCCACTTATACGTACTATCATTGAGCGCTATCGCCGCAACGATACATTCTCTTATCATAAAATCAATGATGCAGCCGGTGCAGAACGCTTACTAGCACAACTTCCTACCCTGGCACAGAATGACTTAAACGTTGCCGTATTCAATTTCATCGATATGTTGAGCCATAGCCGTACAGAGAGTAAAATGATACGTGAACTCGCTTCTACTGAAGCTGCCTATCGCAGCATTACCCTTTCATGGTTCCGACATTCACCCTTGAGCGATCTTCTGAAAGCGCTCGCATCCCGTCAATATCGTGTCATTATCACGACCGACCACGGCAGTATCCGCGTAGATAACCCTGTAAAAGTACAGAGCAACAGTAAGGAAATCAATGCTAATCTGCGCTATAAGCTATCACGTAATATGGCATACAACCCCAAACAGGTATTTGAAATCACCCGCCCGGCCGAGATACACCTTCCCTCACCCAATGTGAGTACGCGCTATATCTTTGCCACAGGACGCGATTTCTTTGCCTACCCCAATAATTACAACCATTATGTCAGTTACTACACCGATACCTTCCAGCACGGAGGTATTTCGATGGAGGAAATGATAATCCCGCTCATCACACTGAGCGGACGAAGCTGAAAGTAAATTGTAAATTCAATCTAATATGGAAATTAAAATTCAATCTCTGGACCATATCCATGAAGCCGCCCGCGAGTTTATCGCTGCTATGGGCGACAACACTGTTTTTGCTCTCTATGGAAAGATGGGAGCTGGTAAAACTACTTTTGTCAAAGCACTTTGTCAGGAACTGGGTGTTGAAGATGTCGTTACATCACCCACCTTTGCCGTTATCAACGAGTATCGATCGGACATAGCGGGAGAACTCATTTACCATTTCGATTTCTATCGTATCAAGAAGCTGGAAGAAGTATACGATATGGGTTATGAGGATTATTTCTACAGTGGGGCACTCTGTTTCATTGAATGGCCGGAGCTGGTAGAAGAACTGTTGCCGGGCAATACAGTGAAAGTAACCATCGAAGAGCTGGAAGATGGTTCACGCAAGTTGACAATGGAAAATCAAGGTTAATATCTTATGAGTCAATACATCGTACAAGGCATCTTTGCAGTGGCCGGCATCATTTCATTACTGGCAGCAATATTGGACTGGGAGTGGTTCTTCACTGCTCGCAATACACAATTCGCAGTAAAAAGTGTGGGAAGAAAACGTGCCCGGTTATTCTATGGTGTACTGGGAGTTATTCTTATCGGAATGTCGGTGTTCTTCTTTCTGAATACACCGCCGGTATAATTTTTTAGACGCAGAAACTGCAACACCTGCATTATCTGCGTCTAAAAACTCAAGGATTCTATTGCCATCCTCCGCCAAGTGCTTTATATAGCCGCACCAACGTTATCTGCTTATCCCGTATCGCATTGCTTAAACCTATCTGGGCATCAAAATATCCACGTTGCGCATCCAGCACATCCAAATACCCGATCACTCCGTTGATATACTGTAACTGCGCCAACTCTACATTACTCCGTGCCGCTTGTTCCAATTGTAGACGCGATTCATAAATCTCTTTGATTTTACTAAAATCCACAATGGCATTCCGCGCATCCTTAAATGCTGTCAATACTGATTTCTCATAAGAATACACCTCTTGTTCATAAGCTGCTTTCTTTGCTTTTAACATTGCGCGGTTCTTTCCCATAGCAAACAAGGGCGTCAGTAATGATCCGCTCAAAAAATGATATGGTGATTTCAGGAAATCCGAGAACTCAGCACTCTCCAAACCATAATGCGCTGTCAAAGCCAAACGAGGAAACATATTGGTATATGCAAGCCCCACTGATGCATTGGCTGCAATCAACTTCTGTTCCGCCTGACGTACGTCCGGACGACGCTCCAATAATGTGGAAGGAAGCCCAACAGGAAGGCTTTCCGGTAATTTCACTTCTTCCGGCAATACTGAACGTGCAATCTTCTGCGGATAATCACCAGCCAGAAACGCAATATCATTTTCTTTTATGGAAATCTTTCGCTCCAGATCCGGTACCAAGGTCGCAGTACGTGCCAATTCCACCTGTGCCTGTTGATAAGAAGTCTCTGAAGTCAGTCCGCCTTCAAAACGAAGCTTTGCCAAACGAACTCCCTCTTTACGGGCATTCAGTGTCTGCCGCACAATAGCCAATTCATTATCCAAGGCTACCAATTCAAAATACGCCTGAGCCACTTCTGCCACCAGACTCATTTTCAGTGCCCGTTGTGCTTCTATCGAACCCAGGAAATCTGCCATACTCTTATCTTTTGCCCAACGCAGGTTTCCCCAAAGATCTACTTCCCATGAGACTATTGCTTTGGCTTCATAACTCCGGTCCGAACTGTAATTATCTCCGCCATAATTCTCCGCCTCCTTATCTGCATATAACTTTCCACTGACTTGTGGAAAAAGATTGGCAAAGTCAATGCGTTTCATTGCGGCCAACTCCTTTACCCGGGCAGCAGCAATTTTCATATCTTTATTATATTCAAGAGTACGCTCAATAAGTGCTTGCAGCGTGGTATCAGTATAGAGTTCCCACCATTGCCGGTCGGCAATAGAAAGTGTGTCCTGTTCTGTAGAGTCAAGTTGCTGCGGCAAATTCAACTCCGGACGTGCATAGTGTTTACCCAACTGGCAGGAACTGAACGCCAGTACCACCACCATTATCATACCATATATTGTATATTTTCTTTTCATAACTTATCGTTTAAATCGCTTCGTAACTTTCTTAATATTCGCGCTTTTCGCTTTTGCCTTCGCCTTATAAATCAGTACGAAGAAGAACGGGACTAAAAGAATACCTACCGTTACAGCCAGAATCATTCCGAAGAATACACCAGTACCAATAGCCTGACGGCTTGCCGAACCCGGTCCACTGGCAATCACCATCGGCAGCATACCAAGGATAAATGCCAAAGATGTCATCAAGATAGGACGAAAACGCAACTGTGATGCATGCAAAGCTGCTTTAACTACATTCGCACCACGGTCTACCTGTTCCTTAGCAAATTCTACAATCAAGATTGCATTCTTTGCCGCCAGTCCGACTAGCATAACCAGCCCGATCTGGAAATAGACATCATTCTCCAAACCGCAAGTCCATACTCCGAGATAAGCTCCCAATGCGGCAATCGGCAATGAAAGTAATACCGCAATCGGCACTGTCCAACTCTCGTAAAGGGCAGCCAGGAAGAGGAATACAAACAGGAATACCAGTGCCAACACCATTGCCGTCTGTCCGCCAGCCTGCTTCTCCTGATATGAAAGTCCGCTCCATTCCACACCTATGTTCTCCGGCAAATGCTCACGGGCAATCTGCTCAATAATCTCCATTGCCTGACCGGAACTATAACCGTCGGCCGCTCCACCACGGATCACAGCACTGTTGAACATGTTGAAACGCTTGATGCTACCCGGCCCCGTGGTATATGAGGTAGTTCCGAGGGAAGTTAGCGGTATCATCACATTATCCGCCCCACGTACAAAGAACAGGTTAATATTTTCCTTGTGTTCCCTGTAAGGTGCTTCAGCCTGGATATATACACGATAAATACGGTTAAACATATTGAAGTCATTTACATATACCGAACCAGTATAAGCTTTCATGGTTGAAAATACATCCGCCAGCGGCACACCTGCCAGTTTCACCTTATCACGGTCTACATCGAAATAGAGCTGCGGAATATCTGCCTGCAAAGATGATGATAACCCGGATAATTCCTTACGTTGTGAAGCGTAATACATCAACGTGTCTGTCGCTTGTACCAGGTTATCAAAAGTAGCGTCTCCACGTGCTTCGAGTTGCATTTCGAAACCACCCGAACTTCCCAGTCCCGGGATAACCGGCGGTGTGGAAAGATATACCTTACACTCGGGATACTCCTGCAAATCCTTTTTCACCTGAGCCATTACCTCATCGATAGTCTGTCCGTCACGTGCACCCCACGGTTTCAGAATAACAGTCAATTCACTGCGTGCCTGGCTGCTACCCACACGGGGGCTACTACCTACTACACTCTGAACATACTCTACAGCCGGATTCAGCATCAGATATTCTACAGCACGTTCCGATACGATTCGCGTACGCTCCAGTGTCGCACCTTCAGGCAATTCCAATTCCACTTTAAAGTATCCTTGATCTTCTACAGGCAAAAAGCTGGTCGGTATCAGGCGGTTTATCAACAAAATAGCTACCAGTATCACACCAAATGCACTCAATACCCTGCGGGGATTACCTATCACACGTGAAATCTGGCGAACATACTTACGGTTGCCCGTATTCAGTGCGTAGTTGATATAGCGGAATACAATATTCTTCCGTTTATGAGATTCCGGTTTCAATATCAATGAACACATCACCGGACTCAGAGTCAGCGCAACAACTGTAGAAAGCAATACGGAAACCACAATTGTCACCGTAAACTGACGATAAAGCTGCCCTGTGATACCACCGAGGAAACTAACCGGTACAAACACAGCTGCCAATACCAGAGACGTAGCAATAATCGCTCCCGTCAATCCTTCCATCGCTTTCTTTGTAGCCTCGTAAGGTGGCAGTTTCTCTTCGTGCATGATGCGCTCCACATTCTCTACCACCACAATGGCATCATCCACCACAATACCAATGGCAAGTACTAATCCAAGTAAGGTAAGTATATTGAGAGAGAAACCGAATATCAGCATGAAACCAAACGTACCAATCAGAGAGATAGGTACCGCCACAATCGGAATAAGGGTAGCACGCCAACTTTGCAATGATAAGAATACTACGATAATCACCAGTATCAATGCTTCAAACAAAGTCTTGTATACTTCGTGAATAGACTCTGAAATGTAAGTAGTCATATCAAATGGAATCTCGTAACTCAATCCGTCAGGAAAGTTATTACTGATTTCATCCATTGCCTTTTTCACATTCTCCGCCACTTCCATAGCATTGGCGCCCGGAAGCATATAGATACCTAACACAGCCGCATTCTCACCATTGATACTACTCTCCGTATTGTACGAAGAAGCCTCCAATGAGATACGTGCCACGTCACGCAAACGGATAATGGAACCATCCGCATTAGCGCGAATTACGATTTCCTCAAACTGTCCTACTGTAGAGAGACGTCCCTGCGTTGTAATAGGAATGGTAATATCCAGTCCTGCCACAGGTTGTTGTCCCAATACACCGGCTGCTGATTCACGATTCTGATCTTTCAGAGCGTTCTGCAAATCGGCTACGGTCAGTCCAAAGTTTGCCAACTTATCCGGTTGCACCCAAATCTGCATAGCATAGTAACGGCTACCAATATTCGACACACGACCTACACCGGGAATACGGCGAAGTAAATCGAGCACATTCAATGTAGCAAAGTTACTCAGATAAATTTCATCAAACTTCGGATCAGAAGACCTCAGACAGATAGTCATTAACTGGCTGGCTGCCTGTTTTTCTACGGATATACCGTTTTGTACCACCTCTGCTGGAAGACGGGATTCCGCCAACTTCAAACGATTTTGTATTTCAACCGCTGCCAAGTCAGGATCAGCAGAAATATCAAATGTGACTGTAGCTGAGAAACCACCGGAGTTTGAGCTATTGGACTCCATGTAGAGCATTCCCGGCGTTCCGTTCAACTCTTGCTCAATAGGTGTAGCTACCGCTTGGGATACCGTCAGCGCACTGGCACCGGGATACGAAGCACTAATCTTCACCACCGGCGGTGTAATCTGCGGATATTGGTCAATGGGAAGCATCGTCAGTCCGATGATACCCACAATGACAATCAGTATAGAGATGACAGCCGAAAAGACCGGTCTGTCTATAAAGAAACTTACTTTCATACGCTCTCCCCTCCCTCTTCATCTTCTTTCTTCAACAGGGCATTGTTAACTTTAACTTTCATCCCCGGACTCAGTTTATGGTATCCTTCTACCACTATTGTTTCACCCGGCACCAAACCTCTCTCCACCACTACTTGATTCTGGAACTCCGGTCCTAACTCTATAAAACGACGTTCTACAGTAGAATCACGACGCATAACAAATACATAAGCACCACCTTTTTCTATAATAACAGACTTCAGAGGAACCACTGTTGCATTCTCCCGCACATCCAGCAATAGCTTCACTTTAGTAAACTGACCCGGAAGCAATACGTGTTTCGGATTAGGCATTTCGGCACGAACAGAGAAAGTACCGGTACGTGGATCAACCTGTGGTTCGGCAAAGTCAACCAAGCCTTTGAAAGGATAAACTGTATTATCGGCAAGTGTAATAGAAATATTCGGCTGCCAGGAACGGGTAGAATCTTTCTGTCCCAGATTCACGTTACGTTCCTTGGTTTTCAGATAGTCTAATGCTGTCATACTGAAATCTACCAGTACCGTATCGCTTTTCACGATATTGGCAAGCAATGACTTGCCACCCGTACCGACCAATGTGCCAAGGTCTACATACCGTTCACTGATGTGCCCGGCTAGCGGAGAGCGAACCACTGTATATCCAAGTTCCAACTCTGCCTGGTCAAGATCAGCCTGACTCATAGCAACGCTAGCCACTGCCGTTTCATAAGCAGCCACCGCGTTATCCAAATCTAATTGACTGGCAGCATTTTGTTCATACAAAGGGCGAATACGCTCCAAGTCACGTTGTGCTTTTTTAGCTTGTGCTTCATCTTTTTTCAGCTGTGCACGAGCCTTATCCGCTTTAGCACGATACTGATCCTGATTGATAACAAACAAAACTTGATTCTTCGTCACATAAGTACCTTCTTCGAAAAGCATATTTTCCAGATACCCTTCTACGCGGGCACGAACTTCTACAAACTGTTGGGCACGAACACGTCCCACGTATTCACCATAGATTTCGACATCATCTTGTACTACCGGAAGATCCGGTGCAGGTGCCGGACGATGAGTAATAAACCAGTAAATCGCTACTAACAGTACTATACCAACTGCGGCAATCACTGCCTGTTTTTTCGTTATTCTAAATTCTCTCTTCTTAAAAAACGATTTCATAAGCTCTCTGTTTATGTTAAAAACCCTATAAATAAAAAACACAACCGGCGTGCCAAAGTTCGATGGCTATACCTTTATTATTCATAGTCAAACCATTAAAGTTTTAACAAAGGATCATGAGAGTGGGGAATTCACTCTACAAGTGTGGAATTATTCCACAAAAAAAGTCCGAACAAGCTGTTCGGACTTCTCTTTTACTTAACTGAAACTTCTTACTCTTCATCATCATCCAATGATTCCGTATATTCCAGTTCTCCTTGAACCACAAACAGAATTTCTTCCGGATCATACTCACCCATCTCATCTTTGTGGGCTTCTTTGATGATGTAATCTACGATTTGCCCCAGGTCGACTTCGATGCATCCATCTTCATCCGGCTTTGCATCCAAGATGCCGCTTTCAGAATAATACTCGTCAATCAAATCGAGAAAATAATAGAGCTCATCATCGGAGTACTTCTCTTTTAACTCCTGCGGCAAATAATTCTTGATGTATTCGATGGTTTTTTCGTCATCGAGATCATCCTTTAAGAAATCGTCTTCCAGTCCCATAACAGTTAGTTTTTTAAGGGTTAATACCTTATTATATTATGCTCCTATAAGAGCATCTTTTTTATCTTGTCATCAAAAGCTGATTTGCCAGCAGAACCTACCTGCTTGTCAACCAACTCACCGTTTTTAAAGAACAATACGGTAGGAATGTTACGGATACCATATTCAGCAGCCACATCACCATTCTCATCTACATCACACTTACCGATGAGAACCTGTCCTTCATACACTTCTGCCAATTCTTCTATGATAGGACCTACCATCTTACAAGGACCACACCACGGGGCCCAAAAGTCAATCACTACAGGTTTACCTTCTGCAAGGATTTCCTTATAGTTGCTGTCTGTAATTTCTAAAGCCATTGCGTTAATGATTAATTATTTAATGTTTAATGATTACTGTCAAATTATTTACGGAAGCAAAGATAACTAATTTATCCGGAATTCCAGTTCGGGGCGATCATTTAAATAAGAGATTAACTCACGTCCTACTGAAAGCTTCACAGGTCGGGAAATCATGTCTACTACCGTCTTACTATCAGGATCACTCACCTTAAAATAGAGTTCCGTTGTACCCGGATTCCCTTTCATTAGTGCAGCAAGCTCCGTAACCAAAGCCTGATTCAACACAGAAAGCGGTATCAGGATAGTAATTTTAGAAATCAGTTTCTCTTTCACATCCGGAAGCAATTCCATAGAAGTAATCTTAACTTCCAACTCATCCTGCTTCCACTGTTTAGGTTGGCAACGAGCCTTAATGAAAAGGAAGGTACGTTCACCCAAATACCGTCGTTCGCCGACAAGTACGCCGGAGAGCTCACGATCAACTCCGTAAAACTCTCCAAGGCAGCCTCTCAGTCTTCGGTCGTAGCCGGCACGCCGACGCCCGGGGCCATGAGCTACACGCATACCCAAACCCTCGCCGCGGCATCGGGTAAATACAACGCCCTGTTCTACTGCTTCGAGAACGGCTCTTTAACGGCAGGAAACCGTGTGCTGCTGGAAATCAACGCTACATACGATCTGGACGGCAACGGCTCGACCACGGACGACCGCTCGGAGGTGACCTACTCGGTGGAGCTGACGGGCAAGGCCGCGGGCGAGATCCTGCGCAACGGCTACTACCGTATCGCGGCCAATATCACAGGTCTCGTAGGTCAGGATTGCGCCGTGACGGTGACCGTCGCCGACTGGGAGACACCCGTCACGCAGTCCGTCGAACTGGGAGCATAGTCCGCATGTCGTACCGGGTTCCGTCCTGTGTTTCGGGCGGAGCCCTTTTTCTTTCAAAGCTATGAAAAGATTATTATATATCCTGTCGATAAGTCTTGCCGCGACCCTTATGGGCTGCATCGCCGAAGACAGGTCGGCATGCCCTCATCCCCGCGGCGTTTCGGTTCGGCTGACAGTATGTCCCGACCCGATGACGGCCGTAACCCGCACTACGGACGAAGAGGCGCTCCGCGACCTGAACCTCTATCTCTATGACGATGACGGCGAGATCGTCCTGCACCGCTACCAGAGCTCTTCGACGCTGCGCTTCACGTCCTTGCCCGGCAACTACCTGCTGCGTATCGCCGCCAATATGGGCCGTGACCTTGGTGAGAATCCCGCATCGGAAGACTTCACCGTTACGCACGCCGACGAGTACGATACGCTGCCGATGTCCTATGAGGGCGACGTTACGATCACGTCCTCGTCCGGCGGTATTCTGACACTTCCGGTCGTGGAGGTGCAGCGTGTCGTGACGAAGGTATCCTACGATATCGCCGTCAAACCCGCAGACATCGAGCTTCGCTCCGTGCAGCTTTGTTCCGTGCCGCGTGCGGTGTCGGTCTTCGACGTGGCGGCCCGGCCGTCGGACGCCCCCGACGACTACACGGACTGCCCGGAAAGCGGGATTTCGGGACAGCATATTTCGGGGAACTGCTATCTGCTTCCGAATATGCAGGGCACGGTTCCGTCCATTACCGACCAGCGCGATAAGAATCCGGACAATGCCCCCGCGAATGCGTCGTATCTTCTGATCCGGGCTGTACGGGGAGCTAAGGTATTGGCCTATTACATTTACCTGGGCGATAACAACACCACGGATTTCAATGTCCGGGCCAACGTACATTACCGGCTCGCGATTTCGATCCTTGGCGACAGCGAGGTCGACACCCGTGTCAGCAGCTATACGCTCAACGTCTATGACTCTTACGCGGAAAATGCGATCGGCGGCTACTGCACATACGACGTGATGGGCGAACTGTTCGTCGAGGTGGAGGGCGATCCGGCGCCCCTGACGCTGCGGGGACACATCACGGCCTCGCAGGGCGACAGGGATCGCCTGCTCGTGGACGATGCTTCCATCGGCACGGGCCGCGATCTGGAGCTTGCGAACCAACCGGGGCTGAATGAATATTTCCTTTACTACGACCTTCCGGTCTATACTACGGCGAACTCCCAAGTAGTCTATACCGTAACGGTCGAAGACGATGCGGGCCTTGCGCAGTCGTTCGACTTCCGCCGCCGCTTTGCAAACCGCCTTCAGGTCGTCGTCGAGACTGCCGACAACGGCAAAGGTTGGGTGAACGTCTCCCAAGCGCTCTATGACGCTGAAATCTCCGGAACGCGCAATCACGTCGTCATGTGTCACGAGATGGGTTGTACGCTGGTGGCGCTTCCTGCCGCGGGCTACCGCTTCGAGGGATGGTACACCACGGACGGCTATACGCAGCGGCTGTCGTCATCGACGACCTATCTCTACACCCCCGCATCGAACGATGCGTCGATCTTTCCGAAATTCACGGCCAACACCCGGCCGCTCGACGACGAGGGTACGGCCAACTGCTATATCGCGCCGGAATTGAATACCTCCTATTCGTTCGACGCCGCGACGATGGGTAACGGCCGCACGACGCTCAACGTCACTCCCAAGCGTCTGTCGGGCGTCTCTGCCCGCATACTGTGGGAGACGGGAACGCTGAGCGAGGCGATCGTTAAGAATGTGCGATATCAGGACGGACGAATCACCTTTACGACCGGTACGACGCACGGCAACGCCGTGGTCGGGCTTTTCGACAGCCGTGGGGAATGCCTCTGGTCGTGGCATATCTGGGCCGTGGACTACGATCCGGCGGCCACGGCACAGACCTATGCTTCGGGAGCTGTCTTTATGGATCGTAACCTCGGGGCGCTGGAAACGGATTATACACTGCCCGCCTCGCGCGGCCTTTACTACCAGTGGGGCCGCAAAGACCCGTTCCCGTATCCAGCCACGGCGACGGACGCTTATATACAGGCGCCGACCGTCTATGCCGCGGGATTCGAATATGCCGAGAGCGATCCGCGGACTTCCGGAACCGAGTCGCCCTACGACGTGATGACCCTCGAATGGGCCACAGCGCATCCTACGACCTATATGGACGGCGTATCCTTCGAGGACTGGGAAGAGTGGGCTTCTTCGCTGGACTGGCTCTGCGACCACCACCCGAACCTCTGGGGCAACGTCACGACCGGGAAAAACAATATCAGCCGCACCAGCCATAAATCCATTTACGATCCGTGCCCTCTGGGCTGGAAAGTGCCCGGTGCCGAGGATTTCGCGGGAATAGAGCGGATAAGCGTATCGGCACCTTATTACGTTACGATCCGCTGCAACGGCACGCAAACGGCGAAGATACCTTTGGGCGGAACATTCTATGAGGGGCGTTACGACCGCAACGGGTCGCTCGGAAGGCTCTACACCAATGCCCCGTATTATCTGCATTGGGGAGGCTCGACCGGCGTGTTCCACGACGTGGCCTGCACCTCGATCGTATTCGACACGAGCAACTACCCGCCGTTCGTCAATACGACGGATTTTTACCGCTATGCCGCCAATCCCGTGCGTTGCGTCCGGGAGTAGTTGAAACCTCGTAAAATTCCCACTGCCATGAAAAGATACCTGTGGATATTCGCAGTGCTCCCGTTTCTGTGGAGCTGCATCGCCGAGGACAGATCGGCATGCCCGCAACCCCGCGGCGTTTCAGTCCGCATGTCCGTATGTCCCGACCCGATGACGGCCGTGACCCACGCTGCGGACGAAGAGGCGATCCGCGACCTGAACCTCTACCTTCTCGACGCCGACCGTAATGTCGTCCTGCACCGTTACCAGAGTTCCCCGACGCTGCGCTTCGAGTGTCTGCCGGGCGACTACCTGCTGCGCATTGCGGCCAATATGGGCCGCGACACGGGCGATAGCCCGGCATGGGAGAATCTCGCCGTTACGCACGCCGACGACTACGATACGCTGCCGATGGCTTATGAAGGCGAGGTGTCGATTCCCTCGTCGGATGAAACGGTGACGCTTCCGACCGTCGAGGTGCAGCGCGTCGTGGCGAAAGTCACCTATAACATCTCTGTCGCACCGGATGCCGGCGACATCCGCCTGCACAGCGTCCAACCCGTGAACCTCCCGGCCCGGATGCCGGTCTTCGACCCCGGGCTGCGGGCTGCGGAATATACGGCGGGAGAAATCGTCGGCTCGTCGTCGCAGACCCTGACGGGGACGTTCTACATGCTTCCGAACCTGCAGGGCGAGGTTCCCTCGATCGCCGACCAGCGGGACAAGGGCCCCGCGAACGCCCCGGCGGATGCGACGTTCCTGCGCATCCGCGCTCTGCGGGGCTCCAAGGTGCTGGACTACTATATCTATCCGGGCGGCAACAACACCTCGAACTTCGACATACGGGCCAATACGCACTATAGACTCGATATTATGATCCGTGGCGACGCCGAGGTCGACACCCGTATCCGGGCCTATACCGTAGAGGTGCTGTGCACGCCGGAGGCTGCGCTGTCGAACGGTTTCCTGCTGGAGCGGCAGCCGATGCGCCTGACGCTGCGGCTCGGCGGGGCCTACGAAGAGACCGGGGTCGAAGCCTTCGTGGAGCTGAAGACCGGAGATGTGCGGTATTTCGGGTTCGAGGGCCAATGGGGCGCCGTTGCAAGGACGATGGAGATCCGGGGCCCGGAGAACGACTACGATATCCGTTACTGGCCGCCGTCCTTCACGCGCGAGGAGTGCCGCTTTATGTTCCGGGTTCAGATCCTCGACCGTTACGGGGAGGTCGCCTCGTTCAGTTTCCCGTACTGTTACGCCCACCTGCTTCGGGTCTACACCAAATGGTTCGACGGCAGCAACGGGAAAGGCACCGTCGCCTCGCCCGATGCGCTGCGTGTGGTCGAAGACATGACGCTCGCTTCGTGGTACTCGCTCATATATTGTCCTGACGAAGGCTGTACGCTCGTCGCCACACCCGATGCGGACCGGTTGTTCGAAGGCTGGTGCCGGAATGCCGACCATACCGGGGTTCTGAGCTACGAGGAACAGTACCGTTTCTCCCCGGACGACGATCCCGCCGTTATTTACGCTTATTTCAGATAAAACCATGAAAACCCTCATTCATATCCTTTTGGGAACGCTGCTTTTCGCCGGCTCCTGCTCGGACGAGATGCCCGTATGCACTCCGGCCGTACACGGCCCCCGGCATGTGACCTTCACGTTCTCCTGCGACGCTCTGCCCGGCACGCGGGCTGTTGCGGACGAGAGCCGCGTCGAGGATATCAACCTTTATCTGTTCCCGGCAAACGATGCTCCGGCACGGCACGTGTACGCCGCCTCGCAGCGCACCGTCGCGCTGGAGCTTCCCGACGGCCGATACACCCTCTATGCCGTCGCCAACCTCGGCACGGACACCGGGCCGCTGCCCGAAGCCGAGGTGCGGGCGCTGCGCAGCGCATGGAACCCTGACGGATCAGACTCCGGAACGCTTCCCATGTCCGCCATGCGGACGTTTACCGTGCGCGGCACGACGCAGATCGCTATTGAACTCGTGCGGGCCGTGGCGAAGGTCGATTTCAGCTACACGGTGGCTGCCGATTTCAGCCGTTCGCTTTCCGTGCGTTCCGTACGTCTGTGCAACGTCCCGCGCTTCGCGGCGCTCTTCGGCGAGGGCCGCATCACCGCAGACGGGGAGTGCGCCGCGACGGAAGCCTTCCCGGCGGACGACGACGGCTATTCCGCCGTTTACTACCTTCCGGAGAACCTGCAGGGCGAGAACGTCTCGATTCCGGGACAGGAGCAGAAGAACGAGGCCAATGCCCCGGAATATGCCGCTTATATCCTGATCGAGGGCGAGGCGGACGGCCTGCACGTCGTCTACCGCATCTACCTGGGGGAGAACAACACCTCGGACTTCAACATCGTCCGCAATAGGGTCTACCGCATCGAGGCGCGGATTTTGGGACGCAATACCGTGGACTGGCGGGTTTCGACCACTGAGGTATCCGTGACGCCTTTCGCCGAACGTCATGCGCCCGGCAGAACCGCCACGGCGCAGTTCCGGGTCGTCAGCACGAACAACGATCGGAGCACCTGCTTCCTGACCTGCGAGCGGGAAGAGGGCGACGGCGATGTTACCCTGGACGGCGAGCCGATCCTCTTCGGAGTGCCTTATCCATTTCTCTCCGGCGACGGGGAGAGAACCGCTGATATCACTTACACGCAGCAGCGGGAAGGCGACGTGCGGCTGCGCCTCGTCCTGACCGACGAAAAAAGGTTGCATGCCGAGCGGGTGCTGCAGACGAGCTATGTCCGCGAGCCGCTGCGGGTATCCTTCACGCAGGACAAGTTCGAACTGGCGGCGCTCGACCGCGCCCGTGTGGACTTCACCGTCGAGCAGGACGATTACGACGGGACTTATACCGTGCAGGTCGAAGGTACGCCGACCCTGTTCCGGAACCTGACGGATGACATCGGGCCCGTCACGGGCTATACGGTGGCGGGGAACGGCACCTACCCGCTGCGTATTCGTCCCGAGGCCGTCGGGGAGAATCCCTACCGCATCACCGTGACGGATGAAAAGGGCAACAGCGCCTTCTTCGACTCCTTTGTCACGGGAATCAAAACCGTTTCCTGCTTTACGTTCTCCTTCAGTAAAATATCGGGCGGCATCGAGGTCGTTGCGGAAGGGACCTATCCGGTTATGAACGATCTGACGATTACCCTAAACCCCACAGTGACGGTAGTGCTGCGGGGCGGGGCGACCAAGACGCTGACCTGTACGATGAACGTAAAGATCGAGGCGGACCGGATGAGGGGACGCGCCTCGGCGACGCTCGATCTCGGAACTGGTTACACGGACTACTCCGTGACCGATTACGAAGCGACTTTCTCCCGCACGGCATCAGAGAACGGAATGGTCGAATACGCCGTACGATAACTTTCAAACAGACAAAAAACGACATGAAAAAACAACGAATATTCATTACGGCGGTTTTGCTGTTGGCGGCTTTGTGGGGAGCGCCCCGCCGGGCTGCGGCGCAGATCTTCGCCGTAAGGGCCAACGCCCTCGCGGTATGCAGCGCAACGCTGAACGCCGGGGCCGAAGCGGCCCTGACGGACAACTGGTCGCTGGAGCTGTCCGGCTACTGGAACCCGGTGAAAACCGCATCCCTCTCGATGAACTTCCATGCCGTGCAACTCGGCGGCCGCTACTGGTTCTACGAATCCTTCGTGGGACACTTTCTCGGACAGCACCTTACCTATGTCGGTTACGACCTCGGAAGCCGGACAAAACGCTATAAGGGGCATGCCTGCGGTCTGGGTGTCAGCTACGGGTATGCGTGGATGCTCTCGAAACGCTGGAACGTCGCCGTCGAAGCCGGCGCAGGGCTTTACCGCACGAAGGACACGCGCCGCGACCCCACGGTCGGAGACTGGGACGACGAGTATATCTACCGTTACCGACGCTGGACGCTCGCGCCGACAAAGTTAGAGGTATCGTTTTCCTACATCTTTTAACGATGAACACACGTAAAATCATAACTGTAGGAATCACCGTCGGGGTTTTATGGATGATGTTCGGCTGTTCGGTGGCCGGACGGCTTCAGCGGCAGCAGATGACAGCCTCGCTCTCGCAGCTTACCCGCGCCGAACGGCAGGAGCGGCAGCAGGACTACCGCCCGCAGGTCGTAAAACTCCAGCGTGACAGCAACACATTCTTTCTTGCACCCGTGGATACGCTTGCCGACGGAGAACGCGTGATGGCGCTTCAGATCGAGCAGGTGACGGTCGTGGCGAAGATGCGGTCTATTCCCGAACGCAACGGTCGTGTCGTACTGGATTTCATCGTGACGCTGCCCAAAGAACTATTGGGCAAGAGCCGCAGCGTCGTAATCACACCGATACTTCACAAGCCCGACGAATCCGTGCCGCTCGAAGATCTGGTGATCCGCGGCGGACGCTTCTCACTCCTGCAGGAACGCGACTACTGGCAGTACGAAACCTATATCGAGCGCTTCCGACCCGATACCGTGGGGCGCGAGGCGGCCTTCAACCGCTTCGTGAAGTTTCCCTACCCGGAGGATGTTCGGCTCGACTCGCTGGTCGAAAGCCGAAGCACCGTCACGTACTATTACTCACAGGAAGTGAAGACCGACGAGACCTCGAAAAAGATGCTGGTAACGCTTCAGGGGCAGGTCTTGGCCGTGGACGACAGCGCCTACCGTCTGCCGCCGTCCGATACGTTGAGCTACATCGTATCCTCGATGCTCTCCTTTGTCGATACCGTGCCGCGTTACCGCATCCGAATCGTCGATAAGTATCTGACGGTCGAAGACCGCAATTACATTCAGTTCTTCGTGGGCGATACCCGTGTGGTCGATACGCTGGGCGACAACTGGCGGCAGCTGGACAAGATCACCGGCCTGATGCGGCAGATCGTCGAACAGCAGGAATTTTGGGTCGATACCATCACGCTGACGGCGGCATCGTCTCCGGAGGGAGCCTATGCCTTCAACGACCGGCTCTCGCAAGGAAGGGCCGCGGCGCTCAAACGCTATCTTGTCCGCCGATACGGCAAAAGCATTGACACGATGCTTTCGGTGCAGTGGGTAGCCGAAGACTGGGCGGAATTGACGAACCGCATCCGAACCGACCGGGAGATTATAAACCGTGACGCTATTCTGGAGCTGATCGCCGCGGAGAAGAATCCCGACCGCAGGGAGCAGGCCATCCGGCTGCGGTTCCCGAAAGAGTATGCCTATATCCGTTCGGTGATCTATCCGCAGCTGCGGGCCGTGAATTTCCGCTATAATCTGCGTCGTAAAGGGATGGTCAAGGACACGATACACACCACGGAGCTGGATACGGCCTATGCCCGCGGCGTGGAGCTGTTGCAGAAACGCAAATACGCCAAAGCACTCTATATTCTGAACGACTACAACGACCGTAATACCGTCGTGGCCCATCTGTCGCTGGATCACAACGAGCGGGCGATGGAGCTGTTGGCAACGATGCCCAAGGATGCCGTGACGGAGTACCTGCGGGCTATCGCCTGCTCGCGGCTGGGACGAAAGGAGGAAGGTCGCCGTCATTTCCTCGAAGCCTGTCGATTGGACGAGCGCATGGAGTATCGGGGTAATCTCGATCCGGAAATTGCTGAACTCTTAAAACAATAAGTTATTATGAAACAACAGAAAATCAAATACGCGATCCGGTATTGCATCCTTGCCTTGATCTGGGGCATGTTCATCGCATCGCTTTTCGTGAGTTGCAACGTCTACGAAAAGGAGACCGTGGAGATTATCCGATGCCCGGTAATCGACGCCGACACCATCGAAATACCGGATTGGACGCCAAGCGAATAATACCGAAAAAGCGGCAGCAATTTTATGAATTGCTGCCGCTTGGTTTATGGCTGCCCATTAACCGGTGTAAGGGGTTGACAATAGGACTTGTTCACAACCCGATCCCGCATCTTCTGCATATCGTTGAAATTGCGCGAAATATTCTGAACAAGCTCGATATAGTTATCGGCTCGCACTCTATTATCGTCTATCCACTCGTAATAGTAAGGTTTTATCGACACACAGTTCTTATGCTCGAATAAGGTGTTGAGCAATGTGCGATCCGAATTGCCGCAGGAGTGTCCCATGATATATATTTGGTATGGGGCGGAGTCGATAAACCGAAGTAACCGACGGTAGTTGTCCGTTTCCAGATAGCGGATCGATTTGATATTCGTCAGATAGCTGTTATCGTTCAAATTCGAAATCGTCTTATAATCCTCATCCATTTCATCACCATAGCCGAAAATGATGGGATTCCTATCGTTATCCAACTCCCCGTGAATATGGTTTATTTTGAAGTCGGAGTCTTTGTCAATATATAAGTCTGCGGTTCGTGTATAATTGAAATTCAGGAACAATATCTGGTCGGGAAGAAGATAATAATCCGGAATATCGGTTGGCGTAGTTTCAACATTGGTTATATGATTTGATAATAAATTATTTGTTACTTTTTTATAATACTCTATATCGGATTCCATATCTCTAAATGAATATCCGTATTTGCGGGAAAAAATACATCTTTCAGTATTCTCCTTGTTTTCCGCTTTTTCCCACCTCTCATCCACAAATTGCAAAAATGCCTCTTTCCCTTCATTGGAAATATCTCTGGTTTTGAAAGGTTCGTAGATAGTTGTACGAATGCAATCCTTTATCAATTCCGGCTTGATTTGATTTTGGAGTGCAAATTTCAAATAACCGGTTAAATATCCTTTTATTAAATCCAATTCTTCGTTGAGTTGAACCGGATCGGTATATTCGCATCTATCTTGTTTGAAAATATTCTTCAGCCATGCATAATATTCACTCTCAATATCTACCCAATTTCTTAATTCAATAGACTGATTTATTGCCTCGAAAAACCGACTTTCATATTTTAGAGGCAAACTATTGAAGAAATTATTATACTCTTCAATTTGCTGTTGCTGCTGCCAGCCACGTTGGAATCGGAACATCGAATTATCCAAAATCCAGCTAAAATGTTCCAGTTTCTTGATATCGTCCGGATTATCTATTTTAATACAGCATAATCCGTCTGTTGGATCACTTGTATCTTCCAATAATCTGCGTCTTTGAAAAATCCAATATCCTTGAATAAAGTCTTTGTAACTCGTCGGCAGTCCGTGCGCTAAATCGAACCCGTTTCCGATCAATATAATTCTGTTCATCATCCTGTTTGTCATTTAGAGTAGTCCATAACAAAGATAACTATTTATCCTGCTGTGAGCAAAGAGCGAAAATGATTTTTTCTTACGCCGACCCGTCCAGCAAGATAGCCGCTGCATGCGACACGCCAAGGTCTTCGCCTTGTCTTTGTCGCCCGCAGCGGCTATTCGTCTCTTGCTGTCCGGGCGTTCCGGGCAGTCTGAAATTTTATTCTCTATGACACTGCTCACAAAACAGATCATCTCGAAATTCGAGAAACATCCTATCCACTCACAGGATGGGAAAGGAATGGATGCCGAAGTCCTCGTCAAGTATTTCAACCCCTGCGGTACGGGGACATGGCTCATTACCGAAGCCGAACGTGAAGGCGACGACTGGCGCCTGTTCGGTTATTGCCATATCTACGAATGGGAGTGGGGCTACCTAATGCTCTCCGAGCTGGCATCTCTTCGTCTGCCGTTCGGACTTACCATCGAACGCGACATTTACACGGCCAGGAAATACGTCCGGGATTTTCTGCCGCAGGATGAATGACGGCAAAGGCCTCGGAATTTTACTGCCCCTTGCCGACAACAGAATCATTACACAAAAAGAACTATAAATATGGCCACATTCGAAGAAAAAGCCGAACGGTTGAAGAAAGAGTTGGAGGAAGCTACAAACGACGACCAACGTCGAAATCTGTCCCGCGAATACGAACTTACCTTGCGTCTGCTGCGCATCATCCGCGGAGAGGTCTTTACGCTCGACGACATCAATAAATGCCGCATGGAGATCATGCGACTATATCCCGGATACGATCGTCCCATAACGGCCGAATCGGGAATCCTGCTGGCTGCGGAGGCAATCCGCAAGTCCTTCGGAAAGAAATACTATCTTCCGCTTTACAAATATCCGATCCTCATTGATTTCGGGACACCGGATGGGCAGATATGCGTGATCCATCCGAGCAACTATATCAGTTATACGTCCAAAAAAGGAGAGGAAGAGTGATTTGATCTTCCCCTTATACAGGCTACATCAGCGCTGCGCTTTCATATAATGCTGTTCCAGCAGTTTATAAAGCGAGGACTGTGGATAAAGAATCTTTCCACCAAGAGTAGTATAAGGGATTTGGCGGTTGTCCCGGTAATTCTGCAAGGAGCGTTTCGAGATGCTGAAGATGCTGCAAATCTCCTCACTGGTCAGGTACAGTTCATTTCCGATGGTCGGGCGGTGCGTGTCGATCAGAATATCGACAGCCCGGATGGCTTTGACGATGTCGCGGTACAGTTCCTTGAACGCGGCGCTGTCGCGGGTGATGATCTCTTCGGGCATGCTACAGGCTTTTTATCAGATTCTTTTCCAGGAGATGCCGGATGTCGTCGTCCCGGAACAGTACTTTATTCCCTAATGCTGTATAAGGGATAATGCCGGCGGAGCGGTAGTATTGCAAGGCCCGCTTGGTGATGCTCAAGGCCTTGCAGACCTCCTCGGCCGTAAGCCACCGGACAGTTGTCGGTTGGGCGGAGAGGGAATGGAGCGCAGACACTCGCTCCAGAAGACGTTGAAGGTGCGCCTGCAACTCTTTATAGGCGCTCGTTTCCATAAGGACGCAATCCATAATGCTGAGGGTTTAGGTGATTTCTGCGTTAAGGATGTGCAAGATAATCCAAGCCTTCAGAAAACGATTCCTATGTCCGCTCCAGACCGTTCCAGTCCGCTCAAAGGAAAAAATGATCGACGGTGACGCTGATGTCCGCCATAAATCGGCAAATGGAGTAATAAAAATCATATTTGCTTTTTTTATCAGATATTTCGTATATTTGTATAGAGTTGTTTGACAGGATGAACCTCGATGTAAGTTTATTCGAGACTTGCGTTTCTAAATCATTACCTCATAAAAAAGCAATGCCGTAACTCATTCAGTTACAGCATTGCTTTGTAAATCCCCGGAAACCATGCGAGTGACGGCTCTTTTCATAACGGGGCGCTCCCTCTTCCGAGACCCCTCCGCCGGTGCGGCGGTCAGTCGTGCCGCCCCTGCGAACGCAGGTAGGAGATCAGCAGCTCCGGACGGTCGGTCTGAATCATCGTCGCGCCCATGTCGAGCAGCTTGCCGTAAACCGAGCCGGGATCGTCGCTCTCCCACGCCGCATCGTCGCACAAGCCGCCGCAGAGCGACTCCCACAACGAATTGACCCAAAGTTTCGATCCGCTCTCCACCACCTTTTCCATGCAATCCTTCACTTCGGGCGTGTACTCGTTCCAGCAAACCTCGTAGGCCAGCGGCACGATACCCTTCGACATGTATTCGTCGAAAAGCTTCTGTCCCTGCGGTTTGAGAATGTCGATGATCGGCATATACATCATGTTGTGCTCGTATTCGCCGAATTTGGCGGCGACGGCCTCCGCCGGACGCTTGCCCTTGATGAGCATCTGCTCCGTCACGCCGAGCTCCTCGCTGATCTTCAGCGCCATGTCGTAAAACTCATATCCTTGGTCGATATTCACCACGATACGGTCCTTGCAGACCTCCAGCGCTTCGCGCAGGGTCGGCATCTTCTGGGGCGTACGCACGCCGTGCGCCGTACGCAGGAAGCAGCGCTGAATCGAATCATAGGTGATGTCGCACACACGTCCCCGCCCGGTAGTGGTCCGGTCGATGGTATGGTCGTGGCAGAGCACCAACACGCTGTCCTTCGTCAGTTTGAGGTCCAGCTCCATGATATCGACGCCCATGCGGATCACCGACTCGATGGCGGGAATCGAATTCTCCGGATAGTTGCGCCAGTCTCCGCGGTGCGAAGCCACCACGACGTATTTCGACGCGGGATCGTGAATCTCGGCCACGATTTTCGCCGCATGCGTCGGGTATTCCGGAGCGGCGGTTTTAGGTCCGGCGCATCCCCACAACAATGCGGGGATGGCCAGAATACAGCTGACAAGTCTCTTCATAAAAGTTTATGCAATTTGGTTTATCGTTCGATAAAATAGTCGCCCTCGTTACCCAGCACGATCTGCTCGGCCACCGAACGCAGGTAGGCCGCCTTGTCGGGATTCAATCCGCAGTCGGCCGGATCTGCGCCGAACCGCTCGCCGAAAAGCACCAGATAATTGACGCAGGCCTTCAGGTATGCGCCGTACTCCGACTGATGCTTGCTGTCCGAGTAGTAGAGGTTGATGCCCGAACCGCCCTCGCGCACCTGCCTGAAGGCGGGGCCGATCGGCGACACCCAAGTCCCGGCGGCCTTTGCCATGGCTTTGGCTCCGGCGTCGTTATAGGTCTCGAAGGTCGGGAAATCGGTAAAGCCGCCGTAGGACGCCGACGAGAAGGTCCACGTCTCCTCCAGAATCACCTTGCACGAAGGCGACGCGGCGCGCACCTTGTCGGCCAAGGTCGTAAGGCCCGTGAGGATCGACGCCGTGGCGTCGCGGCCATAGTTGGCGGGATTCTGGCTCTGGTCCTGCAGGAAAGCGAAATCGTAACCGCCCTGTTCGATGACGTCGGTCGAGAAACCCAGCGACAGATGCTGGGTCAGCGTCTGCGACCCTTTGAAGTGAGCCTTGATGTTGAGAGCATGCCCTTCGCGCCATGCGATCTCCTTGAGCATCCACGCAGGGTTGCTGTAGTAGGAGAACGAGTTGCCCAGACACAGCACCTTCTTGGTGTCGCGGGGCGTCGCCGTGCCGAAGTTCTGCACGTAGCTGCCCGTAAATCCGTAGGGAGGAATGGAGCTGGCGGCGTTGGTCGCCGTGATGTTCTGCGTACCGCCCGCGCAGGTATAGGGTCCCACGGCGCGGCAGCGGATTTTCACTTCGCCGTCGGTCACGGCGTTTTCGAAGCGCATCGTCTGCATGACGGTCGCGTGCTGATACGAGGACCCGGTGGCAGTGCCCGAACACTTGTAGGTATAGCGGACCGCCGGGTTTTCCGGAGCCGTGAGCAGATCGGCCTCGACGCTCTTCCAGACTCCGCCGTCGAGGTATTCGACGATGAAGTATTTGGGCGAATTGGCCTCACCCGCCATCGTGGCGTTGAAATCGACGACCGATCTGGCGGCGAGATTCTCCACCGGGAAGGTATAGAGCCAGTAGTCGCCCTCGACCATCGTCGAAACCGCAGGACGGTTCGTAACGACGCTCCGCTTGAAAGCGGCCGAAGCATTCGCATCGCCGCGCACGACCGAAATGAAGCCCGCCGCGCCCGATGTCGCAGGAATGACGTTGTCGTCGGTCCACGACGAGCCGTAAAGCGGCAGCGTCGAAGCTTGGAACACCCACTTGCTGGGGAACGCTTCGCCCCGCGCCTGCTGATCGACCCTCACCGTCGCGCTTTTCGAGCCGTCGGTCGAAGCGAACGTGACGACCGCCGACCGCGGCGCGGTCTTCGTATTGGCATCGGCCCCGATCTTGATATACTGCACGCCGGAGTCCCTGACACCCGAAACGACGGGTGCGTCCGAAAGGTCCGTAACATGCACCCAATCCCCGTCGGCGCTCACCGTCCAGTCGTAATCGACCGACGAAAGCTGTACGACGGCGGCATTGCTGCCCTGCGCATTCAGCTCGACCGACGAAAGGTTCACGCCGAATTCCGGCTCGGCGGGCACCTGCGAACCGTTGGGATAATAGAGGATGTTCTGGCTGTTCACATGCACGGCCGTCGCATTGTGGTCGCCGATGTAGGACATGTAATTCGTGTAGTTCACGCCGACCAGCGCATAGGAGCCGTCCTCGTAAGCGCCCAGATCGCCCTGCGCGATGCAATCGCTGAATCTGGCCGCCTTGTTGCACTGCCCGAAGAGCGTGCCCTTGTAACTGGCGCGGTCGGTAATCACCAGCCCGTAATTTTCGCAGCCGACGAATGCGTTGCCGTCGTCATTGACCAGACAGATGATGCCGCCCGCCGCGCCGCTCGTCTTGCAGATCACATTGCCGCGATTGACGGTATTGGTGATCTTGCTCCCGACTGCCGTAATGCAGGTAATGTTGCCGATGCGGGCGCTATTTACCGTGGCAAAGGCATTGACGTTGTCGCCTTCGTTCACGCAGTTCTCGATCTCGGTGTAGCGGTTCGCAGCGGCCACGATACCCGAAGCGCGGGCTACCTGCGTGTCGAGGTCTCCGTAATTGGCGCACTCGGCGATCGTCACCACGGCCGTCGTGTTGCTCTTGTTCGAGCTGAAGCCGACGATACCGCCCACGTGAATGCCCGTCGCGCCGTTCTTGGTGTTGCCGCCCGACGTGGCCGTCAGAGCGCCGTGGTTGACCAGTTTTTCGAGCCGCGCCCCGTTTTTGTCGGCAAAGGCGAGTCCCACCATGCCGATGGTCATGCGAGTTTCGTCGGGAGCCGCCCCATCGAAGGCAATCGAAGCCTTATTGACTACGTTGCGCACGGTTGCTTCGTAAACCAGACCGGCCACCACACCGCAGTCGGTGCCCGCCGTCGCCTTGTCTTCGAGCGAGCAGCTCGCGTCGAAAATCAGGTTCTCCACCACGGCCCCGTTGGCCACGGCCCCGAAGAATCCCCATGCCGAGGTCGCCTGCGCGGCCTTGCAGACCATCTTCAGGTTGCGGATCGTATGGCCCTGTCCGTCGAAATAACCCGTAAAAGGTCTTCCCGAAGTGATCGAAAGCGCATTGCTCGCCAGCTTGGACGTAGCCGCGCCGATCGGCGTCCACTCCGTCACCTCGGCCAGATCGATGTCGTCCAGCAGCACCACGACGCCCTTGTCGTCCTGCCACGGAGCGAGCGTCTCGCCCGCATTCACGGCCGCCGCGAACTCGATCAGGTCGTCGGCCGTGCTGATGCCGCCCTGCGGCGCGAAGGCGTAAAGCGCCTTGGCCATATGCTTGGCGCGGAATACGCCGCCCTGCTCGGCATAGGAGGTGATGCCGGTCTTGTAGATATTCTTCGAATAGCTCTTGCCGTCGGCCGTGCCGAGCGTAAGCCGCAGCCCCGCTTCGGATCTGAAACGCCCGACGGGGAATTTGATCGTCTGGGGCTTGGTCAGATCCACGCCCTCGGCGAAGTTGAAAACCAAGCTGTTGCCCGTACCGTTCTCGGCGGGCGTCAGCGCCAGCGTTTCGGGGTCTACCGTCCCTTCGAACGACAGAAACCCTTCGAAAGCCGCTTCGTCGGCCGGCTCGACGGTCAGCGACTGCGCCGCACTCGCCAACTCCCCTGCGTCGATACGCAGTTCGATGACCGAGAAGATATTGCGGAAGGTCACCTCCAGTGCACCTTCGGCAAGATTCCCCGAAGTGGGCAGTCCCACGAGCGGCGCCCGCGCCGGATTGCTCTGCGACTCCGCGTCGAGCGCAATCGTCCGCTCGGCCTCCACGGCGACCACCCCTTCGGCAGTCGTTGCGGGATAGTAGGCCGTCAAAGGCTTCGAAGCGTCGTAGTCGGCGATGCCGGCTTCGCTCGTGAAAGCGGTCGTCGGTCCCGCTTCCGCGGCCGTGTATTCATAGGCCGCGCCGTCGTAAACGACCGTGATGCGGTCGCCCGCCTCCCAAGTCGATTTACCCTCTTCGATGTCCGTGCGGGTCGCGGGCGGGCAGGCGGCCACGATCACCAGCCCGTCGGCATTCTCATATCCGCCTCCCCGCACCGGCTCCGCCAGATCGGGAGACTGCGCGCACCCTGCCGCGAAGAAAATCGCGGCGAATAACCATGCAAATATCTGTTTCATAGGATTTCTGCTTTACTCTTTGTTCGAATCGTTTTCAAAATCGGTGTCCTCGATCCCGTTGCCGGGCGTCTGGGTGCCGGGCGACATGTCGGTCACGGCAAAGGGCGTGGCAAGGGCGTAGCGCGCCGCCTGCAGCGCAACCGGCTGATTGTCGTCGGTCACGGGCGTCGTATAAGTGCCGTCCGCCGTACTCGACACGTTGTAGCGGAAGCTGTTGCCGTCGAGTTTCTTGCCGTCGAACGAAGGCGAGATGATCGACTCGAAGACGGCGCAGGCCGCGGCATAGCGGCTCAGGCCGTAATCCATGTGATAGCCGTCGCGCGTGAGGTCCATGTCGTTGTTGAGCGGCGAGGTGCGCAGGTTCTGCAGCACCGTCCCGGTGGGAATGATCTGCTCCACGTCGGTCTGGTCGAGCACCTTGCGGGCCTGCGCCACGATCACGTCGAACATCTCGTCCTGCGTCGTGAAATTCTTGTAGGGACGCTGCGCCGTACCGATCTTGTCCATATTGAAATAGGCCTGCGACATGATATAGACGAACTTGGGCGTATGTCCGTTCTGGTCGGCCCTGATGTCGGCGATCAACCCCTGAATGGCGTTTTTCTCGGTGTCGTTCCATATCCAGCCGCAGCTGTTGCCCGTATGTTCCTGCAGGCAGACGATGTCCCACGTATCCGACTTGACGATCTGCTGAATGTTGTATCCGGTGTAGGAGAGCCAGAGCGAAGTGCCGGGGTTGTACTTGTAGCAGGTATAGTCGGACTTGGTCGCATAGCCGTCGGCATATTCTGGAATCGTACGACCGCCGTAATAGAGATGCACCATCTTCAGCGTCGGAATGTCGGCGGCCGAGACCATTTTCGGCAGGTGCTCGACGGCGTCCTTGGTAAAGCTGTTGCCGATGAAGAGAATGCGCAGCGTCGGCTCCACATCGTCGTCGCCGCCCGAACCGCCCGAACTCGAACCGATCAGGTAGGTAATGTTGTCCGCGTTGATCGGATCGGTGGCCTTCTGCACGCCCAGATAACGCACCTGCTCGTTCTCGCCGTACGAATCGTAAACCGTGGTTCCGCCGTTGTAAACCCCGACCTTGCCGCCCGCGATGCAGTTGATCCAGCTGGTCGCATAGGCGCTGTAGCCGAAGAACACGCCGCGGTTGGCGTCGTCGGTGACGATCTCGCCGTAATTGGCGCAGCCGCTGAACGAGTTGGTCGCATGGTTGGCCAGACTGAGCAGACCGCCGCAGCGGGCGCCGCCCGTCGAGACGAGATTGCCGTTGTTGATGCAGTCGGTCATCGAGCATCCCGTACCCGTGATGCAGGTGATGTTGCCCAGACGGCCCGTCGTACCGCACGTATTGAGCTGGTTGCCGTGATTCACACAGGAGTTGATCCGCGTGTAGGTATTCGCCGCGGCGACGATGCCCGAAGAGCGCGCCGAGTTAGAGGTGATATTGCCGTAATTGTCGCAGTAGGCGATGTCGTTGCAGATCTTGTTGGTCGCGTTGCCCGTCGCAAAGCCGCAGATGCCCGCCATGTGGATCGCCGTATTGCCTCCGTTGGCCGAATTGCCGTGGGTATCGGCCTCCACCGCGCCGTAATTCTGCAGGCGTTCGAGCTTCGTGCCCTCCGTTTCGCTGAAGATGAAGCCCACCATCGCCGCCGAAACACGCGCGGCGCTGGTGCCGTCGTATTCGATCTTCGCATAATTGACGCAGTCGGAGACGTTCGCATCGCGGCATACGCCGGCGATCACGCCCACCTCGGCCGTGCCGCCCGAAGCGGTGACTTTCAATGCGCTCGCATCGCCCAAGGCCGCGCCGACCGTCAGGTTGCGCACCGTCGCGCCGTCCAGCACGCCGAACAGTCCGTAAGCCGTATTGGCCGCACTGCCCCCGTAGGCGAGTTGCAGGTTTTTCAGCGCATATCCCTGCCCGTCGAAGGTGCCCTTGAAGGCGTTGCCCTCGATAGTCAGCAGGTTCTTTTCCCATTTATAGGAGGCGTTGCCGATCGGCGTCCAGCCGGCGACGTCCTTCATGTCGATATCGCCGAGCAGCGACACCACGCCGCCGGCATCCTCCCACTGCGCCGTACTTTCGCCCGCATTGACCGCGTCGCGGAAAGCCGTCAGGTCCTCGACCGTCGCAATGCCCGGCTTGGCGGGTCCGCCCGAAAAGCTGTTGTTCTCCAGCGTCGGCACGCCGCCGCCCGTGAGCGTGAAGTAGATATACTGTTCGAAATTCTGCTCCGTAATCTCCGTCGCGCCCTGCTGGCCGTCCGAGAAGGGACCTATCCGGCCGCCGATCTTGCAGTTGCGGATCGCGATGGTCTTCTTGTTGGTGTTGGCGCAGACGATGCCGATGTACTTGTTCGCCGCGGCATTGATGATGTCGGAGAGTACGGCGCCGTAGTTCTCGCAGCCGTCGATGGCCGTATTGTTGTCGTTGGTCTGGCCGGCGATGCCCGCGGCATAGCCGTGCGTCGTATCGCCCGCAACGGCGAAAGCGACCGTGCCGTTATTGACGCACGATGTGAGGTAGGTGTGGCCGCCCATGGCCGACACGATGCCTGCCACGCGGCTGTTCGAAGCCGTCACGTCGCTGCAGGTCACCGCCGCATTGTTCACGCAGCTTTCGAGCTTCGTGTATTTGTTCATCGTGGCGACGACACCCGCCGTACGGGTCGCCTGCGCATCTATCGCTCCTTCGTTGACACACCCCACGACGTTGTTGTAGCGTTCGGTGGTCGTCGAAGCGTCGGCGAAACCGACGATGCCGCCGATCGAGAAGCCCGTGGCTCCGTTCTTGGTGTTCACGCTGTTCTTCGACGTGATCTTGCCGTAATTGGTGCAGGAGAGGATATGACTGTCATTTTCGTTGGCGCAGATCGCGCCGACGATGCCGCCAGCCGATTCGCGTACATTGTCCCCGCCGCCCTGAATGTCGATCGCCGCACGGTTCTCGCAATTCTCGATCGTGGCTTCATAGGCATATCCGGCCACGGCTCCCACGGCCGTCATCGCAGCCGCGGTCGAAACGACCGACGAGCCTTCGCCGATGGCAAGGTTCCTGACCGTGGCGCCCTTCAGCACGCCGAAGAGTCCCCAAGCCGAACCCGCCGCAGCGTCGGCCGGAACGACGATCTTCAGATTCCTGACCGTATGGCCCTGTCCGTCGAAGGTGCCCTGAAACGCCGGTCCCGTCATCGCGTTGGCCGTCGTATAGGCGCCGTTTCCGATCGGGGTCCACGCCACGTCCTTCATGTCGATATCCTGCGTCAGCACGGCTTTGGCGGCCGCCTCCTCGCCGCCGGCATTGACCGCCGCGGCGAAAGCGACCAGCTGGTCGGGCGTCGAAATGGCGACCGTACCGAGCGTCGCGGCCTTGTAGAAGAGCGGCTTCACGATCACGTTGTCGGCCAGATCGTAGGCCATGACGATAACCGTACCGCGCGAGAACGAAGCGTCGAACGAAACCGTCACCGTCTTCGCGTCGCGGTCGATCACGGCGTCGAGCCCCTCGGCCTTGGCGACGGCCACGATGGCCGTCTCCTTAGCCTCGCCCGAAAGCTCGTAGGATACCGTAATGCTCTTCGAAGGGTCTGCGACGGTGGTAACCGGCATCGCGTCCAGCTTGAGGTTGAGCGAGTTGAAAACCCGCAGGGTGATCGTGCTTCCGTCGCCGAGCGTCAGGCTGAAATTGCCGTCGCCGTCCAGCTCCGCCGAGCGGAATACCGACGTGGCGTCGGTCGTGGCCTTGATCGGGTTGCCCGAAGCGTCGAGTATCTGCACGCCGTCCACGGTCCAGCAGCCGTCGGCATCGACCGAAATCGTCGGCGTGTAGCCGCTCACGGGGAACTTCTCCCCGTCGTCGTCGGTCAGCCACGTGATTTCGCCGTCGATGCACTTGGTCCAGTAATAGACGCCGTTCTCGTCGAGCTTCACGCCGATGATCGGCACGTCAACGATGTCGTCCATCGTCGCCAGCACGACCGTATGTTCGACGTCCTTGTTGTCCTTGTAGGTGACGACGTATTTCCCGTCGGCGTCCTGCGACACGGTGGTGATGACGTTGCCGTTGGTCAGATAGCTCAGGTCCGCGAGCTGCTTGCCGAGCGTCTCGGCCTTGGCTTTCAGGGCTTCGATCCGGTTTTTGTAGCCGTCGATCCGGCCGCGCAGCTCCGAATCGTCGAAGTCGCTGCAACCGCAGAAGACCACGGCCGCAAATAGTATGATGATATTCAGTATCTTTTTCATTGTCGTTCCGTTTTTCTGGATTACAGCCTTTTAGTTGTTTATCGTCGGATCGTAGTACTCGTCGTTCTTGTACGAGAACGCATTGTGAACGGTCGCGGCAGGCGCCGAAGTCGGATTGTCCTTGTAGGTGGTGTAGCTGCCCACGTATCCGCCCATCGTACAGCTGCTGACGTTGACCCACTCGCCGCTCGACTGGCCCGAATATCCGCAGGCCCATGCCGGACCGTGGTCGGAATTGTAGACGTCGCCCAGAATGGCGCCCTGATTCGCGCAGCCGATGATCCGGATGTTGGAGTGGCCGATGAATCCGCCCGTGCGGCAGCCGATATGGGTGAACACGTTGCCGTAGTTGGTACAGCTCTCCACGGTCGCCGTCAGCACCTTCTTCAGGTCGTCCGTACCGCCGATCAGGCCGCCCATACGCTTGCTGTTGTAGGAATTCTGCGCAGCCGCTCCCTCGAACTTGCCGACGATGTCGTCCTCGACCGTACCGCGGTTGTCCGAATTCTTCACGTTGCCGTTCATCAGCGTAGCGACCAGACCGCCCGTGCGGCCCGTCGGGCAGCTGATGTGTCCGTAATTGACGCAGAACTGAATCAGGTTGCCTTCGTCCTTGGCCATGAAGCCGCAGATACCGGCCGTCTGCATGCCGTTGCCGCCGTTGCCGTTGTTGGTGATCTTGCCCGTGCGTACGAACCCGTAATTCGCGCATCCCAGCGACTTGGCACGGCCGCCGATGGTCGAGTTCTTCATCACGCCGACCAGACCCGAAGCCACGCAGAGCACCTCGGAACCGCTGTCTCCGGCGAAGTCGATGTTGTAGTAGTTGGTGCACGATTCGATCGTCGAGTTGACCGCATAGACGGCCAGCGACGCGACGCTCGTCGCCTTCGGGGCGTCGCCCGTGAAGGTCCACGTGATGTCGGTGTCGGGATCGCCCAGCGTCAGGTTGCGGACCGTAGCCCCGTCGAGCGAGCCGAAGAACGCGTAGCCCCACTTGCCGGTGGACATGTCGGCCGTATAGTTCAGGTTCTTGACGGCGAAGCCCTGACCGTCGAAGGTACCCTTGAAGGGATTGACCGTCTTGTAGGGAGTCGTCGTATTGTACTCGCTGGCATCCACGCCGCCGATCGGCGTCCACGACTCGACGGCCGCCATGTCGATATCGTTCAGCAGCACGACTTCGCCCGCCTCGTTCTCCCAGCGTGCGGTGCTGGCTCCGGCATTGACCGCCGCGGCGAAGCCCATGAGGTCGGCCGCGGTCGAGATGCCGCCTCCGCCGCCTTCGGGAATCTTGGGCGACTGCTTGACGACGATTGCCGCCGAGATGTCGTAAAGCGCATTCGAGAAGCGGATTTCACCCGTGCGGAGCGCGCCGCTCGCATCCTCGTAGTAATCGGCCGTGAAGACGTGCGTGAGGGTCGTCATCGCGCGGGTCGAGTTGTATATGAGCCACTTGGACGCCGACTCCTCGACCGTCACTTCATAGTCGATGCTGGCCGAAACCTTGACTTCGAACTGCGTCATGTCGCCTTCGAGCACGATGTCGGCCGTCGAACCGTTGTAAACCGGATCCTGAATCTCGGCCGTGCCGTAGGTGAAGAAAAGCGGTTTGAGAATCGTATTGCCCCCGGCGTGCGCCATGACGAGGATATTGCCCTCTTGGGCGCCCTCCTTGAGCGAGACGGTGATCGTCGATATGGATTCGTCGATCTCGGCGTCGACGTTATAGGCGGTGAAGATATCCACCAGCGCGCCTTCCGCCTGCGAACCGCCGACGGTGTATCTGATCTTCACTTTCGAGGCATAGTCCGGAACGGCCGTGTAGGTCGGCGAGTCGAACGAAACGGACAGCGCCTCGAACATCTGCAGGCGCAGTTCGGTGCCGTCGGCGAGAATGAAGACGGCTTCGCCGGTCTTTTCGTCCACGTAAGCCTCTTTGAAGAGGATGTTGCTGACGTCGTCGGCCAGCACCTTGTTGCCCTTGGCGTCGGTGATCGGCTTGCCGTTCACCGTCCAGAAGCCCTCGGCGTCAATGCCCACTTCGGGTTTCTCACCGCCTGCGGGAACCTTCTCGCCGTCCACAAGTATCCATTCGTAGGTCTCGCCGTTGTCGGAGGTCTGGCGCCAGTACCACACGCCGTCCTCGTCCTTGGCGATGCCGACGATCGGCAGGGTGACGACCTCTTTCTGGGTGGCGAGGGTGAGCGTGCGGCTCTCCCCGCCGCGGTCGATGTAGGTGATGACGTAGTTGCCTTCGGCATCGGTCGAGATGAGCGACACGAACGAGCTGTTTATCAGCTGCGTGAGCGCGTCCATCTGCGTACGGAGTCCGTCCACGGCCTGTTCCAGTTCATCGAGAATCTGTCCCACGTCGTCGAGGTCCTTCTTGATACGGGTATCGTCGTATCCGTCGCTGCATGCCGCTGCAAACAGGAATGTAGCGAGGAAGATCGTATTCAATATCTTTTTCATCGTTCTGTTCATTTAGTCGTTTATGGGTTCCTTGCTACTTGATCCTGACATGCATGTAGTTCATGCAGCTGCGCTCGCCCTTCGAGTCGCAGGGCCTGTTGGCGATCGCGCCGGCGCCGTTCTCCCATTTCCACAACGTCGTGGAGCCGCCGCCGTCGAAACGGATCGCATTGTGAAGCCCCAGTTTCTTCATGGTCATGTAAAGCTGCCAGTAGTTCATGCCGGTGTCGATGCTCGTGCGGCCGTCCACGCAGACCAGCTTGACGGTCGTGCCGGCCTGATCGGCTCCGATGCAGGTGGCCGGCATGAGCGTCGCGTCGTTCACCGCATTCCAGTTGCCGCCGTTCAGGAAGCGGTACATGCTGGAGTTGTGCATGATAATCTGTTTGGAGACGCTGCCGATAGACACGTTGGCGTTGATCCGGACAGCGTCGCCCACCTTGAGTGCCGCAGCCAGCGCCGCAGCCTTTTCGCCCGTCACCTGAAGCACCCAGTCGGTCTTTTCGCTCACGAACGGCACCTCGACCGAGGCTCCGTTGCGACCGTCCACGATCGCCGTGACCGTCGCGTCGAACCAGCCGTCGTTGACGGTCATCTGCTGCGAGCAGCGGCCCACGACGAAGAGCGCATCGCTGCCCACCGGATTGTAGATGCCCGGATGCGGCTCCTTTCGGAAGCGCGAAGTATAGAGATTGGCGTCGTAGCCGTCGGTGTTGTTGAGCCGGACGATCGTATCGTTCACCGAGTAGTATTCGTAGTCCGTATCGTTCACCTTGAGATAGCCTGTGAAGCTGCGGTTGTCGAAGCTGACGGTACGGTCCTCGAAGAAGGTGAAGCCGGGACGGTGGTTCGAAAGCGACTGGCGCACGGTCGGGTTGTTGATGAAGACCGGTTCGCCGTATTCGATGTGGAATCCGCGCGGGAAACCGTCGTGCGAATTGAAGAAGCCCGTGTTGATGCCGGCAACGATGTTGCGGCCCTCGGCGCGGCGGCGCGTACAGGTCTCGGAGAGCGTTTCGCGCAGTTTCTTGCCGTTGTTCGAGTTGTTGTTGGCATTGGGGTTGAGACAGAGTTCGTCGGCCATGACCGTTTCGAGCACCACGTTGGGATTGGTCAGGTCGGCCTCGACGACGTAGACGTTCTGGGCGAAATTCTTCATCGCGTAGTGGTAGAACTTCACACCCTCGGCCAGCTGCGTCTCCGCCTTCACCTCCCAGTCGTAGAACTCCTCGTACTGGTCGCTCAGGCCGTTGAGCGTCGGATCGAATTTTCCGTGTACGATCGCCATGGCATAGGTCGCTTCGGGAGCCGACTGCGGATTGTCCTTGTATGCGGTATAGTCGCCCACGCGGCCGCCGACCACACATTCGGTAATCAGGTCGGCGCTCTTGTTGTAGCCTGCCGCCCAACCCGAACCGTGGTAATTGGTCCCCGACAGCGTGTGGTCCGAAAGGATGACGCCCTTGTTCTCGCACTTGGTGATCTTGGCCTCGTTATGGCCGACGAAGCCGCCCGTGCGGCAGCCCAGCTGCGAGAAGACGTCGCCGTTGTTGACGCACGAAGTGAACGCGGCGTCGGCCGAAGCGCCGCCGGCGAGTCCGCCCATGCGCTTATAGCCCGGATTGGCGCCGAAAATACCGTTCACGTCGTCCTGCACCTTCCCGTTGTTGACGCATGCGGTCACTTGACCGCTGGTAGCCACGGCCACGATGCCGCCGCTGCGTCCCGACGGAGCGCTCAGAGCGCCGTTGTTGGTGCATTCGGTCAGCGACGAAGTCTTCATGTAACCGACGATACCGCCCTGATGGAATCCCGAATTGGAGCCGTTGCCCGTGTTGGCGATCGTGCCGCAGGTCAGCGCGCCGTCGTTGACGCACTGCGTCAGCGTCGCGTTCTGGAGATATCCGGCGATGCCGCCCAGACATACCGAGATGTTGGCGGCGTCGCTGCCCGCGAATGCGATCGCGGCCTTATTGGTGCAGGAGGTGATTTTGCCTTCGGCATAGCCGGCGAAAGCGCCGATCGCCGCACCCTGCGGAGCCGCGCCAGTCAGACGGATGACGCCTTCGATGGTGAGGTTCTTGATTTCGCCTTCGGCGCCGAGGGCCGAGAAGAGGCCGTGGGCGACGTTGCCGTCCGCAAGGTCGAAGGTCCAATCGACGTTCTTCAGCGCGAAATTCTTGCCGTTGAACACTTTATCGAAGACATTTTCACCCATTGCATAGGTGACTGCCTTGTTCGCATCGGCGGTGCTGGGAGTTACGACTCCGCCGATCACATAATCGCTCCAGTCCGTGCCTGCCATGTCGATGTCTTTCATCAGGCAGACTTCGCCGTCGATCGTATATTTGGCCAGACTCTTGCCGGCATTGACCGCCGAGGCGAAAGCCTTGAGATCGTCGGCGTTGCGAATGCCCGTCGGCGCGCCCTCCATCGTCGTAAAGATCAGCGGCTTGATAATCACGTTGTCCGCGCCGTCGTAGAACATCACGACCAAACGGCCCTCCTCGAAGCCGTCGGGGAAGGTCACGGTAATGGTTTTGGCCTGCTCATCGAGTTTGGCCGCGAGTCCTTCGGCCTTCTCGACGGTCAGCACCGAAGTTTCGGTCTCGCCCACGAGCGTATAGGTGATCACGAGCGGCTGCGCGACGTCGGGCACTACGGTCCGGGGTTCGACGCTCAGCAGCACGTTGAAGCCGTTCTGAACCCGCGCCGTGACCTGCACGCCGTCGCCCAGCGTGAAGACCACCGTGCCGTCGTCCTTCATTTCGACCTTGGTGATCACCGAAGCGCTCTTGCCCTCGGCCTTCACCGGATTGCCCGACGCATCGGTTATCCGCTTGCCGAAGAGCGTCCAGTAGCCCTGATCGTCTACGCCGATTTCGGGCGTACGGCCCGTAACGGGAATTTTGGCGCCGTCGGTATCGAGCAGCCACGAGGTCTTGCCGCCCGTGGTGACGGTCCAATAGTAGATTTCGCCGTCGGCCTTCATGCCGATGATCGGCTGGGTATTGGCGTCGTCCATGGTCGCGATGTCGATCGTGTGCTCCACGTTGTCGGCATCCTTGTAGCTGAGGACATAGTGCCCGTCGGCATCCTGCGTGATCGAGGTGACGGCACCGCCGCTGACGACTGCGGCCAGCGCGTCGAGCTGCTGCTGCATCGTCGTGACCTGAGCCTTGAGTTCGTTGAGGCTCTTGTACATCCCGTCGATGTCCTTCCACAGGGCCGAATCGTCGAAGTTGTCGCTGCATCCGTAAGCGAAAACGGTCGCAGCGGCGAACATCAGAGTCAAGATTCTTTTCATTCGTTTTAATTTTAAGGTTTGTTGAGTTTCGGTCGGTTCAGGGGCGCCGCCGTAACGACGCCTATATTAAGAACACATATCCGGCTCCGAATACGTAACCCGCAAAAGATGTTTTTGCCTGACGAATGAAAAAATCCGCTCCGCATGCCCCGGCGGCGGGAACGGCCCGAAAAGAGACGTCCCGGAGACCGCAACGGTCTCCGGGACGCACCTCCTCAGATCGGTTCCGCGCGCCGCTATTCGGCGTCGTGCGGGAAATATTTCATGTATTGAACGCGCTGGTAGACGTCGCTTTCGGCATTGCCGTAATTCATCTTCCCGCGGAACTCGGCCAGCGACCCGAAGCCGTGGCGTTCGGCCCACAGGTCGATGAAGCGGTTGATGTCCACGATCACGCCGTAGCCCTTCTCGTGGATCGCCGAGCAGATCTGCACGGCGTTCGCGCCGCACAACAGCGCCTTCACGGCCGCTTCGCCGTCGTGCACGCCCGTCGATACGGAGACGTCGAGCTGCGGCACGGCCGTCGTGCAGAGCGCCACGCTGCGCAGTACGTTGCGCAGTTCGGCCGGCTCGCTGAACGGATCGCCGTTCACGAAGGTCATGCGCTCCACGTCGATATCGGGTTCGAAGAAGCGGTTGAACATCACCACGCCGCGGGCGCCGCGCGCCAGCAGCGAATCGGCCACGGCCAGCACGTTGGTCAGGCGCATGGGAAGCTTCACCGACACGGGAATCTTCACGGCCTCGGCCACGCGGCGGACGACGTCGGCGTACTCCTGTTCCAGCTCCTGCGCCGAACGGTGACGGTCGGTCGGCTGCAGGAAGATGTTCAGCTCCAGCGCCGCGGCGCCGGCCTGCTCCATCGAGACGGCATAGTCGGTCCACGCTTCGGCCGAAGCGATGCAGTTGATGCTGGCGATGACGGGCACGCCCGTCGTGCGCGCATCGGCGACGAGTTTGAGGAATTCACCCTTGTAGGCATCGCCGATATAACGTTCGAGGTACTCGCCCGAATCGCCCATGCCCTGCTGCGACGCATAGTCGAGGGCCGCGGCATGGCGGATGATCTGCTCCTCGAAGATCGACTTGAGGACCACGGCGCCCGCACCGTTGCGCACGCACTGTTCGATGTTGGACACCGTGGCCGTATAGGGCGAACTGCTGACCACGACGGGACTCGAAAGGTCGAGTCCGAGGTATTTTGCTTTCATAAAAAGAGCTTATTTATAGTTACTAATCGCTTTCACGGCCGGGACTGGCCCGGCTCAGGCGGCTGTTCGGCGCAGCCCCGCCGCAGCGGATTAAACGAACGGAATCTTCACCACTTCGGCGCGGAGGGGTTTCTCGCGCACGACGACGGCGATTTCCGTTCCCGCCTTGGCGTATTCGGGCGTCACGTAGCCCAGTCCGAAACCGACCTTCATGCAGGGCGACATCGTACCCGAAGTGACATGGCCGATCCGCGTGCCGTCGGGCGCGGCGATCTCGTAGCCGTGGCGCGGAATGCCGCGGTCGATCATCTTGAATCCCACCAGCCTGCGGGTCACGCCCTCGGCCTTCTGCTTCTCCAGCAGGGGGCGGTCGATGAACTCCTTGCCCTCGGCGAATTTGGTGATCCAGCCCAGTCCGCCTTCGAGCGGCGAGGTGGTGTCGTCGATGTCGTTGCCGTAGAGGCAGAAGCCCTTCTCCAGACGCAGCGTATCGCGCGCGCCCAGACCGATATTCTTGAGTCCGAACTCTTCGCCGGCCTCCCAGAGCGCTTTCCAGAGTTTGTCGCCGTCTTCGTTGGCCGCGTAAATCTCGCAGCCGCCCGATCCGGTATAGCCCGTGATCGAAAGGATGGCGTCGCAGCCTGCGACCTTCATCTTTTTGAAGGTGTAATACTCCATCTCCTCGACCGGCTCGTCGCACATCTTCTGCACGATCTTCATGGCCAGAGGTCCCTGCACGGCGAGCTGGCAGATTTCGTCCGAAGCGTTGTAAAGCTCCTTGCCGTGGCCTGCCTCCATGCCGAACGCCCGGCCCTGTTCGCAGATGTGGTTCCAGTCCTTTTCGATGTTGGCGGCATTGACGCAGAACATGTAGGTCTCGGCATCGACCCGGTAGACGAGGATGTCGTCCACGATACCGCCCCGGCCGTTGGGCATGCAGGTATACTGCACCTTGCCGTCGTAAAGTTTCGACACGTCGTTGGTCGTGATGCGCTGCAGCAGGCCGAGGGCCTTGGATCCCTTGACCCAGATTTCGCCCATGTGGCTCACGTCGAAGACGCCGGCGGCGCCGCGGACGGCCATGTGCTCGTCGTTGATGCCCGTGAACTCGATGGGCATATTGTATCCCGCGAATTCGGCCATTTTAGCCCCCGCGGCAATGTGGTACTTGGTGAATGCAGTGGTTTTCATATCAGGATTTTAAGGTTTTATTCGCGGCGTTTGACACCCAGACGCGGACAGCGATGGAACTCCTTCGTCCGGTCGAACAGGTAGCGGTAGGTGGTGTGCATCTTGTGGCGCGTGGCGCAGACGTAGCTTTCGATCATGCGGTTCATCACCGGATTGAAGTCGCCCACCCATGCGAATTCGATGGTCTTGTAGTGGTTGCGCGGCGTGCGCATGTATTTTTCGAGGATGAAGCGCATCATGCCCGATTCGACGCCCTTGCCGTGGAATTCGGGGGCGATGCCGAAGATGATGCCGAAAATGCGGTCGCTGGCCTTGCGGACCTTCAGGTCCCAAAGCATCCGCAGCTTCTGAATGAGTCCGAATTTGCCGTTGAACTTGCCGATGATGCGGTTCAGGTCGGGAACCATGATGAAGAAACCGATCGGCTCGTCGTTGAAATAGGCGAAGAAGATGATCTCCGGGTCGATGATCGGCTTCATCGTCTCCATGATCTTCATCGCCTCCTCCTGCGTCATGGGCTTCACGCCCGAAAAGAGCGACCACGCCTTATTATATATGATGCGGAAGTTCTCGGCCTCCTCCTCGATGCGCGACATGTCGATCTGGCGGAAACCGTAGCCCGGCGTCGAGAAGAGACGCTTGGCCCGGTCGTGGACCATGGCGTTCACGTCGTCGTCGTAGATTTTCCAGATGTAGGTGTTTTGGTTGAAGTAGTTCCGGAATCCGTAGTTCTCGAACAGCTCCTTGTAATAAGGCGGGTTGTAGGGATTCTCGTACAGCGGCTGGAACTCGTAGCCCTCGACCAGCAGGCCCCACCACGCGTCGCGCTGTCCGAAATTGATCGGGCCGTCCATCGCCTCCATGCCGCGGCTGGCCAGCCACATGCGCGAAGCGTCGAACATCAGGTCGGCGACCTGCTGGTCGTCGATCGACTCGAAGAATCCGCAGCCGCCCGTGGGCTGCTCTTCGAGTGCGGCCTTCTCGCGGTTGTAGAACGCCGCGATGCGCCCCACGACCTCGCCGGCACGGTTGCGCACCACCCAGCGGACGGCTTCGCCTTCGGCGAACTGCTCGTTGCGGGCCGGATCGAAAACCTTGCGGATATCGGTATCGAGCGGGCAGACCCAGTTGCGGTTGCCCTTGTAAATCTTCTTGGGGAGGTCGAGCCACTCGCGTTCGAGCGCGGGCGTGACGACCTCCTGAAGCACGTATTTGTCACTGTTCATTCATGGATGTTTTTTATAGACCAGAACAAAGATAGAAATAAAAAACGAAAATGGAATGAAACAGGCGGGAAAGTCGCAAAGCCGCAGCCCCGTACGCGGCGGCCGGTTCGCTTGTCCGCAAGGAAAAATTGTTTATCTTTGTGGAAACTGCGTCCGCACAATCCCCCGATCCCCATGACAACAGACTACAGCGAATTCGGCTGGAGCGATGCTCAGCCCGCATTCTACCACGAACTCCTCTGCAAATACATCGAGCGGCTGCTTCCGGCCGACGGCTCCCCGATTCTGGACGTCGGCTGCGGCAACGGATTCACCGCAAATTATCTGGCCGGCAAGGGCTACGACGTTTACGGCATCGACGCATCGCGGCAGGGCATAGCCATCGCCAATCGGACGGGGGGGGGAATCCCGGCCGTTTCTTCGTCTGCGACGTGACGACGGGCGAGCTGCCGCCCGAACTGCGGAAAATCCCCTTCAGGACCGTGATCTCGATGGAGGTCATCGAGCACCTTTACAGCCCGCGGACATTCGCCGCCTTCATCCGCAGCATCCTCGAAGCCAACGGCGGCGGACGTTTCATACTCACCACGCCTTACCACGGGTACCTGAAAAACCTCTCGATAGCCCTCGCCGGCAAAGCGGACCGCCACTACAGCGCATTGTGGGAGGGCGGCCATATCAAATTCTGGTCCCGCAGGACGCTCGCCATCCTGCTGCGGGAAGCCGGGTTCCGCAACATGGCCTTCACCGGCGCGGGGCGCATCCCGTACCTGTGGCGGCACATGGTGTTCAGCGCCGAAACGCCGGCGGCCGCGGAAGTCCGGGCCTGCGACCCGGCTGCGGAACCGTGAAAACCCCGCCGCCGTTCCGGCCGGCGGAGCCGTATGGAAACAGATGCCGCCGAAACAGCGCGGAGACGGTACGGAAACGGCACGGAGGCAGTACAAGACACGACGCGGAAGCAGTACGGGGTACGGCACGGAAGCAGCACGGGGTACGGCAGGGAAGCAGCACGGGGTACGGCAGGGAGACGGCAGGGAGGTAAAAACGCACGGTTTCTCATTTCGCGGATTTTTTTCTATTTTTGTTAAAACAAATCAGGCGACACGATGAACAAGAATCTCGAACAATCCCTTTCGGACGGAAACAGGCCCCAGTACCGCTTCATGAAATACCGCATCCACAAAATCCTGCTGGTCTGCTGCAGCTACGACGGGTATATTCTCGAAGAAGACGGACATATCGAGTCGCAGATCAATCAGGAGTACCTCGACCTGAACATGTCGAACCCGCCGTCATTCACACGCGTCAGCTCGACGCGCGAGGCGCTGGACCTGCTCGGACGCGACGATTCGTTCGACTTCATCCTGACGATGTACAACGTGGGGGAACTGGACGTCTTCACGTTCGCCAAGATCGTCAAGGAGCGCCATCCGCAGATTCCCGTGGCGCTGCTCACCTCCTTCTCGAAAGACATCTACCGCCGCATCGAGGAGCAGGACCGTTCGGGACTCGACTACATCTTCGGCTGGCACGGCAACACCGACCTGATCATGGCGATCATCAAGCTGGTCGAGGACAAGATGAACGCCGAGGAGGATATCGTCGAGGGCGGCGTGCAGGCCATTCTGCTGGTCGAGGACTCGATCCGCTTCTACTCGACCTACCTGCCCGAACTCTACAAGCTGATCCTGCTGCAGAACACCGAATTCCTGAAGGACGCCCTCAACGAACAGCAGCAGATCCTGCGCAAACGCGCACGCCCCAAGATCCTGCTCGCCACCAACTACGAGGAGGCCGTGGAGCTTTACGACCGTTACAAGAAGAACATGCTGGGCGTGATTTCCGACGTGGGGTTCGTACTCCACCGCAACGACCCGCCCGAAAGCGAGAAGCGCGACGCCGGCATCGACCTCTGCCGCCGCATCAAGGAGGACAACCCGCTGATGCCCGTACTGCTGCAGTCGTCGCAGACCGAATTCGAGGCGCAGGCCCGCGGGCTGGGAGCCGGATTCATCGCCAAGAATTCGAAAACGCTGCTCTCGCAGCTGCACGAATATATCGCCAAGGAGTTCGCATTCGGCGACTTCCTCTTCAAGGACCCCGATACGGGAGCCGTCATCGGCCGCGCCAAGGATCTGGCGCAGATGCAGGAGATGATCGCCACGATTCCCGACAAGGCGTTCGAATACCACACCTCGCAGAACCACCTCTCGAAATGGCTCTACTCGCGGGGGCTCTTCCCGCTGGCCGCGGCCATCCGCCGGGGCAACAAGAGCCAGTTCGCCACCACCGAAGAACACCGCCAGCGCATCGTGAACCTCATCAAGGACTACCGCATCCTGCTCGGACAGGGCGTGGTGGCGCGCTTCGACACCGAGACCTACAGCGATGCGGTGGCTTTCGCCCGCATCGGCGAAGGGTCGCTCGGCGGCAAGGCCCGCGGTCTGGCGTTCATGAACTCGATGCTGCTCAAGCACCGCCAGTACGACAAGCACGACAACCTGCGCATCATGATTCCCCGCTCGGTGGTGATCGCAACGGACTATTTCGACGAATTCATCCGCAACAACGGACTCAAATACATCATTTCGCAGGAGTTTTCGGACGAGGAGATTCTCTCGGAGTTCGTCAGTTCGACGATTCCCGTCAAACTGCAGCGCGAGCTGAAAGCCTACATCAAGACCGTCAGTACGCCGCTGGCCGTGCGGTCGTCGTCGAAGCTGGAGGATTCGCACTACCAGCCGTTCGCCGGCATCTACTCGACCTACATGATCCCCTATGTGGACAACGAGGACCAGATGCTGCGTCTGCTGCTCAAGGCGGTCAAGAGCGTATACGCCTCGGTCTACTTCGCATCGTCGAGAGCCTACCTCTCCTCGTCGCAGAACCTGATCTCGGAGGAGAAGATGGCCGTCATCATACAGGAGGTGTGCGGCACGGAGCAGAACGGACTTTTCTTCCCGACCTTTTCGGGCGTGGCGCGTTCGATCAACTACTACCCCATCGGCGACGAAGCCCCCGAAGACGGCGTGTGCAACGTCGCCATGGGACTAGGCAAGCTGGTCGTGGACGGAGGGCGCACGCTGCGCTTCTCGCCCCGCTATCCGCAGAAGGTGCTCCAGACCTCGACGCCCGAACTGGCGCTGCGCGACACGCAGAACGAAGTGCTGGCCCTGAGCCTGCAGCCCGAAGAGTTCCGCACGTCGATCGACGACGCGGTGAACCTGCGGCGGCTCGACATCGCCCAGATCGCCGAACTGCGCAATTCGCGCTTCGTCTGCTCGGTGTGGGACCGCGAGAACGAGCGCATCTCGGACAGCCCCTTCGACCGGGGCCGCAAAGTCATAACATTCAACAACATACTGAAATACAACACCTTCCCGCTGGCGGAGATCGTCACCGACATCCTGCACATGGGCGCCGAGGAGATGCGCTGCCCCGTGGAGGTCGAATTCGCCGTCAATATGGACGTGGCGCCGGGGGAGCAGCAGATTTTCAACCTGCTGCAAATCCGCCCGATCATCGACAATCAGGACAACCGGCCGATCGACTGGAGCGAAGTGGACACCTCCGATGCGCTGGTCTACGGCGAGAACGCCCTCGGCATCGGCATGATGAGCGACATCTCGGACGTCATCTACATCAAAAGCGGCACGTTCAGTTCGCTTTCGACCGAGAAGATCGCCGACGAACTGCTGGAGCTGAACCGCCGCATGCGCGACGAAAAACGCTCCTACATACTCGTCGGTCCCGGCCGCTGGGGTTCGTCGGATCCGTTCCTCGGCGTACCCGTCAAGTGGAACCACATCTCCGAAGCCAAGGTGATCGTCGAATGCGGCATCGAGAAATTCGACGTCGAGCCGTCGCAGGGCACGCACTTCTTCCAGAACGTCACCTCGCTGGGCGTGGGTTACCTGACGATCAGCCCCTTCTGCGGCGACGGCGTATTCCGCGAAGAGACGCTCGACAAATGCGCCGCGATCTACGAAGGCAGCTTCCTGCGGCAGGTGCGTTTCGAGCGTCCGCTGTGGGTCTGCATCGACGGCCGCTCGAACAAAGGCATCGTCAAAGAGACGCCGGACGAAGCGCGGGAAAAATAGCCCGCAGCGCACCGATACGACATTTTCCGGAGAAAAGGAGAAATAAATAACGAATTTTCGGAAAAAATCATGTTGCAGTTACAATTTATAAGAAATAGTTTTATATTTGTAATAAAGAAACAACCTTTAAAACTTCAGGCAATATGAACGTAAACAAATTAATGGCGGAACTTGAGCGCAAGCATCCCGGCGAAAGCGAATACCTGCAGGCCGTGCGCGAAGTTCTCATGACGGTAGAGGAAACCTACAACCAGCATCCGGAATTCGAGGCCAACCGTATCGCAGAGCGCATCGTGGAGCCTGACCGCAGTTTTACCTTCAAGGTGGTCTGGGTAGACGACAAGGGCGAGGTGCAGGTCAATACCGGTTACCGCGTGCAGTTCAACAACGCGATCGGTCCCTACAAGGGAGGTCTGCGTTTCCACCCCTCGGTGAATCCCTCGATCCTGAAATTCCTCGGTTTCGAGCAGATTTTCAAGAATGCGCTGACGACGCTTCCGATGGGCGGCGCCAAGGGCGGCTCGGACTTCAACCCCAAAGGCAAGTCGGACCGCGAGGTAATGCGCTTCTGCCAAGCCTTCATGGTCGAACTGTGGCGTCATATCGGTCCCGAAACAGACGTTCCGGCCGGTGATATCGGCGTGGGCGGCCGCGAAATCGGCTACCTTTACGGCATGTACCGCAAGCTGGCGCGCGAGAATACGGGCGTACTGACCGGCAAGGGCATGACTTACGGCGGTTCGCTGATTCGTCCCGAAGCGACGGGCTTCGGCGCGGTTTACTTCCTGCGCCAGATGCTCGAAAAGGCAGGCATGGACATCAAAGGCCAGACCATCGCCATATCGGGCTTCGGCAACGTGGCGTGGGGTGCGGCGACGAAGGCGACCGAGCTGGGCGCCAAGGTCGTGACGATTTCGGGCCCCGACGGCTACATCTACGATCCCGAAGGTCTCGACGCCGAAAAGATCGCCTACATGCTCGAACTGCGCGCTTCGAACAACGACGTGGTCGAGCCTTACGTCCATAAGTTCCCGAACGCGCAATTCTTCGCCGGCAAGAAACCGTGGGAGGTCAAGGTGGACATCGCCATGCCCTGCGCCACGCAGAACGAGCTGGACGGCGAGGACGCCAAGAAACTGCTGGCCAACGGCGTGAAGATCGTGGCCGAAGTCTCGAACATGGGCTGCCGCCCCGAAGCGATCGACGCCTTCATCGCGGCGAAAATCCCCTACGGACCGGGCAAGGCCGTCAATGCGGGCGGCGTAGCGACGTCGGGACTCGAAATGAGCCAGAACTCGCAGAAATACAACTGGACGGCCGAGGAGGTCGATGCCAAGCTGCATCAGATCATGTCGTCGATCCACCACGCATGTCTGGAATACGGCACCGAGAAGGACGGCTTCATCAACTACATGAAGGGCGCCAACATCGCGGGCTTCATGAAAGTCGCCAAGTCGATGGTCGAGCAGGGTGTGCTGTAAATTAACTGCCTAATAAAAGAGACCGAAAATGAAAATCATTTTCGGTCTCTTTATTTTCCCCCTCCCGTCACTTCACGCACCTGCCTCCCAAATATTCCGCACCGCAGTTTTCACATTCAAGCCCGGTTTTCGCCCCGGTCAATGTCCATGAAATATACCCCTTATCACACTGGCCCGGGAGAAAGGGGTATATCATATACAATCCTGACGGATTACAGGGCTGTTTTTTCGGCGAAACGCAAAAATATCCGGAACACAAAAGCGAATCCCCAGCCGTGATTCGCGTCCATATTTTAGGGGATTCAAGATCTCAGAACATCGCACTTACGGCCATGCCCAGCGTCAGTTTGTGCATCGCTACGCAGGAAGAGGAAACGAGCGGCGGAGCGACGTCGTAGTCGGCTGTAAAGCGCACGCCCAGATTGCGATTGACCAGATAGGTGGACGAAAAGCCCGTTCCGACCGTAAATCCGCCCCGGCCTTCGATCCTGTAGCCGGAAGTAGTGTAAGGTTTATAATGCTCATAACCGCAGAGAAGCTTCGAGCCGATGCGCCAGCGCGTCGAGAGCGGATAGGAAAAATAGGGACCTGCCGTCACGGAACAGCACTCGAATTCATCGTTCTGCGGGACGCCGTTTACGTTCATTTCCAGATTCGTCACCGCAAACCGCCCACCCACGCCGACATAGGGCGAGGCGAACCATGCACCCTGCACGCCGACCGTCGGTCCGACTTTGAAATCGGTGTGCATCCCCGCATAAGGCGTATAGGAGCCGGGAATGACCGTCAGCCCGACGGAAAACCCGACGAACGACGGATGCCGGTAGCGGTCGAAAACGACGTATGTTTCGCGGACCTTAAGCCCCTTCTCCTTGAATATCAGGTCGGCGAGGAAATAGCCGAATTCGGTGGCGAGGATGCCGATACCCGCGCCTACCATGACGTCGCTCATCCAGTGGCGGTTGTTCAGTTGCCGCGTAACGCCCGTGAGGGTCGCCAGCGTATAGCCGCCGATGCTGTACCACGGACTGCGGTGCCCGTATTCCTTATGCAGCATCGTCGCCGTCATAAAGGCGGTCGCCGTATGGCCGGAAGGGAACGAATTGCGCGTGGAGCCATCGGGACGCATCACGCGGAAGGAGTACTTCAGCGAATTGACCGCCGCGGCCATCAGCCCGGCGGAGAAAGCGTCGGAGACCAGCATGCGTCCCCACGAGCTGCGGCTTTCGATGCCGCAGACCTTCATCCCGACCAGCAGGGCTGCGGGCGCATATTGCAGGTAATCGTCGTAATCGTGGTGGAACGACCTGACGTAACCGTTGCGCAGACGGCGGAAGTCGGTATCGTAAAGCGACACCACGGCTCCGCCCAGAATCAGCGGCACGGCGACGAAGGTCATGCGGTAACCTTTGGTCGAAGTCCGGCGGTCCACATACTGCGAGAAAGAACTTTCCGCCGCAGGGATCAGACACTCGTTGCCCAGACTGTCTTTAATCTGCGCCGAGACAGGACCGGAAATCAGGAACACCGCCGACAGACAAAGCAAAAAAGATCTCTTCATCCAGAGCCAGTCGTTCAACGTTTTCGCCGCAGGGCACGAATCGCTTCGCCGCCGATAGCCAGCAGCGAGGTGCAGCCGATGACGGCCGCCCATTCGCGCCACGCAAGCGGCTCGGTGCGGAACACCTCGCCGCCGAACTCGACGATGAGCACCTGTCCCGCGGCGATGGCCAGCAGGATGAGGAAAAACTCACGGCACCCGCGCAGGCAGGTAAAGACCGAATGGCGCGTCTCGAAGCCTTTGGCGTTGAACATGTTCCAGAACTGCAGGAAAACGAACGTCGAGAAGAAAAGCGTCAGCTGGCGCACGGTGAGTCCGCCTGCGGTGATCGTCCACCAGAAGAGCATGCCCAGCAGGACGGCGACCATGATGCCGCCGCAGATGAAGAGCGTGCGGGCCATGCCGGGCGTAATGATGAACTCGTCGCGCGGACGGGGTTTTTCGAGCATCACTTCGGGATTGGGCGGCAGCGAGGCCATCGCCATCGCCGCAAAGGTGTCCATGATGATATTGACCCAGAGAATCTGCACCACCGTCAGCGGCATGTCGGTGCCGAAAACCGCGCCGACGAAGCAGATCACGATCGCCGCGAAGTTGATCGTCAGCTGGAAAAGTACGAAACGCTGGATGTTGCGGTAAAGCGAGCGGCCCCACATGACGGCCGTCGCGATCGAAGCGAACGAATCGTCGAGCAGCGTGATGTCGCTGGCGTCCTTGGCAACGGAGGTGCCCGATCCCATCGAAAGCCCCACGTTGGCGAAGTTGAGCGCCGGGGCGTCGTTCGTACCGTCGCCCGTCACGGCCACCACCTCGCCGCACTGCTGCAACAGACGCACGAGCCGCTGTTTGTCGAGCGGCCGGGCACGCGACATGATCTTCAGTTCCCGCACGCGTCCGAGCAGCTCATCGTCGCTCATCGCCGCGAACTCCGTACCGGTCATGTGGTTGCGGTCGTTGTCGCGGGCGTCGTCCCACAAGCCGATCTGGCGGGCGATCTCGCGCGCCGTAGCGGGAGTGTCGCCCGTGACGATCTTGACGTCTATCCCGGCGTTCAAGCAGCGCCGCACGGCGTCGGGGACATCCTCGCGCACCGGATCGGAGATAGCCGCCACACCCGAAAAATGCAGCTGCGACGCCGCTACGGCACGCAGACAGTCGTCCTCGGCGGTTTCGGCCCACGCCACGGCGAGCGTACGCATCGCGCGGCCCTGAAACCCGGCCAGCTGCTCGGCGACCTGCGTATCCTTGCCGTCGGGAGCGCACATGGCGCGCACGATTTCGGGCGCACCCTTGACGCAGACGATCCGGCGGCCCGAAACGCCGCTTTCGATGATCGTCGCCATATATTTGCGTTCGGTCGAGAAGGTAAGCCGGTCGACGATCTTCGCCTCCGAGCGCAGGGGTTCGTAATCCTCGCCCTGCGAGCGCATCCACTCCAGCAGGGCGCCCTCGGTCGGGTTGCCTATAACGGCGCCCGAAGCGTCGAGGAAAGCCGTGGAGTTGGCGGCCACGATCTCGGCGAAATCATGCGCCGGAAGCGCATCGTAACGCACCAGTTCCTGCACGTGCATCCGGTTCTGGGTCAACGTGCCGGTCTTGTCGGTGCAGATGACCGTCACGGCGCCCATCGTTTCGCAGGCGTGCATGCGCCGCACGAGGTTGTTGGTCTTGAGCATGCGCCGCATGGACATCGCCAGCGACAGCGTAATGCTCATCGGAAGTCCTTCGGGAACGGCCATCACGATGATGGCCACCGAGACCATGAAAATGTGCAGCACCTGCTGCGATATTTCGAGCCAGTCGCGCTCGAACAACCCACCGACGAAGACCGCCTTGCCGAGCATGACGCAGAAAATAGCGACCGCAAGCGCAATGCCGGCCCGGCCGATGAGTTTCGAGAGGCGCGTCAACTGGCGGTTGAGCGGCGTCTGCTCGTCGCTCTGGACGGTCGCCTGCTCCGTGACGCGGCCCGCTTCGGTCGCATCGCCCACGGCCGTAGCAACCAGAACGCCGTAACCGTCCGCCACGGTCGTACCGCGCAGTGCGACGTTCGAAGGATAGGTCGCTTCGGAATCGAAATGCGCCTCGTCGACGGTTTTATCCACCTCCAGTTCGCCCGTGAGGGTCGATTCGTTGATGCGCAGCGACACGGCTTCGACCAGTTCGCCGTCCGCGGGCACGGTTTCGCCGCTTTCGATATAGACCACGTCGCCCACGACCACGTCGCGGCGGGGAATCTCGCGGATCGAGCCGTCGCGCATCACCTTGACCGGAATATCGTCGTTGACCTGATTCAGCCGGCGGAAACGCCGCATGGCGTCCCACTCGAACCAGAACCCGACGCAGGTCGCCAGAATAATGGCGCATATGATGCCGATCGACTCGGTGAAATCCTTGTGAACGGACCCGATGGCAAGCGACAGCACCGCGGCCAGCAGCAGAATGCGGATGATCGGGTCCTTGAACTTCTCGACGAAAAGCTTCCATGCCGAATCGTCTTTGGGCGGCGTGATGACGTTGTCGCCATGCGTCCGCCGGCTGTCTGCGGCCTCTTGCGAGGATAAACCTTTGGGATTGTAACGGATCATTGGTATGCAGTATTTAATTCAGGGAAAACTGCCGCGTCGAAGCGTCGAGCCGCACGGCGATGAACAACAAAATGGTAAACGCAATAAGCGACGAACCGCCATAGCTCATGAACGGCAACGGAATGCCCATCACAGGCATCAGGCCGATGGTCATGCCCACGTTCACCAGCACGTGGAACAACAGGATCGCGGCCACGCAGTAGCAGTAAATCCGGCCGAAAGGCTCCTGCTGCCGTTCGCCCATGCGCATCAGGCGCAGGATCAGCATGCAGAGCAGGGCCAGCACGACCATCGTCCCCAGAAAGCCCCACTCTTCGCCGACCGTACAGAAGATGAAGTCGGTATGCCGTTCGGGCACGAAGCCGTACTTGATCTGCGTGCCTTCGAGGAATCCCTTGCCCCAAAACCCGCCCGAACCGATGGCGATTTTCGACTGATTGACGTTGTAGTCCGTGCCGAGGGGATCGCTGATGATGCCCAGAAAACTCAGGATGCGGTCGCGCTGGTGCTGTTTGAGAATCGAATTGAAGATATAGTCGGTGGTGGGGAGGAAGATCATCGTGCAGAGAAAAAGCCCCACGGTAATCAGGGTGCTGCTCAGGTTCATGCGGAAGGCATAGACGAGCACGCCGACCAGCGACAGCAGCGTCACGGTCAGCAGGCAGGCGTGCAGGTCCATCACGCCGGGCGCGACGAGCGCCATCGTCATGCAGAGCAGGATGCTCGCCAGCGCCAGCGACGCCAGATAGATCAGGCGCGAGCGCCACTCCCCGGTCATCATCGCTTCGGAGAGCGTGCAGACCAGAATGATCGACACGAGCAGCGTCATGGGCGAAAGCAGGAACGACACGATGAACAGCGCGGCGATCAGCAGCACCGGAATGCAGAGCCACTTGTTGAGTCCCTCGCGGTAAAGCACGAAGAGGAACGAGCCCAGTACGATGCCCGAACCGGTGTCGTTCTGCAGGATGATGATGAAAAGCGGGATGCAGATCACCACGCCCACCTTGAAGAGATCGCCCGGACGGTTGATCGAGAAGGAGTAGGCGCTCATCACGCGGGCCAGCGCGAGAGCCGTGGCGATCTTCACGAATTCGACGGGCTGCAGGCGGAACGAACCGAATTCGAACCACGCCTTGGCACCGTTCACCTCGCGGCCGAACAGCAGCGCGCCCAGCAACAGCGCCAATCCCGCGAAATAGGCCGGATAGGCGAACATATGGTAGAACCGTTCGTCGAGCAGCAGCACCACGAGCGCCGTGGTCCACGCCACGCCGATCCACATCAGCTGCTTCATGTAGAAGTGCGAGAAGGAGAAGATATCGGCCGTGCCCTCGTCGTACGACGCCGAGGTGATCGACACCCACCCCGCCAGCACGATCAGCACGTACAGCAGGACCGTCCAGAGGTCCACTCCGTAAAAGATACTATGGCGGTTAGCGGTCATACGAAGGGTAATAGATGTTCATATTCTTGATATGCTCCAGCAGGGCCGGACGGCGGATCGTGTCGGTCAGGTAGTACTCCTCCAGCAGACTGGCGATCGGCAGGGCCGCCGAAGCGCCGAAACCGCCGTTTTCGACATAGACCGAAATGGCGATCTTCGGATTGTCCTTGGGCGCGAACGAGAGGAAGGTCGAGTGGTCGCGGCCGCGGGGATTCTCGGCCGTACCGGTCTTGCCGCAGACGTCGAGTCCTTCCAGACGCGCCGCCGTGGAGGTGCCGCCGACGTTGACGCCCCGCCACATGCCGTCGACGATCGGTTCGAAGTGCTTGGGATCGACCTTGGTATAGTGGCGTTCGTAAAAACGGCGGTCGAGCGAATCCTGCCCCTCGATCTTCTTGACGATATGCGGAATGTAGTAGTAGCCCCGGTTGGCGACGATGGCCGCGAGATTGGCCAGCTGCAAGGGCGTACAGCCCAGCGCATCCTGACCGATGGCCAGCGAAATGACCGTCAGCGAATTCCACGAACCCCTGTACTGGCGGTCGTAGTACGAGCGGTCGGGCACGTAGCCGTTGCCCTCGTCGAGGAAGTCGGAGCCGAGTTTGCGGCCGAAACCGAAACTCTCGACATACTCTTTCCAGACGTCGTAACCGTCTTTCACGCTCTCGTATTTGCGGTTGTCGAGAATGTCGCGGAAGACATAGCAGAAATAGGCGTTGCACGAGGTCGCCACGGCGAAGCGCAGGTCCAGCGGCGAAGCGTGGGCATGGCATTTCATGCGCCGGCGGCCGACCTGATAGCCTTCGTGGCAGACGTGCAGGTCCGAGGGCCTGAGCACGCCCTCCTGCAGCCCGATCAGGCCCTGCACGAGCTTGAAGGTCGATCCCGGCGGGTATTTGGCCTTCACGGCACGGCTGAAAAGCGGATGCCGCTTGTTGTAGATCATCTTCATGTAGTTGTTGCCGCGCTCCCGGCCGACCAGTTCGTCGGGATCGTACGTCGGCGAGGAGACCATCATCAGTATCTCGCCCGTCGAAGGTTCGATCGCCACGGCCGCCCCGACCTTGCCGCGCATCAGCTCCTCGCCCAGCAGCTGCAGGCGGGCGTCGATCGTGCTGACGAGGTAGCGCCCCGGTTCGGGCAGCGAGTCGTAAACGCCGTTCATATAGGAACCCTTGATCGCCCCGTGGGTGTCGATCTCCTGAATCTTCACGCCTTTCCGGCCTTTCAGCAGGGGTTCGTAAGCCGACTCCACGCCGCTCATACCCACGTAATCGCCGGACTTATAGTCCGGGTGGCGCTTCAGGAAATCGGCGTTCACCTCGCCCACGAATCCCAGCAGGTTGCCGCCCACCTTGCGGGGATAACGGCGGACCGTACGGTAGACGGCATAGAATCCCCGGAAGTTGCATTCGTCGAAACGCAGCTTGTCTTCCTTGGAGATATAGCTCGTCACCACGCGGGGCGCACGGGGGCGCATCCGGGCATTGGCAAGCTCCTTTTCGAGCTTTTCGCGCGAAAGGCCCAGCACCTCGCACATGCGCAGGGTGTCGAAGCCCTTCTTGTCGATCTCGCTGTAGATCACCATCAGGTCATAGCACTCGCGGCTCTGGACCAGATACTCCCCGTTGCGGTCGAAGACTTCGCCGCGCGGCGGATACTGCACCACATGGCGCAGCACGTTGGCTTTGGCCAGTTCGTTGTAGCGCGAGTCGATAAGCTGGATATAGGCCAGACGGCCCCCGATCAGCAGGAAGACGAAGAGCACCACGCACTGCAGGGTGCGCATCCGGACGAAACCTTCGGAATCTCTCATACGCGCACGGGAAGTTTTGCGGTGAAAATACGGGCGATAATCCAGATAAAGGCCACCGACACGGCGCCGCTGACGACGATACGCACCAATGTACGCACGAGGTGCATCCACGAAAGGGCCTCAAGCGAGAAGAATACGGCATGGTGCAGGAGCACCAGCACGATCAGGTAATTCAGGAATACGCGCCGTCCGAGCCGCCCGGCGCAGGGGACGCCGCCTTCGCGGAGATCGTCACGGGTATACAGCGTCCGCAGGAGCGCCGGACGCACGAAGGCGACAAGCAGCGTGGCAATGGTGTTCACGCCCGCGGCTCCCATGGCGAAATCCATCGTCACGCCCATGGCCAGTCCCGATGCGAGCAGCGCCACGGGCGGCGTATCCAGCGGCAGCAGGGCGACGAACGCCACGTAGACGAGCGGATTGAGGTAGATGCTGATCGACAGGTTGTCGAACAGAAAGACCTGCAAAAGCACCGTCACGACGAAGAGCGAAATGTATGGAAGCGTTCTGTGCATTTAGTTCAGCCGGGTATGTTGTTCTACTTTTTCACTGTTCTGCAAATCGCGGATTTCGGTCAGGTCGCGGTTCTCGACCAGAATCACATCCGTCAGGCGCGACATTTCGGCCGCCAGCCGCACGCGCACCTTGAAAGCCGTGCGGGTTTCGTTCAGCTCGGCGCTTTCAACCCAGCCGATCAGCACGTCGGCGGGAAAATACTGCGAGAAGCCCGTGGTCACGACCTCTTGTCCGGGCTGCGGATCGGCGTACTTCGACAGTTCGTCCAGCACCACGGTGTGAGGGTCGGCGCCGTCCCAGTAGATCGAACCGAAATAATCGGAGCCCACCAACTTGCCGCTGGCGCGGAACGAAGTGTTGAGCACCGACATCGCCACCGAATAGCGTTCCGTGCAATCGACCACATAGCCCGCCATCGAGCCGTCGGACGCCAGCAGCGCCATCTCCTCGGCCACTCCGTCGCGGCGGCCGCGGTTGAGGACAATGAGGTTCTGCGCACGGTTGACCGTATTCGAAGCCACCGAGGCGGTGATGACGCGGTATTTCGAGATTCCGACGTCCTGCATGTAGCTGTCCAGCCGCGCGGCGGTCTCGGCCTCCTCGTACACGGCCAGCCGCTCTTTCATCTCGGCCACGTGCGCGAGCAGGTCGCGGTTCTCGCGTCCGAGCGAAAAGTAATGCCGGATGCCCGCGAACATGCCGTGCACGCCGCCGACCACCTGATTCGAACGCGCCAGCAGCCGGGCCTGCGTGTAGTAGGTCGAGTGGGCGTAATAGCTGACGGCTATCGCTTCGAGCACGACGAAGAGCACCATGACATAGATGCTTCGGATAAACTCTAAGAGCTTGCGCACGGTTTCTCGTTAATTTAAGATTGCGGACACTATGCCCGCAATCCGTATTCATTTATTCACCTCTCACCTCCGGCCCGGCCGGAGTGCGTTACAACTATTTCATTAAGAACGAGAAGCGGTTGATGTTCTTCAGCGCGATGCCCGTACCGCGCGCAATGGCGCGCAGAGGGTCTTCGGCGATGTGGAACGGGATGCCGGTTTTCTCGTTCAGACGCCGGTCCAGCCCCTTGATCAGGGCGCCGCCGCCGGCCAGATAGATGCCGTTCTTCACGATGTCGGCATACAGTTCGGGCGGCATCGATTCGAGCACCTTCATCAGTGCGGCGTCGATCTTCGTGAGCGACTTTTCGAGCGCATAGGCGATCTCGCTGTAGCTGAGCGACACGGTCTGGGGCAGGGCCGTCAGCATGTTGGGACCCGTCACCACGAAGTCTTCGGGCTCCTCGTCCAGATCGGAGACGGCCGCACCGATCGAACACTTGATGGCTTCGGCCGTACGTTCGCCGATACGGATATTGTGCTGCTGGCGCACGTAGCTCTGAATGTCGTTGGTGAAGACGTCGCCGGCGGTGTTGATCGACTCGGAGCAGACGATGCCGCCCAGCGAGATGCAGGCGATCTCCGACGTGCCGCCGCCGATGTCGATGACCATATTTCCCTCGGGTGCCTCGACATCGAGTCCCGCACCCAGCGCGGCGGCCATCGGTTCGTAGATCATGTAGACCTCGCGGCCTCCGGCATGTTCGGCCGAATCGCGCACGGCGCGGATTTCGACGTTTGTCGAGCCCGACGGAATGCAGATCACCATCTTGATCGAGGGAGAAAAGAGGTGGCCCGAAGTCTTGACCTTCTTGATCATACCGCGCAGCATCAGTTCGGTGGCCGTGAAATCGGCGATCACGCCGTCTTTGAGCGGACGGATCGTCTTGATGTTGGGGTTGGTCTTCTCATGCATGGCGCGCGCCCGTTCGCCGATGGCGACCAGCTTGCCCGAGTGGGAGTCGATGGCGACGATCGAAGGCTCGTCCACCACCACGCGGCCGTTGTAGATAATCAGGGTATTGGCCGTACCGAGGTCGATGGCCAACTCCTGTGTCAACGAAAAAAGTCCCATATTGTTTTCTATTTATTATTCAGTATTTTAAGCGGGTTCCGCGCCGGTTGTCCGCAAGTGCGGCCGGCGGGCATCTCCTTTGCAAAGACGGTGCAAGTCGGGAGCAGAACCGAGCGCAGCTCGTTTTGCCGGAGTGCAGCCTATCTGAGCCGAAATTTGTCTTTGGCAAAGATAGGAAAAAGAACGGAATATAGTTGCAACAATTTTTAAGAATTTTAACTACTTTTGTCGTGTTATTGCTAACAGACGAATTTAAATCCTATTTCGTATGAAAACGCTGAAACTTGATATTTCGAAAGCCGGTGTGGAGGTCACTCCCCAGATGGAGGAGTGCGCCCGCAAAGCGCTCTCGCTGCTCTATTCGAAGCAGGGAGCCGGCAACGATTTTCTGGGCTGGGTAACCCTTCCGTCGTCGATTACGTCGCAGGAGCTGTCGCGCATCGAGGCCGAGGCCAAGAAACTGCGCGAGCGGGCCGACGTGATTATCTGCATCGGTATCGGCGGCTCCTATCTGGGTGCCAAAGCCGTGGCCGAGGCGATGAACGATTCGTTCGCCGCCCTGCGTCCGCATAAAGAACCGGTCGTCGTATTCGCCGGTCAGAATCTCTCGGAAGATTATACGTATGAGCTGCTCGACGCCGTCAAGGGCCATTCGATCGCGGCGATCGTCATCTCCAAGTCGGGAACGACGACCGAACCGGCCGTGGCGTTCCGCATCGTGAAGGCGGAGATCGAGCGGCGTTATGGTAAGGCGGAGGCTGCCGAGCGGATCGTGGCCATCACCGACCGTGCGCGCGGCGCTCTGAAGACGCTGGCCAGCGACGAGGGCTATGCCACGTTCGTCATTCCCGACGATGTGGGCGGCCGCTTCTCGGTGCTGACCGCCGTGGGTCTGCTGCCCATCGCCGTGGCCGGCTGCGACATCGCCGCCCTTATGGCCGGCGCCGCCGCCGCCCAGAAGGAGCTGACCGATCCCTCCATCGAGAACAATGACTGTTATAAGTACGCCGCCGCCCGCCATGTGCTGCTGCGCAAGGGCCGCGCCGTGGAGCTGATGGTCAGCTACGAGCCCTGC
>OGLF01000003.1_pt1 | contig 122500 bp, 109 predicted proteins | sample 1572701 | NCBI WGS metagenome assembly OGLF01 (sample SAMEA2581910, study PRJEB24529) | metagenome | biome: Human gut stool | place: China | collected 2011 | reverse complement strand
ACGAATTAAACAAATATGCTTAATGCGACAACTGAATGACCGTCCGAAAAGCCAAACCGCCAAGACCTCGTCGGAGCAAGTTCCGTATCGTTCGCTTGTGTGCAAGCACAAAAGCTCATTCGCTGCACTGCTCCTCCTCTTCCCCAAAAGTCTCCGACTTTTCGGGAACCCCTATACGAGCGAGCGCCTGATGTACTGCGGTGCATTGGGACAGCACAGCGCCTGCCGACAAGCAGGAGTGCCTGTTGGAACTTTAACACGGAGAAAGCGGCAAGCAAAAAATTATTTTAAGAAAGGAAGAAAAAGGATATGGAAAACAGATTTATCCGAGCCGAAGATGTGGCTCAGGAACTAAACGTATCAAAACCTTATGCATATAAACTCATCAGACAATTAAATGAGGAATTGAAAGCAAAGGGCTTTATTACGATTGCAGGGCGTGTAAATCGCCAGTATTTTTACGAAAGGCTCTACGGAGCAGGAAAGGGGGAAATGTAAATGCCGGTATTTAAGAATGAAGATAACGGTACTTGGTATGTGATGGCAAGGTATGTGAACTGGAAAGGGGAACGCAAGCAGAAATGCAAGCGTGGCTTTGCTACCAAACGAGAAGCACAGGAATGGGAAAGAATGTTCAAATTGCAGACTTCTTCAGACCTTGATATGAGTTTTGAAGCCTTTACGGAGCTTTATATCAATGATGTGAAGAACCGTTTGAAGGAAAACACGTGGCTTACCAAAGAGCATATCATACGCACAAAGATACTTCCGTATTTCGGGAAACTGAAAATCAGCGAGATTTCCACAAAGGAGATTATTACTTGGCAGAATGAAATGCTTGCCTATCGTGATGAGAAGAAAAAGCCTTATTCACAGACGTATCTGAAAACGCTGCACAATCAGTTGTCCGCCATTTTCAATCACGCTGTCCGCTACTATGAACTGCGTTCCAATCCTGCGGCAAAGGTGGGAAATATGGGACGTGAGGAACACAAGGAAATGCTGTTCTGGACAAAGGAAGAATACAAGAAATTCTCTTTTGAGATGATGGACAAGCCTGTTTCCTTTTATGCGTTTGAAATGCTTTACTGGTGCGGTATCCGAGAGGGCGAGCTGTTAGCTTTGACTCCGGCAGATTTCAACTTTGATAAGGAAACAGTCACAATCAATAAATCCTATCAGCGTTTGAAAGGGCAGGATGTGATTACTTCTCCGAAAACGAAAAAGAGCAACCGCACGATTAAAATGCCGAAGTTTCTGTGTGAGGAAATGAAAGAATATCTCGGTATGCTTTACGGATTGAAGAAGAAAGACCGTATCTTTACGGTGACGAAAAGCTATCTTCATCACGAGATGGACAGAGGGGCAAAGGCGGCAGGCGTGAAGCGTATCCGCATTCACGATCTCCGTCACAGCCACATTTCACTCTTGATTGATATGGGCTTTTCTGCGGTGGCGATTGCTGACCGAGTTGGTCACGAAAGTATTGATATTACTTATCAGTACGCACACCTCTTTCCGTCAAAGCAGATTGAGATGGCAGAAAAATTAGATGATTTAGGGAAAGGAGATTTTGAAAATGTCAGCTAAGAACAGAGATAACAAAAATCGTTGGAGGAATATCACAGTAGGGTTTCGAGTATCGCCCGAAGAAAACGAACTCATTAACAGAGCTGTAGCTCTATCAGGATTGCCAAAACAGGAGTATTGTTACCGCCGTTGCTTAAATCAGGATGTGGTGGTACAGGGCAATCCGAGAGTGTATAAGGCGTTGAAAACGGAATTTGCCACAGTCCTTGCGGAACTGAAAAGGATTGAAGCAGGAAAAGGTGTGGATGATGAACTGCTGAGTGTAATAGAACTGATTTCCATTATTCTCGGCGGTTTGAAAGGAGAGGATGCGAATGGAGAATAAAAAAGAAATGACTATTCCAAATGTATCTGCGGCAACAGATGCGGAACAGTCACTTTCCAAATGTACTGACAATAGTATAGTCAATCAGGATACGGATTTCAAGGGGTACGAGCAATCTTTTGAAGAAATGCAAAGGGAAATACTCAGACAGTTAGACCCTTCCTATCTGAAAACAGTATCAATGACAACGCTGTATGATACGGTGTTTGAGGTTCAGACACCACTTATCGACGGTCTGCTCCAAAGGGGAACTTACCTTTTCGTAGGTTCCCCGAAAGTGGGAAAGAGCTTTATGATGGCACAGCTTGCCTATCATATCAGCACAGGCACACCGCTTTGGGAGTATAAGGTGCGTAAGGCAACGGTGCTTTATTTTGCCCTTGAAGATGATTACCCACGTTTGCAGAAGCGATTGTTTCAGATGTTCGGTGCAAAGGAGACAGGCAATCTGTATTTCGCAACGGAATGTAAAACGGTCAATGGCGGACTGGAAGAACAGATAAGAGGGTTTATGAGGGAACACCCAGACACAGGCTTGATTATCATAGACACCTTAAAGCGTGTGCGTGAAGCAGGCGGAGCAGATTACAGCTACGCAAGTGATTATGATGTTGTGGCAAGGCTGAAAGCGTTGGCAGACAGTTACAAGGTTTCAATGCTTATTGTTCATCATACACGCAAACAAAAATCGGAAGATATATTCGATATGATTTCAGGCACGAATGGTCTGATGGGTGCGGCAGACGGTGCATTTGTTCTCAGTAAGGACAAGCGTACTTCCAACAATGCCACACTTGATGTTGCTGGCAGAGACCAGCAGGATATGAAAATCCATCTTGTAAGGGACAGCGAGCGATTGGTGTGGAACTTTGCAAAATCGGAAACGGAGATGTGGAAAGAACCGCCCGAACCTCTGCTTGAGAAGATAGCGGATACGCTCTTTTCGGAAAGTGACAGATGGGAAGGAACTGCTTCGGAACTTTGCGAAAGGCTTGCGGTGGATATAAAGCCGAATGTACTTTCTTTAAGGCTCAGTATCAACGCAAGCAGGCTGTTTCGTGATTACGGTATCCGTTATCAGAACAGCCGCACACACGACGGAAGAAAGGTTTCACTTTGGAAAGAAACCGAGCAGACGGCGTGACAAACGGTGTCAAAGGTGTCAATGTTTTTGAGAGCAGCACGCTGTGAAAAACATTGTCACCATCGTCACACTTTGACACCGGATAAAGTTTAGGGGAGTGTGCAGAGAGTGCCTTTTCAAAGGCGGCTCTTTGGTCTCGCCTGCTGGCTCGGTCGGTTCGCAGGCGTGTGTGCCACCGGCACACGCTCACCCCTCGGAGAGCCTTCGGAGAACGCAAAACCTGTTTACAGGTCGCATTTTTGATGGGTGTACCCGTCAAAAGTGCTTTTGCGTTACTTTTGACAAAAGTAACAAAACCTGAGAATGTTGAAATTTACAGATGGGAGATGAAAAAATGCAGAGAACGATAAGTGCAATGGTCGGTAAAGGCTCGGTCAATCACAATAGCCGAAAGTTCCGAGCAGAAAATGTAGACGGAACTCGTACTCATCTCAATATCGACTACTGCAATGAAAATATAAAGACAGTTTATCACGAATTGTTTGATGAAGCATTGGAAAGATACAATGCCAAGCAGATAAGGTCAGACCGAAAGATAAAAGATTATTATGAAAAAATCCGAAGTTCCAAGCAGGAAAAACCGTTCCACGAAATCATTTTACAGGTGGGCGGTAAGGGAAATATGAACGCCGATACGGAAAACGGAGAACTGGCAAAGCAGATTTTAGATGAATACTATCAGGGTTTTCAGGAGCGAAATCCACAGCTTCGGGTGTTCTCGGCTCATCTGCATATGGATGAAGCTACACCACATCTGCACATAGATTTTGTACCTTTTACCACAGGCAGCAAGCGTGGACTTGATACAAGAGTGTCACTAAAGCAGGCTCTTGCAACGCAAGGTTTTAAGGGCGGCAGTCGTGGCGATACGGAGTGGTCGCAATGGATACAGTCCGAAAAAGAACAGCTTGCGGCGGTGATGGAACGTTATGGGATTGAGTGGGAACATTTAGGCACACACGAAAAACATCTTTCTGTTTTGGATTATAAAAAGCAGGAAAGAGAAAAAGAAGTGGCGGCATTAGGTGCGAAAATCGAGCAGAAACAGATTGAATTTGATGTGTTGTCGGAACGAGTATTGAACTATGATAAGGCAAAAGACGAGCTGTCAAATCTTGAAATAGAGCTTGATACTGCACCGAAATATCAGTTGCCAGAACCAGAGAAATTTATGACTGCAAAGGCATATAAAACCAAAATGGCAGAGCCGGTTGTAAGGAAATTGAAGCAACTTGTCAAAACGGTGCTTGCCCGCTGCTTTGAGGGGTGGGACAACTATCATAGGCTGAATACAGCGAATGCACAGTTATACCGCACCAATCAGCGTTTGGAGAAAGTCAATGAAAGATTGACCGAAGAAAACAAAATCCTAAAAGCAGAAAATAAAGATTACAGCCTGCTCCGTAAGGTTTTTGGTCGCAAACAGATAGATGATTTGTTGGAGCAGGCAAGAACAGTTAAAGGTCGCAAGCGTGATAATACACGATCACGATAGACAAAAATCACAGGAGGAAAAGGAAAATGACAAAGACAATTTTTGAAGAAATGGGCGGAACTTATAGACAGGTGGGTGATTATTTATTGCCGAACATCACAGTACCAGCCGAAGAAGAAATAGAGCCGATTGGTTTATGGGGGAAACGACATGCAAGGCATTTAAAGGAACACTATAAAGTGTTATATATGAACCTGCTGACAAGCGGAAAGCTGCATAGTTATCTTGCAGAAGTCGATAAGCAAGCAGAGGATATGTTTCTTCGACTGGTAAAGGAATATGCCGACAGACAAGATGTGACGGAACAATTAAAGAAAGATAATCCCTACGAATGGATTGGAAGAATGAATAATATTCAGGCTTGTGTGAGGGAAGTTGTAGGAACGGAGTTGATTTACACATAAGCGTTTTACGGTATGGTGCTCCTGCGTTTGCTGGAGTGCTGTGGTTGTGGTTGTAAAGAGGTTGTGAAAGATTGAATTTCGTAATGGTTGGATGTATAATTAGGAAGTGAAAATTTTAATTTGCACTTCCATAAGGTGAAATGTATTGACACAAAAAATACAGTATGATAGTATTGCCATTAGAAGAAAGAAAGGCACATTTTGTGTAAGGTGAGGAAATGATTAATAGATAATTTGATTTAAGTAAGACACATATAGTTATTGAGCCTGTAGAGAATAGGTTTGTTTTGTGTACGCTTAAGTTGGATTATCGCAAGAGGCATTTCCTTTGTTTTCCTTTTGGAAAAGAAATAAGGGGCTATTTAGCGAGTCTATTTTTGCGTATGCAAAAAAGACTCGTTTTTGTGTGTTCAAAATAATAATTGGCTCAGACTTCGAAAAGGAGAAACTTTAATGTTGCAGATAAAAAAATTAAATTTAACACATAAAAAAGACCTGAGAATAATTCTTAATGATTTCAACCTTGTGCTAAATGATGGAGATAAGGCAGTTATTATTGGAGAAGAGGGAAATGGGAAATCGACATTAATGAAGTGGATATACAATCCGTCGCTTGTAGAAAACTATATAGAAGCAGATGGGGAAAGGATAATGGGACACGAACGTCTTGGTTATCTTCCGCAGGAGATGCTCGATGAAGATAAGGAAAAAACAATATACGAATATTTTTCTGAAGAGGAAATATTCTGGGAGAAAACGCCTAAAGAATTGTCTGTTATTGCGGGAAAATTTGGAATGAAAAATGATTTTTTCTACAGTAACCAGACAATGGGTAGTCTTTCAGGAGGCGAAAAAGTCAAGACACAACTTATGAGGCTTTTCATTCGCGATGTTTCTGTGCTGTTGTTGGACGAACCTTCCAATGACATCGACATTGCGACGCTTACATTACTGGAAAAAATCATAAATGACTGGAAGCACATTGTGCTTTTTATTTCACACGATGAAACGCTGATAGAGCGTACTGCCAACATGGTGATACATATCGAGCAGATTATACGAAAAACAAAGGCGAGATATACCGTGGCAAAGCTTCCCTATAGACGCTATGTGGAAGAACGGCTTCATAAATTTGAAATCCAAAAACAGCGGGCACTGAGTGACCGTAGGGAGAAAAAGATTCGCGATGAAAAATATCAAAGAGTTATGCAGAGTGTACAAGGTGCATTAAGAAGTTGTACCAGACAAGCACCGTCTGTTGCCAAAAACTTAAAGGACAAAATGCATACGGTTAAGGCAATGGAACGAAGATTTGAAAAAGAAGATGAAAATATGACTCAGATGCCGGAACAGGAAGAAGCAATCTTTGTCAAATTAGGGGATGAAAACTCACACATTCCCGCAGGAAAAACGGTCATAGAATATGAACTTTCAAAGCTTGTGACTCCGGATGGCAAAAGAATTTTAGCAGAAGGAATTCATTTAAAAATAAAAGGTTCAGAAAAAATCTGTATGATAGGAGCCAACGGGGCAGGAAAAACGACTCTTCTAAAAAAGATAGCGGAAGAACTCCTAAATCGGAATGACATTAAAGCAGAATATATGCCTCAAACTTATGAAGACCTGCTGGATTTGGATGTTACACCGGTTGATTACCTTGATAAAACAGGAGATAAAGAAGAGCGTACAAGAATTAGAACATACCTTGGTTCACTTAAATACACACCAGATGAAATGGAGCATCCGATTCGGGAGTTATCAGGCGGACAAAAGGCGAAAGTGCTTCTCTTGAGGATGAGCTTAAGTGGTGCAAATGTTCTTATTCTGGATGAACCGACAAGAAATTTTTCACCATTGTCCGGTCCGGTAATAAGAAAAATGCTCCGAGAATTTCCGGGGGCTGTCATTAGCATTTCTCACGATAGAAAGTATATTGAAGAGGTGTGCGATAAAATATATCAGCTAAATCCTAATGGATTACAGCTAATTGGTGATTGATAACAAAAAGGATGAAAGACTGACAAATTTCAGGCTTTTAGTGAGTTGGAAAGCATACAAAGATTTGAATTTGGAGGATAGATTATGGTACGTACAGAAGATGCATGTGAAATTATAAAATATGCTTTGCAAAACGAAATTAAAGTATATTTAGATGGCGGATGGGGTGTTGATGCACTTCTTAAAAGAGAATCAAGAATACACAATGATATTGATTTGTTTGTTGAACTGAAACATTATCATGATTATATTTATGTGATTAAGCAGCATGGATTTGAGGAAGTAAATACTGATTATACAACGGATGGTCATACTGTCTGGAAAGATGATAAACAAAGAATCATTGATTTACATTGTTTTGAATTTACAGATGACGGAATTGTTTATGAGGGAGATATATTTCCATCAAAAACTTTTTCCGGTATTGGAAAAGTTGGAGATATAACTGTTTCTTGTATTGAACCATTGAGTCAGGTAATGCTTCATTTGGGATATGAACACGATAAAAATGATGTGCATGATGTGATGCTGTTGTGTGAAACATTTCAAATAGCAATACCAGATGAATATAAGGAAAAGTAAAATTTCAGTTTTGTGTTGAATCTCTAAGCAAAATAGCTTATAATTTGACATGCTACATATAGTTATTATCCACAGTTATCGAGTAGGTGTTATCAATGCCGATAACAAAATGATAACATTAGCTCGTATAGGCAGGATAATATGGATATATCAAATAATCAAAAGAACGAGAAACATTACAGAGAATAATTCCTAAACAAAAAGCGTTAGTCTTTGTAGAGTGGGAATGACCTCATAGCTTGAAAAAAGCCCGTAAACACTGGATTTTTTGAGCTTTGAAGACACTCGCGGCAACGATTTGGCAACAGAATTTCATTATTCACAAGAAAAGAGCTATCTGATTTCCAATGAAGTCAGATAGCTCTTTTTCTATCCAAAATATTCGTCGTATTCTTTGCCTGTTAGGTACTCAACAAAAGTATCTTTTTAAAGGCTGTGGAATATCACGCGGAAATCATCTTGAATGTCGTTATAAAGGTCAAATATTTCATCGAAACAGCCTCTGAAAAGTCCATGCGTGTGAGAAAACAGTACTTGCGTTGCGTATTTACTTCTGATATAATGACCTCGTCAAATTTTTGACTGAATGGAATAGCTTTTTTTGGTACTGGCTTTGATTTTTGCGGCAACCGGTTTGCCTGCATATTTCAGACGCAAACGCAAAACCAGCGGCTTGAACGGATGCTTTGCCGCTGGTTTTTTTATACGCAGGGAAATAACCACAGATCCTGCGCTTTGTCCCAAGGAATAAGAGCGGCTGCGCAGGCGTTCCCGGCAGGGGAGACTTGCAGTCACAGCGCTTCGCGCTGCTCGGCCGGCATGCGATACTCCGGCTTGACGTGGTAGGCGATCTCGGCGTACTGCCGCGCGCGTGCGCGCAGCGAGAAGTTTCCTTTCTGGCTGGACCAGACGTACAGCTCGTGGCAGATCAGATCCGTTGCGATGCGCGACAGCAGATCCGGCGGCTCTTTGGAGTCGATAATGCCTGATTTGGCGCAGTTTGTGGCCAGTGTCGCAAACAGATCATCGAGCGCGTGCACAGCTGCGCGGATCCCCTCGGGGGATTCGAACTGCATGATGAACAGCGTGCTCGTGAGCTCGGGGCCGAAGTCGTAGGCGATGGCAATGAAGCGGTCAAACAGCTGCCAGATGCGCTCGAAGTCATTGTCTGCGTGCGCAAATTTCATAAAGCTCGCATCATCGTTGTGCTGCGGTTTTTCCACCATGTATTCCAGAATGCTGCGCTTGCCGTTGAACGAGGAGTAGAACACGGAGCGGGAGATGCCGCATTCCTTGCAGATCTCGTTTACGGTCACGTTGTTGTATCCGTTGCGCTTGAATAGGGAGATCGCGGCTTCCGCGACTTCCTCTTTGAACTTTCGGGCAGAATCTTGCATCCATAACACTCCAGACGAAAACTGTTCTTGTATTTCAAACATTATACGGCATTTGTCTCCGCGTTTCAACACACAATAAAATCTATTCGCAATTTCTTTGCAGATTTTTTGTGACTTGTTTCAAAAACGCTCCGGACTCCTTGACATTGCAGGGTTAATTAATTAACATAGCTGCATCCGAATCCGTTCTTGTGTCGGAACGGCCGGATGTCGTTTGACTGCAATCTAAAGAAGAAGGAAGCGATAACATGACAAAAGACGAGAAAATTGCAAAGCTCGGAAAAGTAATCACGGATCGCGCGACGGTGTTGTTGGGAAAGGATAAGATCACGCCGGATTCTCCGGAGTATCTCGGCATCAACTCCGCCCTCAAGTTCACGGCGGTGAAGTATGACGAGAAGATGGCGGACGATATCCTCGATATCGCGCTGACCATGAAAAAGCGTGTGCCGCTCACGATCGAGCAGCTCGCAAAGAAGAACCCGCAGTTTGACAGAGCCTATCTGGAAAAAGCGATGCAGGCTATCAGCGAGAGCGGTCTGGTCGAGTTCCATTGGGAGAATCTCGACGGCAAGAATCCGAACCATGAAAAGCGCTGGGTGCTGGACATGTTCGTTCCCGGCAGCGCCGAGATCATGATGATTAATCCCGAGCAGTCGGACATGTTCCCGGAGACGGCCGATTTCTTTGAACGCATGGCCTATCTGCCGCTGGCGGGTATTACTGAAATGGTGCCGCCCGGAGGCGCCGGAATCGGCATGCATGTCATTCCGGTCGAAAAGGCGATCCCGGCCGAGAGCAAGTCTCTGCCGATCGAGCACCTGTCTCACTGGCTGAAGAAGTATGAGGGGCATATCGGCGTGTCCGTGTGCTCCTGCCGCAAGCAGCAGCGCATCCGCGGCGAGGGCTCCGGCGACGTGGAAGGCGAGTGGTGCATCGGCGTCGGTGATTTTGCCGACTACTGCCGCGAGACGAACCATGGCCATGACATCACCTATGAAGAGGCGATGGAGATCCTCCAGAAGGCAGAGGATCGCGGCTATGTCCACCAGATCACGAATATCGACGGCGAAAACAAGATCTTCGGCATCTGCAACTGTGCCGTCGGCGTCTGCAATGCGCTGCGCACCTCGCAGCTGTTCAACACGCCGAACCTGTCCGCCTCCGCCTACGTGGCCGAGAGCGACCCCGAGAAGTGCGTGGCCTGCGGCAAGTGCGTCGAGACCTGCCCGGCCGGCGCTGTCCGCCTCGGCCAGAAGCTCTGCACCAAGGAAGGCCCCATCCAGTATCCGCGCCATGAGCTGCCGGACGACACCAAGTGGGGCGAGGATCACTGGAATAAGAATTACCGCAACGAGAACGGCTGCATCCAGACCTGGCCGACCGGCACGGCGCCCTGCAAGGCTGCCTGCCCGGCGCACATCGCCATCCAGGGCTACATCAAGATGGCGGGCGACGGCCGCTATGCCGACGCGCTCAAGCTCATCAAGAAGGACAACCCGTTCCCGGCCGTCTGCGGCAGCATCTGCAGAAAGTACTGTGAGGATGCCTGCACCCGCGGCACCGTCGACGAGCCGCTGGCCATCGACGAGATCAAAAAGTTCATCGCCGAGCAGGACATGAAGGCCGAGCACCGCTATGTGCCGCCCATGAATTCCTGCACGCACGAGAAGTTTGATCAGAAGATCGCCATCATCGGCGGCGGCCCGGCCGGCATGTCCTGCGCCTACTTCCTGGCTATCGAGGGCTACAGCCCGGTCGTGTTCGAGAAGGAAGCTGTGCCCGGCGGCATGCTCGTCAACGGCATCCCGAGCTTCCGTATCGGTAAGGATGTCGTCAAGTCCGAGATCGACGTGCTGCGCGAGATGGGCGTGGAGTTTAAGTGCGGCGTCGAGGTCGGCAAGGACATCATCATCCAGCAGCTGCGCGAGGAAGGCTACCAGGCGTTCTACGTCGCGGTCGGCCTGCAGCAGGCGTCGAAGCTCAACATCGCCGGCGAGGATCTCACCGGTGTCAAGAGCGGCCTCGACTTCCTGCGTGAAGTCAACGCCGGCAAGCTTAAGAAGCTCACGGGCGACGTGGTCGTCATCGGCGGCGGCAACGCGGCCATCGACGTGGCGCGCGCGGCCCTGCGTCTGACCAAGGGCAGCGTGAATATGTACTGCCTCGAGAAGGACGAGGAGATGCCGACCGTGCCGGATGAGAAGAACGCCGGCATCGCTGACGGCGTCGTCATCAACAACTCCTGGGCGCCGAAGGCCATCCTCGGCGAGGGCGGCAAAGTCACCGGCATCGAACTCATGCGCTGCGTGTCCGTCCGCGACGCGAGCGGTAAGTTCGCCCCGGTCTATGACGAAAATGAGACCATCACCGTCCCGTGCTCCAACGTTCTGGTCGCCATCGGCCAGCGCTCGGTCTACGGCGATGTGCTGGCCGGCACCGCGGCAGAGACGGCCGACGGCCGCCTGATCGCGCACGATGCCGTGACGTTCCAGTCTGACGAGCCCGACATCTTCGTCGGCGGCGACTGCGCTACCGGCCCGAAGTACACGATCGATGCGATCGCGACCGGCCGCGAGGGTGCGGTGTCCATCCACCGCTTCGTCAACAAGGGCCAGACCCTGACGATCCACCGCAATACGCGCGAATTCAAGGAGCTCAATAAGGACGATATCGTTCTGCCGACCGAGAAGATCAAAAAGCCCGCACGTGCCGCCGTTGCCATCGACAGCAAGAAGGTGCGCACCATGCAGGACGACCGCGTGACGTTCACCGAAGAGCAGATCCGCTCCGAGGCGTCCCGCTGCCTGAGCTGCGGGCGCAGTGTTGTCGATCCGAACAAGTGCATCGGCTGCGGTATCTGCACGACCAAGTGCGAGTTTGATGCCATCCACCTCAAGCGTGTGCGGCCGCAAAACAGCAAAATGATCCCGGCTGAGGACAAGTTCAAGGCAATCGCGCCTTATGCCGCCAAGCGTCAGGTGAAGATCATCAAGAAGTCCCTTACGGACAAGAAATAAGTATCCATCCTGCGGCGGGCACAGCATCCCTTCCGCTGTGCCCGCCCTCCCGAAAGGAGCCCCCATGCACGAGCTGAGCATCGTTACCTATGTCGTCAAGCAGGTGCAGGAGATCGCCGAGGAGAATAACCTCACCGAGATCGAGTCGGTCACGCTCGAATTCGGTGAGGTCTCCGGCATTGTGCCGGAATATCTTGAAGATTGCTGGAACTGGTATACCAAGAAAGAGCCGATCATTCAAGGCACGAAATTCCTGTATGAGATCATCCCGGCCGTCACCTGGTGCGACGACTGCAAGCAAACCTATCCGACCGTACAATACGGCAAAATATGCCCGCACTGCGGCAGCGGCAAGACCTGGCTGCAGCAGGGCAATGAGATCAATATCAAGCAGATCGAGGCGCGCTGATCGCGCCGGGCCTTCTGTCTGCGGGCAGCAAAGATACACAAAGGCGGTCGCGCAGCCGCTTTTGATAGAAACACAAATGAAGAGGGAGTGAACCATGAAAGACCTGAAACACCTTTTATACTTTGAAAACCTTTTGCAGGAAGCGCACAATGACCTGGTCGCACAGGCGCAGAACGAGGGGAAGATCTGTGTTGCCTATGCCTGCGAAAACACGCCCGAGCCGCTGCTGAACCTGCCGGGAGCGTTCTCAACGCGCCTGCGCGCGCCGCGCACCGGCTCCATGGAAATGGCCACGTACTACATGACCAGCTTTCTGTGCGAGTACAGCCGCGCGCTGCTGGAGCGTGCCATCGAGGGCGGCTACAACTTTGCCGACTGCATGATCACGCCGGACGGCTGCACGATGATGAACCGCGCCGTCGAGAACATGGAGCTGCTCAAGACCATGGGCAAGAGCAAGCCGAAGTTCTTCTACGAGTACATGGAGATCCCGATGAAGGCCGACGACAACGGTCTGAATCTGTATGTGCTCCAGTGCCGCAACCACATCCTCACGCCGCTGCACGAGCACTACGGCATCGACGTGTCGGACGCGGCCATCCGCAGCGCCGTTGCCGAGCACAACCATGTGTGCGAGCTCATCCGCGCCATCGGCGAATATCGCAAGGGCGACAATCCGCGCATTACGGGCTATGAATTCCACGTCATCACGCTTGCGACCTATGTCGCGCCGAAATACCTGCTCATCGACAAGCTGGAGGAGACGCTCAAGGAGCTCAAGACCCGTCGCCCGGATAAGAAAAATCCGTACCGCGCGCGTGTGGTCGTTGTCGGCTCGGAGGTCGATGATATCGACTTCATCAAGCTCGTCGAGGATACCGGCGCTTATGTCTGCGCCGACCGCTTCTGCTACGGCTCGTTCCCGGGCCGTGATCCGATCACGCTGACGGACGACGAGGATGCGCTCACGCAGATCTGCCGCCAGTACATGAACCGCGCCCAGTGCCCGCGCTATATGGATATGCCCAAGATGCTCGGCCGCCGCGAATATGTCAGCCAGCTTGCTAAGGAGTATGCGGCCGACGGCATCATCTACGAGCAGATCAAGTTCTGCGACCCGTGGGCGTATGAGCGCATGCTCGGCTCGCACATTCTCAACGACGACTATGGCTATCCGGTGCTGTCTGTTGACCGTCCGTATAACATCGCTTCCTCCGGCCAGATGCGCACCCGTGTGCAGGCATTCGTGGAAAGCATGGAGATCAAGAAGATTCAAGGGGGGAAACAGTGATGTCCAACAAGAGAATCGGCTGCGAAAATTTCGGCAAGTTTTATACCGAGGGCAAGGTACGCAACCGCCGCGAGTGGCGCGGTGTCAAGGACACGCTCTATGATTACAGCCGCTGGCTGCACATCATGACCATCCTTGCGAAGTTCATCGTCAAGCCGCGCAACATCAAGGCCATGTTCCGCTATCGCTGGATGGCCAACTATCTGGCCGTGCCCATGATGGTCGACCGCCACACGCAGGGTCTGCGCGATGAATATCTGCGTATCTGCCACCTGGAGCAGGACCTCGTCATTGAGGATGTGGCAAAGCTGCTCGACAGCCTCTTCCGCGGCGACCGCCGCATCGGCAACGATAAGAAGTTTTCCGACAAGGTCGTGCTCGTGGATGAAAACGAGATGACTGCCGTCATGATGGGCTTCCCGACGCTCAAGTGCCTGAGCCGCGAGACGCCGTCCACCTATGTCTCCGTGCTGCTCAACCAGCACGCGGCTGAGCATTACATCGATGTTGCGCAGGAATACGGTCTTGCCGGCGACGTCTGCCCGATGCCGGAGGCCGAGGCCGGCGTGTCCATCGACGACGACGCGCCCGTGCTCGGCGCCTGCGCCGTGCAGTGCAATACGACCTGCGACGGTTCTCTGCTCGGCAACGGTGTCATCTCCAAGCGCCTCGAGCTTGAGGACGGCATCCCGGTGTTCCAGCTTGCAGCGCCCCTGCGCCACCGCGAGGATGATGTGCAGGAATACGCCGCGCAGGAGGTGCGCAATGCCATTGCCTTTATCGAAGAGCACACCGGCGAGAAGTGGGACTGGAAGGCGTATTTCGAGTGTGCAGAGCGCGTGAACTATGCCACCAAGTGCCGCCTCGAGTGGCTGGAGATGAACAAGACCGACTACCCGCAGGTCTTTGGCTCCAACCTCGCGCTGTATACCGAAACGAACTACATGGCCATCTGCGGCAAGGTTCCCGCGTTCCGCGAGGCCGACCGCAAGATCACCGAGCTTGCCGAGCGCGCCTACAGCAAGCGCAAGCGCGCCGCCAATGCGTACCGCCACCGCGCCATCGTCTGGGGCGTGCAGTCGCACTTCTACATGGACTTCCTCGTCTGGCTGCTCAACTGCTGGGGCATCGTGCCGCTGACAGATATGCTCTCCATGGTCTCAACGCGCGAACTCGTCACGGAGGACACGCCCGAAAACCGCGAGCAGGCGTATTACGACATGGCCTGGCTGACCGAAAACATGATCATGCGCAACCGTACCCACGGCGGCTACAAGGTGCTGCTCGATGAGCTCTGGGAGTACTGTGAGCAGTTCAACGCTGACATGGTCATCCTCTGGGAGCACATGAGCTGCAAGGCGCTCGACGGCATGCACGGCCTGTTTGAAGAGCGCGCCCGTGAGCACGGCATCCACCTCATCTGGGTCACGCACGATCTGTTCGACCCGCGTGTCATCTCGCGTCAGGGCGTGCGCCAGCAGGTCAACGACTATATGCGCACCGTCATGCAGGAAGAGCCCGTGGATCCGAGCCTGGAGATCCTGAAGGACGAGAAGTCCTGGTAATCAGAGAGGAGATCGAACATGAACAATTTGAAATGCAAGCTGCTCAAGGCCCTGATGGGCGTGTCGCTCGGCGCACTGGGCGCATTTGTGGTCACGTTTGTCGTCTACTTCTGGAACCTGGACATGAAGCTCACCTCCGTCATGGAGGGCATCCTGCTCAAGCACTACGACCGGATCGAGCGCAACCAGCACCTGTGATACCAGCGTTTTTCGGCGCCCGTCTGCCATGGCAGACGGGCGCTTTTTGCGGCCGTTTTCGCGTGTAAACAATTTATGAAGTCTCTTGACGTTTTGCGTGAATGTCCTTATAATGCGTAGCGTGCTACATATTCGGAGGTGCATCATGGAGCAATATCCGATCGGATGTCTATTAAAAATGATCACAGATAAGATCAAGATACAGGCCGATGCCAACCTTGCGCAGCATGATCTGACGCTGACGCAAAGCCGCGTGCTCGGCTATCTGGCTCGAAACGGCGGCACGGCGACGCAAAAGGAGATCGAGGGCTTCCTGCAGGTGTCGCACCCGACCGTAGCGGGCGTCATCGGACGCATGGAGCAAAAGGGCTTCGTGTCCTGTCGGCCTGACCCGGCGGATAAGCGCAGCAAGCTCGTCTGCCAGACAGCTCGTGCCACCGAGATCGCACATCAAATGCAGGCGACCATTGCGGCCGCCGAGCAGCAGATGCTCCGCTCACTGAGCCCGAAGCAGATCGCGGCGCTGGAAGACACCCTGCGCACGATCTATGCCGACCTCGGCTGAGCAGTCTGCAAACCCGGAAGGAGGAAACCCATGCTTCGCACATTGACCCGCAGTCTGCGGGAAAACAAAGGCCCGGCGCTCGTGACGGTTCTGCTCTCGGCGCTGGAGGTCGTGTTTGAGATCGTGATCCCGCTGTTTATGTCCAACCTCATCGACTTCGGCATCGAGGGCGGCAGTATGGCGGCGGTCTGGAAGTTCGGCGCATTTTTGTTGCTGCTGGCGGCGTTCCAGCTGGCGACCGGTGTGCTCGCAGCGCGCATTGCCGCGCGCGCATCCGTCGGCTTTGCGGCGAACCTGCGAGAGGATATGTATAACAACGTGCAGACGTTCGCGTTTTCGAACATCGATAAGTTTTCCACCGCGTCCATCGTCACGCGCCTGACGACGGACACCACGAATGTGCAAAATGCATTCCAGATGCTCATGCGCATGGCGATCCGCGCGCCGGTCATGCTGATCTTTTCCATGATCGTGTCGTTTCGCATCAGCCGCGACATCTCGATGACGTTTCTCATTATTCTGCCGATCCTTGCGCTGGCGCTCTTTTTCATCATCCGCAGCGTGTTCCCGGTCTTTTCGCGCGTTTTCCGCACGTATGATGAGCTCAACAACGTTGTGCAGGAGAACGTCCGCGGCATTCGTGTCGTGAAGTCGTTCAATCAGGAGCGGCACGAGATCGGTAAATTCGGCGCGATCTCCGAGCGCATTTATAAGGACTTTTCCAAAGGCGAGCGGCTCATCACGCTCAACGCGCCGCTGATGCAGTTTTGCATCTATACGTGCATGATCGTGATCTCGTGGCTCGGCGCGAAGGCCATCATTGCCAGCGGCAACGATCCCGCGCTCGGCTTCACGACCGGAAATCTCACCGCGCTCATCACCTATACCATGCAGATCCTCTCGAGCCTGATGATGCTCTCTATGGTTTTTGCCATGCTGACGATCTCGCTCTCGTCCGCGCGCCGCATCGCAGAGGTGCTCGAGGAGCGGTCGGACATCCCGCAGCCGGAGCAGCCGGTCATGACCGTGCGCGACGGTGCGGTTGACTTTGACCACGTGAGCTTTGTCTACGCCTCCAAGACAGATAAAAAGGTGCTCGACGATATTGACCTGCATATCCACTCCGGCGAGACGATCGGCATTATCGGCGGCACCGGTGCGTCGAAATCCTCACTCGTGCAGCTCATCCCGCGTCTGTACGACGTGACCGACGGCAAGCTGACGCTTGGCGGCGTGGACGTGCGCGACTATGATCTGGATACTTTGCGCGGTGCTGTCGCCATGGTGCTGCAGAAAAACGAACTCTTTTCCGGCACGATCAAGGAGAACCTCCGCTGGGGCAATGAAAACGCCACGGACGAGGAGCTCCGCCATGCCTGCGAGCTTGCGTGCGCGGACGGCTTTATCTCCGCCATGCCGGACGGGTATGATACCCACATCGAGCAGGGCGGCACGAATGTCTCCGGCGGTCAGAAGCAGCGCCTGTGCATCGCCCGCGCGCTGCTGAAAAAGCCGAAGGTGCTCATTCTCGATGATTCGACGAGCGCCGTCGACACGCGCACGGATGCGCAGATCCAGCAGGCGCTCTCGACCTACATTCCCGACACGACGAAGATCATCATCGCGCAGCGCATCAGCTCGGTGCAGAATGCAGACCGCATCGTTGTGCTCGATGACGGACACATCGACGCCGTCGGCTGCCACGATGAGCTGCTGCGCACGTGCGAAATTTACCGCGAGGTCTATGAGTCCCAGCAGAAGGGAGGCGAGGACGATGCGTGAACGCCCGAAATTTGACGGCCGGACGCTCAAACGCCTGCTGTCGTATATGCGCGCCTACAAGGGCACGCTCGTACTCGTGACGGTCTGCATCCTGCTGAGCGCGGTCGCAGGCGCGGCCTCGTCCATGTTCCTGCAAAAGCTGATCGACGGCTATATCGTGCCCATGCTCGGCACAGCGTCGCCGGACTATTCCGGCCTGATCCGCGCACTGATCACCATCGGCTGCGTGTACCTCATCGGTACGCTGGCCACATGGCTGTATAACCGCCGCATGGTCACGATCGCGCAGGGCACGCTCAAGCGCATCCGTGACGAGATGTTTGCCAAGATGCAGAGCCTGCCCATCCGCTACTTTGACACGCATACGCACGGCGACATCATGAGCCTGTACACAAACGATACCGATACGCTGCGCCAGATGATCGCGCAGTCCATGGCGCAGCTCGTATCGTCCGTGTTCACGCTTGCGGCAGTGTTTTTCTGCATGCTGTACATCAGCGTCTGGCTGACGCTGATCGTGTGCGCGGTCATGGCGCTCATCCTCGTGTTCGTGCGCAAGCTCACCGGCCGCATCGGCGGCTACTTCATGGCGCAGCAGACGGCATTGGCCGATCTCAACGGCTATGTTGAGGAGATGGTCAACGGTCAGAAGGTCGTCAAGGTCTTCTGTCACGAGGAGCAGAGCAAGGCGGAGCTGCGCTGCCGCAACCGCGTCTGGGCGGAAAACGCTGCGCGCGCCAGCGGCATGGCCAACAGCATGATGCCGATGATGAACGCCGTAGGTTATCTGCAGTATGTCATCATCGCCGTCATCGGCGGCACGATGGCGATTGCCGGCACGCCGAACCTCGGCCTGACGGGCATGAACACGCTCACGCTCGGTATGATCGCATCCTTCCTCACGCTCTCGCGCGGGTTTACAAACCCGATCTCGCAGATCTCCAACCAGTTCAACTCCATCGTCACGGCGCTGGCCGGCGCATCGCGTATCTTCGCGTTCATGGATGCCGAGCCGGAGACGGACGACGGCTATGTGACGCTTGTCAACGCCACGGAGGAAAACGGCATGCTCGCCGAGACCGACCACCACACGGGTCTCTGGGCGTGGAAGCACCCGCACGGCGACGGCACGGTCACATACACGAAGCTTGCCGGGCGCGTCGTGTTCGATCACGTGGACTTCGGTTATACGCCGGATAAAGAGGTTTTGCATGACATCACGCTCTACGCCGAGCCCGGCCAGAAGGTCGCTTTCGTCGGTGCGACCGGCGCCGGAAAGACGACGATTACAAACCTCATCAACCGCTTTTACGACATTGCCGACGGCAAGATCCGCTACGACGGCATCAACATCAATAAGATCCGCAAGGCAGATCTGCGCCGCAGCCTCGGCATCGTGCTGCAGGATGTGAATCTCTTTACCGGTACGGTCATGGAAAATATCCGCTACGGAAATCCGGCTGCGACGGATGATGAATGTATCGCCGCGGCGAAGCTCGCCAATGCCGACCACTTCATCCGCATGCTGCCCGACGGCTACAACACCGTGCTCAAGGGTGACGGCAGCGGCCTGAGCCAGGGGCAGCGGCAGCTGCTGAGCATCGCGCGCGCGGCCGTGTCCGATCCGCCGGTCATGATCCTCGACGAGGCGACAAGCTCCATCGACACCCGCACGGAGGCGCTCGTGCAGAGCGGCATGGATAAGCTTATGGAGGGGCGCACGGTGTTCGTCATCGCGCACCGGCTCTCAACAGTCAAAAACGCCGACGTGATCATGGTGCTCGACCATGGCCGCATCATCGAGCGCGGCAATCACGCCAAGCTCATCGCGGAAAAGGGCGTCTATTATCAGCTCTATACCGGTGCGTTCGAGCTGGAATAACGCGGGTCTTGCAAGCAAAGAACGCGTGCGGTATAATGACCGCAGTGCATTTCATTTGTCAGGAGGCAGAGCCATGGAGTACAGAAGATTTGACAACACCATCGTCGCCCGCATCGACCGCGGGGAAGAAGTGCTCGAGCAGGTCGCGGCCATTGCACAGGCCGAGCAGATCAAGCTTGCGAGCGTGCAGGCGCTCGGCGCAGTCGGGGAGTTTACGGTCGGTGTGTTCCACACGGCCGAAAAGCAGTACCACGCGAACTCCTTCGCGGGCGATTTTGAGATCGTCTCGCTGACCGGCACGATCAACACGATGGACGGCGCATTTTACACGCACCTGCATATGAGCGCCGGCAATGAGAAGGGCGAAGTGTTCGGCGGACATCTCAACCGCGCCGTTATCAGCGCCACCTGTGAGATGGTCATCACGGTTATCGACGGAAGAGTGGATCGTTTTCACAGTGAGGAGATCGGCCTGAACCTGTTCCAATTCTGAGCATCTGTGTCAAAAGCACGCACGGCTATTGAGTTGTGCGTGCTTTTTTTGCTGCCTTGATCCTATATTCCTATTGACAACATAGGAATATAGGCATATAATTCACCTCAATGAGGTAGGATTTGCGTCAGACCGTCCTGAGCCTCTCTGAATTCATGTATATCGTATGCAGCCGTGCCGTCAGGCACGGTTTGCCATTGGGAACGGAGGATACATATATGAACAGCAACTTGCTTGAAGTCAGCGGCCTGCACGTGAGTGCGGGCGAGAAAGAGATCCTGCACGGCGTGGACCTGACCGTCGGCAAGGATGAGACGCATGTGCTCATGGGGCCGAACGGCACCGGCAAGTCCACGCTCGGCTACGCGATCACCGGCAATCCGGAGTACACGGTCACGGCCGGAAAGATCGTCTTTGACGGCGAGGATATCACACGGCTGCCGGTCAACGAGCGCGCGAAGAAGGGCATTTTTCTGTCGTTTCAGAATCCGCTCGAGGTGCCCGGCGTGACGCTCAGCGCCTTCATCCGCAGTGCGCTCGAGCAGAAGACCGGCAAGCGCATCCGCCTCTGGGATTTCAAGAAGAAGCTTGCCGAGACGATGCAGCTGCTGGCGATGGACGCTTCCTATGCTGAGCGCGACCTGAATGTGGGCTTTTCCGGCGGTGAGAAAAAGAAAGCGGAGATCCTGCAGATGCTCATGCTCGAGCCGAAGCTTGCCATCCTCGACGAGACGGACTCCGGTCTGGACGTCGACGCGGTGCGCACGGTCTCCAAGGGCGTGCAGCTCTATCGTGAGCGCGTGCACGGCTCGCTGCTCATCATCACGCACAGCACCCGCATTCTCGAGGCACTGACGGTGGACACCGCGCACATCATGGAGCAGGGCGTCATTGTGAAAAACGGTGATGCATCGCTTGTAGATACCATCAATGAAAACGGCTTTGGCGGCATCCGGGCTGACTGAAAGCGAGGCGATCCGAATGAAGGAAAAAAGTCAGGTCGCGGACATTGACCGCAGCGTCTATGACATCCGCGACAAAGAGGACGATGCCTATCGTATGCAGGAGGGCCTGACACCAGAGATCATTGACAAGCTCTCCAAGGAAAAGGACGATCCGGTCTGGATGCAGCAGTTCCGGCTGCAGTCGCTGCAGATCTATAACGAGATGCCGGTTCCGGACTGGGGGCCGTCCATCGAGGGACTGGATATGGACCACATTGCGACCTATGTTCGCCCTAAGACCGACATGAAAAACGACTGGAAGGACGTCCCGCAGGATATTAAAGACACCTTTGAGCGTCTCGGCATCCCGCAGGCGGAACGCAAATCGCTTGCCGGTGTCGGCGCACAGTACGATTCCGAGCTCGTGTACCACAATGTTAAGGACGAGGCGGCTGCACAGGGCGTCGTCTACACCGACATGGAGAGCGCACTCAAGGGCGAATACGCCGACATGGTGCACAAGTATTTTATGAAGCTCGTCACACCGCGCGACCATAAGTTTGCGGCCCTGCACGGCGCGGTCTGGTCCGGTGGCTCGTTCGTGTATGTGCCGAAGGGCGTGCAGGTGTCCATCCCGCTGCAGTCGTATTTCCGCCTGAACGCCAAGGGTGCGGGCCAGTTTGAGCACACACTCATCATTGTCGATGAGGGCGCGAGTCTGCATTTTATCGAGGGCTGCTCGGCGCCGAAATATAACGTTGCGAACCTCCACGCCGGCTGTGTGGAGCTGTATGTAAAGAAAAATGCCAAGCTGCGCTATTCGACCATCGAGAACTGGTCGAAAAATATGTACAACCTCAATACAAAACGCGCGCTCGTGGAGGAGGGCGGCGTGATCGAGTGGGTGTCCGGCTCGTTCGGCTCCCATGTCGGCTGCCTGTACCCCATGAGCGTGCTCAAGGGCGACAACTCGAAGATGGAATTCACCGGCGTCACGTTTGCCGGCGCGGGGCAGAATCTTGACACCGGCGCGAAGGTCGTGCACATCGGCAAGAACACGAGTTCGTACATGAACACGCGCTCGATCAGCAAGAGCGGCGGCATCAGCACATTCCGCAGCAGCGTCGTGGTGCAAAAGGGTGCCAAACACGCGAAATCTTCCGTGTCCTGCCAGTCGCTGATGCTCGATTCCGAGTCCCGCTCCGATACCGTCCCGGCTATGGACATCCGCACGAAGGACGCCGCCGTCGGTCATGAGGCCAAGATCGGCAGCATCAGCAACGAGGCGGTGTTTTATCTCATGAGCCGCGGTATGAGCGAGGAGGACGCCCGCGCGCTGATCGTCAGCGGCTTTGCGGACAACGTCTCCAAGGAGCTGCCGCTGGAGTACGCTGTGGAAATGAACAATCTCATTCGTCTGGAGATGAAGGGCAGCATCGGCTGACCGCACATTCCGAAAGGAGGGAATATCGTGAATACGAGCCAACAGCTGGTCGTCAACAAGCTGCCGACCAGAACGTGGAACCATCTCAATGTCAACGAGGCGACCATCCCGTGGAATGCGGCCGAAACGGCCGATCTCGGGACGGACACTTATATAATCACAGCAGAAAACCGGACGCAGCCGCTGCATATCCGCCTGACCGGCGCTGAGGGCTGCAGCCGCAAGCACATCGCGGTCGATGTGGCTGCCGGTGTGAAGGCAACGGTATATATGGTGCTCGATACGCAGGGCAGCTTCGCCGTAGAAACGGCGTTCAAGCTCCACGATGCCGCGTCTCTTCGCCTTGTGCAGGTGCTCGGCGCGCGCAGCGGCGCGCTGCTCTACGCCAAAACGGACGCCGACTGTGCGCCCGGCGCCGGCGTGGACATGACGCAGATCCTGATGGGGCAGGGCGACCTCTACTCCGATAACGGCACGGAGCTTGTCGGCGACGGAAGCCGCTATTCGGCGCAGATCGGCTATCTCGGCCGTGGCAGTCAGACGATCGACGTCAACGTCGTCGTCAACCATTATGGCAAGAACACGGAGTGCGAGATCGACACGTCCGGCGCGCTCAAGGATGCGGCGAAGAAGGTTTTCCGCGGCACGATCGACTTTAAGACCGGCTCGTCGAACTCCGTCGGCAACGAGAAAGAGACCGTGCTCATGCTCGGCGACGATGTTGTCAACAAGACGGTGCCGCTCATTCTCTGCGCCGAGGAAAATGTCGTCGGCAACCACGGCGCGACCATTGGCGAGCTCGATGACGAGACGCTGTTTTACTTTGAAAGCCGCGGCATCTCCCGCGCTCAGGCCGAAAACATCCTGGCCCGCGCATCGATCGAGCGCTTTGCGCGCACGGTGGATGATGAAGCGCTGCGTGCGCAGATTCTTCAGACGCTGGAGGAGGAACTCAACGATGACGCATGATTATAAGCAGGATTTTCCGATCTTTCAGCACACGGACGTCGCCTATATCGATAACGCGGCCACGGCGCAGCGCCCGCAGTGCGTGCTGGACGCGGTGGCGGATTTCTACCGCTGCCACAACGCGAACCCCCTGCGCGGGCTGTATCCGCTGAGCGTGGAGGCGACCGATATCTATGAGCAGGCGCGCGAGACCGTGCACGATTTCATCTGGGCACGCTCGGCGCGTGAGATCGTCTTTACCCGCAACACGACCGAGAGCCTGAACCTCGTCGCCTACAGCTACGGCCTGACGCACGTCAAGGCGGGTGACGAGGTGCTCGTGTCCATCATGGAGCACCACAGCGACCTGCTGCCGTGGCAGATGGTCTGCCGTCAGACCGGCGCGGAGCTGAAGTTCATCGAGTGCGCGCCCGACGGCAGTGTGGATCTCCGGCAGATCGAATCGCTCATCACCGAGCGCACGAAGATCGTCGCCATGACGCAGGTGTCGAACGTTCTCGGCCGGAAGTACCCCGTGCAGGAAGTCGCCGCCATGGCGCACAAAAAGGGCGCGATCATGGTCGTGGACGGCGCGCAGAGCACACCGCACATGCCGGTAAATGTGCAGGAGCTTGGCGCGGATTTCTTTGCCTTCTCCGGCCACAAGATCTATGGCCCCATGGGGATCGGCGGGCTGTACGGCAGGGAGGAGCTGCTCGAGGAGATGCCGCCGTTTCTCTCCGGCGGCGAGATGATCGAATCCGTCACGCGCACGGGTGCCGTCTATGCCGAGCTGCCGCACAAGTTTGAAGCCGGCACAGTCAATGCCGCCGGTGCGGCCGGTCTGGCCGCTGCCATCCGGTATGTGCAGAGCGTCGGCTTTGATACCATCCGGCAGCGGGAGCACGACCTGACGGCCAATGCCCTCGCGCGTGTCCTGGCTGTACCGCATGTGCACGTGCTCGGCACCGATAAGCCGGAGGATCACAACGGCATCATCACCTTCACGGTCGACGGCGTGCACCCACACGACATCAGCGAGATCATGGCGTCCGACGGCGTGAACATCCGTGCCGGACACCACTGCGCGCAGCCGCTGCTCGCGCACCTCGGCCTGAATGCGACGGCGCGCGCCAGCTTTGCCTTTTATAATACCGATGAGGATGTCGACCGGTTCGTTGAGAGCCTCTCGACCCTGAGGGAGCGTATGGGATATGGAAAATAGAAGCTTCTATAATGAGATCCTGACCGAGCACAACATCCATCCGGAGTTCAAGCACGACATTCCGGACGCAGACATTGAACTTGCGGGCGTGAACCCAAGCTGCGGCGACAACATCGTCCTCAAGCTCAAGACCGACGGCGATGTCATTACCGACGGCGGTTTTGTCGGCGACGGATGTGCCATCTCGCAGGCATCGGCGGATATCATGCTCGGCATGATCGTGGGACAGAAGAAGGAAAAGGCGCTGGAAATGAGCCGAACCTTCCTGCGCATGATCCACGGTGAGGCGAGCGAGGAGGAGATCGAGAGCCTCGAAGAAGCCTCGGCGCTCAAAGACATCGCGCACATGCCCGCGCGCGTCAAATGCGCCATGCTCGGCTGGCGCACGCTCACCGAGGCGCTGACCGGAAAGGTCGAAGAATAAGCCGTACCCGCCGCCGGCGGATGCTGCATCAGCGTCCGCCGGCGGCTTTTTGCGCGCTGGAATCCCGCGTTTTCGCGCGGGGGTTGTGCGGGGAGGAGTTTTGTGGTACATTAAAAAAATAGAAATCGAGAGAGATCGCAAAACACTACTCGTGAAATTTCACAGAAAGGCGGGAGCCCCATGGATGTTCTGCGTTTCAAACAGGCCAACTGCAAAAACTGCTACAAATGCGTCCGGTTCTGCCCGGTCAAGTCCATCCGCGTCTATCAGGGTCACGCACAGATCATTTCCAGCGACTGCATTCTCTGCGGCAACTGCGTGTCTGTCTGCCCGCAGCACGCGAAGGAGGATATCAGCGACGTCGGCCAGATCCGGGAGCTGATCGCCTCCGGAAAACAGGTCGTCGTAAGCGTCGACTCGTCGTACATCGCCTATTTTGACACCCCCGGTTTTCAGGGCATCGAAAAACCGCTCAAGGCGCTCGGCTTCACGGCGGCACACGAAACTGCGGAGGGCGCCTATCTGGTCAAGAAGGAGCTGGAAAAGCTCGCCGCCCAGCCGGGCGATGCGCCGATCATCACCTCGGGCTGTTCGACGATCGTGCTCTATGTGGAAAAGCATCTGCCCGAGGCGCTGCCGTATCTCGCTCCGGTGCTCTCGCCGATGCAGGCGCATGCCGTGCTGCTGCGCGAGCGCTATCCGGGCGCGACCATTGTCTACATCAGTCCCTGCATCTCCAAGAAGGAGGAGACGACGCGCTTTGAGAGCGTCGGCGCCGATTATGACATCACCTTCACGGAGCTCGAGGAGTGGATGAACGAGGCCGGCGTCGCCGTTGACCCGAACGTCCCGGCAGATGAGCCGATGCTCTCGCGCGCTTATACGATCACAAACGGTGTCCTGCATTCCATGGCGCTCGATTCCGGGCGTGATTATCTGTTCCTTGACGGTCTGGACGACAGCATCCAGACGCTCAAGAGCGTTGTCAATGGCGAGCTGCGCAACTGCTTCATCGAGATCGCCGCCTGTCACGGCAACTGCGTCGGCGGCCTTGCGTTCCGGCAGAAGCATACGAACCTGCTCGAGTCGCGCCGCCGCGTGATCCAGAGCGCCAACGGCAGCAAGAACTTCGACATTCAGGATCCGGTCAACATGCGCCGTGTGCTCATCGACAAGAAGCATCCGACCGATCTGCCGCCGGAATCCGTCATCAGCGGCATCCTGCGCAAGATGGGCAAATTCAGCCCCGCGGATGAGCTCAACTGCGGCCTGTGCGGTTACCGCACCTGCCGCGACAAGGCCATCGCCGTCTATGAAGGACGCGCCGAGATCAGCATGTGCATGCCCTACATGAAGGAGCGCGCCGAGACCTACTCCGAGAAGATCATCAATGTCTCGCCCGAGGGCATTGTCACGGTCGGTAAAAAGCTCAAGGTGCGGCAGATCAACAAGGCGGCCTGCAAGATCTTCGGCATCAAGGATCCGGCGGACATCATCGGATATCCGGTGTCGCGCATCATGGACGAGTACGACTTTGTGAAGATGATCAGTCAGGACGAGACACAGGTCACGGACGAGGTCTTTCTCGCTGACTACAACGTCTATCTCGAGCGCATCTTCATCTGCGACCCGGAGCGGACGCTCTTTACCTGCATTATGCGCGACGTGACCAAGGCGCGCCAGCGCCGCAACAAGATCCAGAAGACGAAGATCCATGCGGCCGATCTGGCGGACGATATCATTGCAAACCAGCTGCGCATCGTGCACGAGATCGCAAGTCTGCTCGGTGAAACGGCGGCGGAGACCAAGGTGGCTGTGCACGATCTGAAGGAAGCCATCATGCTTGATGAGGACGGCGATGATGATGCGTAAACGAACGAATCGCTGCAGGAACACGGTCTGGGACATCAGCGTCATCAGCCGCAACAAAAACGGGGAGACGCTCTGCGGCGATCAGTGTGCGCTCGAATGGGCCGACAATGACGCGACGGTCATCCTCTCCGACGGTCTCGGCAGCGGTGTCAAGGCCAACATCCTCTCTACGCTGACAACGACCATGCTCACGACCATGCTCAAGGGCAACGTGCCGATCGACGAGTGCGTTACGACTGTGGCGGAAACGCTGCCCATGTGCAGGGAGCGCAAGCTCGCCTATGCGACCTTTACGATCCTGCAGACGGCCGGCACCCGCGCGCGCCTGATCCAGTATGACAACCCGAACGCTGTGTTCGTGCACAACGGCGCGATCGGGAAATACAACTATTCCGTCAACTTCATTCAGGAAAAGGAGCTGCACGAGAGCTACCTGCATTTTGACGTGGGCGATATGCTTGTGCTCTTCAGCGACGGCGTGTCGGAGGCCGGACGCGGCGTGACGACGGACGCCGGTTGGGCGCGGCAGGACATTGAGGATTTTATCCTGCGCAATTATTCACCCACCGTCTCCTCACAGCGCATGGCGGCCAGTATCCTCTCGACCGTCAAGACGCTGGACATGGACGCCATGCACGATGACACGACCGTCGTCGTCGCGCGCCTGCGTGAGCGTTGCCCGGTCAACGTCATGATCGGCCCGCCCGAGCGCAAGGATGATGATCTGAGCACCATGCGCCTGTTTTTCGGCAAGGATGGCAAGCATGTTGTCTGCGGCGGCACCACGGCCAATGCTGTCGCGTCATATCTGGGCGTAAAGGTGCATACGCTGCCCGGCAGCGGCACGGAGGAGGTGCCGCCGATGAGCGAGATCCACGGTGTGGATCTGACGACCGAGGGCGTCGTTACAGTCAATGTGACGATGAAACGCATCAAGGACTACCTCGCGGATGGCATGTATACGCTCGAGCTCGCCCGCATGAAGGACGGCGCGTCCAAGCTCGCGCTCGTACTGCTCGAGGAGGCGACGGAGGTCAATGTCCTCTTCGGCAACGCGAGCAACCTCGCCCAGCAGGATACGGAGTTCAGCTTTGAGCGCAAGCTGCAATTGGTGCAGGAGCTGCGCAATATGCTGACTCTGGCCGGAAAAACAGTAAAAATGAGCATCTGCTGACAGATGCCGATATTCACGGAGTGACCCTAACGAATGAAAATCCGAACTTTTTTTGCAGTATTGCTGTGTAAGCTTGCGCGCGGGCTGCTGCGGCTGCTGCGCCGCGGCGGCACGGCGTTTCCCGGCCGCGTGGCGCTCAAGGTGTACCCGCAGGTGCTCGGCGTGCTTTCGCGGGGGGTGCGCGTCATCCTTGTCACCGGCACGAACGGCAAGACGACCAGCTCCCGCATGATCGAGCAGGCATTTGCCGATGCGGGCCTCAACTACTTTGCCAACCGCTCGGGCGCAAACCTCATCTCCGGCATCACGGCGGAGTTCGCCATGCACAGCACCCTGACCGGCAGGCCGAAGTGCCAGTTTGCCGTCATCGAGTGCGACGAGGCTGCATCCAAGACTGTGCTCAAGTACCTCAAGCCGGAGGTCATCGTGGCGACGAATGTTTTTCGCGACCAGCTCGACCGCTACGGTGAGATTACGCACACGCTCAATAACATCATCGAGGGCATCCGCCACACGCCGGAGAGCGTTTTGTGCATCAATGCCGACTGCTCACTCATCGCGTCCATCCCGGAGCATGTGCCGAACCCGGTCGTGCGCTTCGGCGTGAACGTTCCGCTCGGCGGCGACGATCTGACGGAGATCTCCGACGCGCCGCACTGCCTCCACTGCAAGACCGAATATGTCTACGACTACCGTACTTACGGGCATCTGGGCGCATTTCGCTGCCCGAAGTGCGGCTATCACCGCGAAGCCCCGCAGGTCGCAGTCACGGCGGTTCAGAACCTCGGCGTGGACACGAGCGATGTCACCATGTCCATCGGTGGGCGGGAGTACGCCGTACACATCAACCTTCCGGCGGCGTACAACATCTATAACGCCGTCGGCTCGGCAGCTGCGCTGTCTGCGTTCGGCTTCACACCGGAGGCGATCGTGCACGCGCTCGGCGCGTTCGGCTGCGGCTTTGGCCGCATGGAGAAATTCGACCTGCGCGGCACACCCGGCCGCATGATGCTCGTGAAAAACCCCGCCGGCTGCAACCAGACCATGCGCTATCTCGCCGGGCTGAACGAGGATGCGACGTTTGTCGTCTGCCTCAACGACCGCGACGCCGACGGTACGGACATCTCGTGGATCTGGGACGCGGACTTTGAGCGGCTTGCCGCCATGGGCGAGCACCTGCGGCGGGTGTTCGTGTCCGGCACGCGCGCCGATGAGCTGCGCCTGCGCCTGAAATATGCGGGCGTGGATGAGGCGCGCATCGAGGTGTTTTACGATTATGACCCGTTGATCGACGCGATGTGCGCATCGGAATACCCGGTGTTCATCATGCCGACCTATACGGCCATGCTGGATCTGCGCGGCCGGCTGCAAAAGCAGCTCGGCGGAAAGGAGTTCTGGGAATGAGCGAAAAGACCCTGCGTATCTGCCATCTTTACCCGGACCTTCTGAACCTCTACGGCGACCGGGGCAATATTCTCTGTATGCGCCGCCGCCTGGAGTGGCGCGGCATCGATGCCGAGGTGACGGAGGTCACGGTCGGCCAGCGGGCGGATTTTACACAGTTTGATCTGTTTTTCATCGGCGGCGGTCAGGACTTTGAGCAGGAGGTGCTCCTGTCCGACCTGAAAGCCGGAAAGGGCAGCGAGATCAAGGCTGCCATTGCCGACGGCAAGACATTTCTGACCATCTGCGGCGGCTACCAGATGCTCGGCAGCTACTACCGCACGTGGGACGGCAAGCAGTGCGATTTCATCGGCGCGATCGACTATTATACTGTCGGAGCGAAGGAGCGCATGATCGGCAACACGATCTTCGAGTGTCTGCCGGAGTCCGGCGGCAGTACGGTCGTCGGCTTTGAAAACCACAGCGGCAAGACCTACCTCGGCAGCGGCGTGTCGCCGCTCGGTAAGATGCTCGTCGGCGGCGGCAACAACGGGGAGGACGGCTTTGAGGGCGTGCGCTATCAAAACGTCTTCGGCACGTACAGCCACGGCCCGGTGCTGCCGAAAAATCCGGCATTTTGCGACCACCTGCTCACAACAGCGCTGCATGGCCGCTATCCGGAGCTGGAACTGCAGCCGCTCGACGACGCGGCCGAGCGTGCCGCGCACGACACCATGGTGCAGCGGCTGACGGAAAAATAATGGCATGCAAAATGGGCGCATCCAGACGGATGCGCCCATCGTTCGTCTCATATTAAAAATCCGGCGGGATCGGAATGTCCGCGCGCGGGACCTTGTCCCAGGAAAAGTCCGCCGCCAGATCGATTGCCGTCACCGGCGCGTCCGTTTGCCGCAGACCCGCGAGCTTTGCGAGCTTTCCGGTCAACTGTTCGGGTGTGTATTTCTGCCGCAGGGCCTCCATGTTCAGGTCGCCCTCGCGCTTGGAGAGCTTGCGCCCGTCCGGCGCGACGAGCAGCGGCGCGTGCGCGTATTCCGGGGCCTTGCCGCCGAGCGTTTCCATCAGCCAGATTTGCCGCGGCGTGGAGTCAAGCAGGTCGCGCGCGCGCACAACGCGCGTGATGCCCATATCGAGATCGTCCACGCTCACGGCGAGCTGGTAGGCGAACACGCCGTCCGAGCGCTGGATGAGAAAATCGTCGCGCCCGTGCCGCAGTTCGGCTGTCTGCAGACCGTAGTGCGCGTCAACGAAGGCAATGTCCGCATCCGTGACCGCAAGCTTTTTCGCCGCGCGGCGACCCATGCGCAGGCGCTTTTGCACCTCCTGCTCTGACAGCGTCCGACAGGGGCAGCCGGCCTCGCGCGGCTCGCCGGGGTGCGGCGCGCTCGCAGCCAGCCGCTCGGCGCGGCTGCAATAGCAGTCATACACCATGCCGCGCTCGGTCAGTGCATCCAGCGCGGCGGTGTAGCGCTGCGTGCGCGTGCCCTGACGGCAATCCTGCGAGCCGGGGCGCCAGCCCTCGTCCCAGTCGAGCCCAAGCCAGAGCAGGTCGTCGGCCATCAGGTCAGCATAGTGCTCCCAGCTGCGCTCCGGGTCGAGATCCTCAAGGCGGAACACCATCGTCCCGCCGCGTGCGCGCACGTCCAGCCATGCAAGCAGAAATGTCAGCATATTGCCCAGATGCAGCCGCCCGCTCGGGCTGGGTGCAAAGCGGCCGCGGATCGTGTTATCCGGCATCGGTCATCCCTCCGGTTTCATTCTGAGCGTATTATAACATAACCGTGCCGGTTGGCAACGCTTTTGCGCCAAATCCCTTGAAACTATGCGGGAAATCGGATATAATAAAGTGTTATTATCAGCGGAGGAATGTCTCATGGCGAAATCATCCATCGAAAAAACAAATGTCATGCGTCTGCTCGACCAGAAGAAGGTGCCCTACACGCCGCACACATATCCGCACGGCGACGATGCGGTGGACGGCGTGACCGTCGCCCAGATGACGGGCATGGACCCGGCGAAGGTGTTCAAGACGCTGGTCGCCCGCGGCGCGAGCAAGACGCCATATGTCTTTGTCATCCCGGTCGCGTGCGAGCTTGACCTCAAGAAGGCGGCCAAGGCCGTGGGGGAGAAGTCCATTGCCATGCTGCACGTGTCCGAGCTCACAACGCTCACGGGCTATGTGCGCGGCGGCTGCTCGCCGGTCGGCATGAAAAAGCAGCTTCGCACGGTCTTTGCATCTCAGGCGCTCGCGCAGGAGACCATCCTTGTCAGCGCCGGAAAGATCGGTTATCAGGTCGAGGTCGCGCCGCAGGCGCTCATCGCGCTCGTGCGCGCGGCAACGGCAGAGCTGACCATAGAATCCTAAGCAATTTCGGAGGCACCCATGCGGGATCATATTGTAATCAAAGGCGCGCGGGAGAACAATCTCAAGAACATTGATGTAGAGATCCCGCGTGATGCACTGGTCGTCATGACCGGCCTGTCCGGCTCCGGCAAGTCGAGCCTTGCGTTCGACACCATCTTTGCCGAGGGGCAGCGGCGCTATATGGAGAGTTTGTCTTCTTATGCGCGGCAGTTTCTCGGCCAGATGGACAAGCCCGACGTCGACTCCATCGACGGCATGAGCCCGGCCATCTCCATCGATCAGAAGACCACCAGCAAAAATCCGCGCTCGACCGTCGGCACGGTCACGGAGATCTACGACTATCTGCGTCTGCTGTGGGCGCGTGTCGGCGTGCCGCACTGCCCGAAGTGCGGCAAGGAGATCCGCCGCCAGACGGTCGACCAGATCGTCGATCAGATCGCGGCGCTGCCGCAGGCGACGCGCGTGCAGATCCTTGCGCCGGTCATCCGTGCACGCAAAGGTGAGCACCAGAAGGTGTTCGACGATGCCCGCCGCGGCGGGTATGTGCGTGTGCGCGTGGACGGCAGCATCTACGACCTCACGGAGACGATCACACTCGATAAAAACCGTAAGCATAACATTGAGGTCGTGGTCGATCGCGTCGTCATTCGTCCCGACCAGAACCGCCGCCTGACCGATGCTGTCGAGATCGCGTCCGCGCTCTCCGGCGGCCTTGTGCTGGCGGATATCCCGGAGGAAAAGCGCGAGATCCTCTTCTCGCAGAACTACGCCTGCGACGACTGCGGCATCTCGATCGAGGAGCTCACGCCGCGGATGTTCTCGTTCAACAGCCCCTACGGTGCGTGCCCGACCTGCGGCGGTCTTGGCACGCGGCTGCGCATCGACCCGGCGCTCATCATTCCGGACCCGTCGAAGTCCATCCTCGACGGCGGCATCACCGCGAGCGGCTGGAACGGCGTCAAGGATGAGAGCATCAGCCGGATGTATTACGACGCGCTGGCGGAAAAATATCACTTTGACCTTGCAACGCCCATCGGTGACCTGCCGGAGCGTGTGCGCGAGATCCTGCTTTACGGAACGGGGGACGAGGAGCTTACCCTGCACTACGACACAAATCGCGGCAGCGGCGTGCTGCGCCGCCCGTTTGAGGGCATCGTCTGCAACCTTGAGCGCCGCTATCAGGAGACGCAGAGCGACGCCATGCGCGCATCGCTTGAGGACTGCATGGCGGAGACGGCCTGCCCGGACTGTCACGGCGCGCGGCTGCGGCCGGAGGTGCTGGCCGTCACGGTCGGCGGGCTGAACATCTCGGAATTCACTGCGCTGCCAATCACGGAGGAGCTGGCGTTTCTTGACCGGCTCGCGCTCAGTGAGAAAGACGCGCAGATCGCCGACAGTATTTTACGCGAGGTGCGCTCGCGGCTGCATTTTCTGCAGAGCGTCGGCTTGCAGTACCTGACGCTCGCGCGCTCGGCGGCAACGCTCTCCGGCGGCGAGAGCCAGCGTATCCGGCTCGCAACGCAGATCGGCTCGTCGCTCATGGGCGTGCTGTATATTCTGGATGAGCCGTCCATCGGCCTGCACCAGCGCGACAATGAAAAGCTGCTGGCCACACTGCGCGAGCTGCGTGACCTCGGCAACACGCTCATCGTCGTCGAGCACGACGAGGACACCATGCGTGCGGCAGACTATCTCATCGACATCGGCCCGGGTGCGGGCGTGCACGGCGGGGAAGTGGTCTGCGCCGGTACGCCGGACGAGGTCGCGCGCTGCGAGCGCTCCATCACCGGGCAGTATCTGTCCGGCAAAAAGAAGATCCCCGTGCCCGAGCAGCGCCGCACCGGAAACGGCCACGCGCTCGTGATCCACGGCGCGAGCGAGCACAACCTCAAGCACGTGGATGTGCAGATCCCGCTGGGCGTCATGACGTGCGTGACCGGCGTGTCCGGCAGCGGCAAGTCCTCACTCGTCAACGAGGTACTGTATAAAACGCTTGCGGGCAGGCTCAACCATGCGAAGCTCCGTCCCGGGAAATGCGACGGCATTGACGGTGTGGAGTATCTGGACAAGATCATCAATATCGACCAGAGTCCCATCGGCCGCACGCCGCGCTCCAATCCGGCGACATATACCGGCCTGTTTGACGATATCCGCAGCCTTTTCGCCTCCACGCAGGACGCGAAGCTGCGCGGCTACAGCGCCGGGCGCTTCTCGTTCAACATTCGCGGCGGCCGCTGCGAGGCTTGCTCCGGCGACGGCCTGCTGAAGATCGAGATGAACTTCCTGCCGGATGTTTACGTCCCGTGCGAGGTCTGCAAGGGCAAGCGCTATAACCGCGAGACGCTCGAGGTGCACTATAAGGGCAAGAACATTGCCGAGGTGCTGGACATGACCGTCGAAGAGGCGCTCGCATTTTTTCAAAACCAGCCGAAGATCCGCGACCGGCTGCAGACGCTCATGGATGTCGGCCTCGGCTATGTCAAGCTCGGTCAACCGTCCACAACGCTCTCCGGCGGCGAGGCGCAGCGCATCAAGCTTGCGACGGAGCTTTCTAAGCGCAGCACCGGCCGGACAATCTATGTGCTCGACGAGCCGACGACCGGTCTGCACGTGGCGGACGTCGCGCGCCTGATCGATATTCTCAATCGTCTGACGGACGCGGGCAACACGGTGCTCGTCATCGAGCACAACCTGCACGTCATCAAGGTGGCCGATCATATCATCGATCTCGGTCCGGAGGGCGGCGACGCGGGCGGCAGCATCGTCTTTACCGGCACACCGGAGGATTGCGCGCGCTGCGCCGGGAGCTACACCGGTCAATTCCTGAAAAAAGAACTCGAAGGTTAACGGTCAAGCCCCCTTTCTCATAGGCTGAAAGGAGAGGGGGCGGTGAAGATGTTCATTCAGATCACCTTGTGTGCGCTGCTGATCCTGGGCTTTGCGTGGCTGCTGCGGATGCTCGGCTGCGCGCTGCTCACACCGGTGCGCTCGAGCCGGGACGCACGGCTCACGCTTGTCATACGGGCATGCGGGGACGCACCGGAGCTCGAACAGCTTCTGCGCGGCATTCGCTGGCTGCGCGAGGGCGGAACGCTCATGGCGGATGTTCTGCTCATCGACTGCGGCCTGACGGACGACGCGGCCGCGCTCTGCGAGCGCGCGGCGCGGCGGTGTGAAGATCTGAAAGTGTGCAAAACAGAGGAAATTTGCCAATGGATGCAAACAGCAACCCAATAGAATTATGCGGGACCGTTGCGGCGGTCATTTATCAAAACGAGGAAAACGGCTACACCGTGCTCAAGCTGGACGTGGACGACGGCAGCCAGACGATGGTCGTCGGCTGCATTCCGTATGCCGTGCCGGGAGAGTCCATGATCGTCAGCGGCAGCTGGATGACGCATCCGGCGCACGGTCAGCAGTTCAAGGCCGACTTTGCCGAGCGCACCATGCCGGAGACTGCGGACGCGATCTATGCCTACCTTGCCGGACGCGCCGTGCGCGGTATCGGCCCGGCGACGGCGTCGCTGATGGTGTCGCGCTTTGGTGCGGACACGCTCAACGTGCTCGAATACGAGCCGGAAAAGCTCTGTACGATCAAGGGCATCAGCGTCTCCAAAGCGAAGGCTATGTCGGCGAATTTCCGCCGTCAGGCCGGTATGCGCCGCCTGATCGAGTTTCTGGCCTCGGCGAACATCCGCCCGGTCATTGCCCTGCGAATGTACCAGTATTATGGGGACAATGCGCTCCAGCTCGTGCAGGACAACCCCTACATACTCGTTTCGGACGCCATCGGCGCCTCGTTTCAGGAGGCGGACACATTGGCGCTCGGCCATGGCTTTGACGATCAGAGCGCGGAACGTGTCGCTGCGGCGACACTGTATGAGCTTTCCTACAACGCCGTGCGCGGGCACTGTTTTATCTCCTACCGCAATCTGCTCGCAGCTACGTCGCAGCTCAGCGGTGTGCCGGACGAGCTGGTCGCGCAGAGCGTGGATGCGCTCGTGCAGAGCGGCGCGCTCGTGCGCGAGCGGGTCGCCGGATGTGACGGATGCTATCTCTCGCGCCTGCATGAGGCGGAGGCCTACACGGCCGAGCGCCTGCTTGCCATGACACAGACGGAGTACCGCCGTATGCCGGACACGGAGCAGATCGCCGCACGCATTGAAGCGCAGCTTGGTCTGACGTTTGCCGACCAGCAAAAGGAGACGCTGCGCCTTGCCTGCCAGCATCAGGTCATCGCCATCACCGGCGGCCCCGGCACAGGCAAGACGACGTCCATACGCGCGATCCTCGCGCTCTTTGACGCGCTTAAGCTCGACACGCAGCTTGCCGCCCCGACCGGGCGCGCCGCCAAGCGCATGAGCGAGCTGACCGGGCAGAGCGCGCAGACGATCCACCGCCTGCTCGAGGCCGGTATGAGCGATGACCATCAGGATATCACCTTCCGGCGAGACGAGGATGACCCGCTTGATTGCGATGCCGTCATTCTTGACGAATGCTCCATGGTGGACATTTCGCTCATGTGCGCGCTGCTGCGCGCCATGCGCCCGGAGTGCCGGCTCATCCTCGTGGGAGATGCAGACCAGCTTCCGTCCGTCGGACCGGGCAACGTCTTTTCGGATATCATCCGCAGCGGTGTCGTGCCGACCGTGCGCCTGACGGAGATCTTCCGCCAGGCCGCCGGCAGCAGCATCGTCTCCTACGCGCACGCGATCAACCGCGGCGAGCACCCGCCGCTTTCGCAAAACAGCGGGGACTTCTTCTTCCTCCGGCGCGCGGACGCGCAGAAGGCCGCCGACACGGTCGTCGAGCTGTGCCGGACGCGGCTGCCGAACAATATGAAGATCCCGCCGTCCGACATTCAGGTGCTCACGCCGACGCGCAAGTATGACACCGGCATGGCGGCACTGAATGTGCGCCTGCAGGCGGCGCTCAACCCGCCCTCGCCCGAGAAGAAGGAGCGGCGCTTCGGTGAGGCCGTCTTTCGCGAGGGCGACCGCGTCATGCAGATCCGCAATGACTATGACATCGTGCTCAAAAATCCGGACGGTACGACCGCCGGAACCGGCGTCTATAACGGCGACGTCGGTCAGATCACGGCCATCGATCCGCAGACGGAGACGCTCGCGGTGTGCTACGACGGCAAGACCGCGACCTACGGCTTCGAGATGCTCAACGAGCTCGAGCACGCATGGGTCATGACGGTGCACAAATCGCAGGGCAGCGAGTACCGCGCGGTCGTGCTCTGCATCGGCAAGGCCGGGCCCATGCTGCTCACACGCAGCGTACTCTACACGGCCATTACACGCGCCAAGTCCCTGCTCATTATTGTCGGGGACGAGGGCGCGGCCTATCATATGATCGACAACCAGACGCAGACCCGCCGCTACAGCGGTCTGCGCGCCCGGCTCTGCGGGGAGTGCGGTGCGGTATGAAGGTGGTCACATTCCTGCTCGACCTGCTCTATCCGCCGCGGTGCGCGTTCTGCCATGATTTTCTCGAGACGAGCGGCGACGGCCTCTGCGCACACTGCAGGACCGGCCTGCCGTTTGTGCAAAACGGCGGACGGCAGCGCTTTTCGTTCGTCCGCGCTTGCGTCTCGCCGCTCAATTATGAGGGCGATGTGCGCGCGTCGCTCCTGCGCTACAAATTCGGCGGCGCGACCGGGTATGCCAAGGTCTACGGCCGCCTCGTCGCCGGCACGGTGCGCGCGGAGCTGGCGGGGGAGTACGACCTCGTCACGTGGGTGCCGCTGAGCCGCAGGAGACTGCGCGAGCGCGGCTACGATCAGGCGCGTCTGCTGGCGAAAGCGACGGCGAAGGCACTCGGCCTTCCGCTCACGCCGACGCTGCATAAGCAGCGCAACACGCAGCCGCAGTCCGGCACGGGCGACGCTGCCAAACGCCGCGCGAACATTGCCGGTGCGTACCGCATGAAAACGGGTGCGGACGTGACCGGAAAGCGCATCCTGCTCATGGACGACATCGTCACGACCGGCGCGACGCTTTCAGAGTGCGCACGGGTGCTCGGCAAGGCGGGCGCAGAGCAGGTGGTGTGCGCCACGGTTGCGCGCTCCGCTGACTAAAACAGCCGCCGGACGGCTACGATCAACTATAACATCCGCAGCGCGGATGATACGGGAGTTTTGCTTTATGATGATTTTTGAACGGGACATTGCCATCGACCTCGGCACGACCAACATCCGCGTGTTTGTGCGCGGCAAGGGCATCATGCTGCGCGAGCCGTCCATCGTGGCGGTCGACAAGTACACCGGCCGCATGCTCAAGGTCGGTCAGGACGCGCAGAAGATGCTTGGCCGCACACCGGCGAACATCGTTGCCATCCATCCAATCAGCGCGGGCGTCATCTCGGACTATGACATGACGGCGCTCATGCTCAAGGAGCTGCTCTCGCGCGTGACGTCGTTCAGCCTCTTCAAGCCGCGCGTGCTCGTCACCGTGCCGAGCAGCGTGACCGGCGTGGAGGAGCGCAACGTCATCGACGCCGTCATCGAGGCCGGCGCGCGCAAGGTGTATCTGGTCGAGTCCGCCGTGGCGACGGCGGCCGGTGCGGGCGCCGACCTCTCCAAGCCGGACGGCCATCTGGTCATCGACATCGGCGGCGGCACGACGGAGGTCGCGGTCGTGTCTCTCGGCGGCGTGGTCGAGAGCGAGTCAATCAAGACCGCCGGCGACGCCTTTGACGAGGCGATCGTGCGCTACGTGCGCCGCAAGCACAACATCCTCATCGGCAAGCGCACGGCGGAGGAGCTCAAGATCGGCATCGCGTGCCTCGTGCCGCGCGCCGAGGTCGGCATTCAGGAGGTCAAGGGCCGCTGCCTGACGACCGGACTGCCGAAGTCCGTGAAGATCAGCTCGGTCGAGCTCGTCGAGGCCATCGCCGAGCCCGCGCGCGACATTCTCGAGACCATCCACATGGTGCTTGAGCGCACGCCGCCGGAGCTCGTTTCTGACGTCGCGCAAAACGGCATCGTCATGGCCGGCGGCGGCAGTCTGATCTACGGCTTTGACCAGCTCGTCGAGAAGGACACCGGCATCCGCACCACCGTGGTGGACGATGCGCTTTCGTGCGCGGCGTTCGGCAGCGGCAAGATGCTCATGAACCTCAACGATATGCCTGAGGGCATGGTCAACCTCGCGCGAAAGCGCCAGATGAAGGCATAAACACAAAGGCCGGGCATCCCCGGCCTTTTTCTGCTATGTATTATCACACTTTGAACGAGGAACTGCGCCGCCGCTTCGGCTGCAAGGTCTATAAGCTTGCGCTCGACGGCGGCTTTACCTGTCCGAACCGGGACGGGGCCATCGATACGCGCGGCTGCATTTTCTGTGCCGGGGACGGTTCCGGCGCCTTTGCCGCCGACCGTGCACTGGACATTCCGCAGCAGATCGAGGCGGCCAAGGCGCGCGTCTGCGCCAAAAACGGCGGCGGCAAGTACATCGCCTATTTTCAGAACTTCACGAACACCTACGGCAGCCTTGCACGCATGGAGGCGCTGTTCACGCAGGCGCTCGCGCCGGAGGATGTGGTCGCGCTCTCGGTCGCCACGCGGCCGGACTGTCTGCCGGATGAAACCGTTGCGCTCCTGCGGCGGCTGAACGCCGAAAAGCCAGTCTGGGTCGAGCTCGGTCTGCAAACCATCCATCCGCGCAGCGCGGCCTATATCCGCCGCGGCTACGACCTGCCGGTGTTCGACGATGCAGTGCGCCGTCTGCGCGCCGCCGGACTCGAGGTCATCGTGCATCAGATCCTCGGCATCCCCGGCGAGACGGATGCGCAGATGGTGCAGACCGCGCGCTATATCGGTCAGAGCGGGGTACAGGGCATCAAGCTGCACCTGCTGCATGTGCTGCGCGGCACGGATCTGGCAGAGGATTATGCTGCCGGGAAGTTCGAGGTGCTCACGCCGGAGCACTATATCGACCTGCTTGAGCAGTGTCTGCGCGTCCTCCCGCCGGAGCTGGTCGTCCACCGGCTGACTGGCGACGGGGCGAAGCGCGACCTCATCGCGCCGCTCTGGAGCGCGGACAAAAAGCGCGTGCTCAATGCGATCCACGCCGCTTTCGCGCGCGACGATCTTACACAGGGTTCTGCGCTGTAGCGGGGTTCTCCGCTGCGCCTGCGCAGGGCCTGGTTTTGGTAGTTGTGCCCAAATACAGCAGTGTGTTCCTAAAAAAATTATACGAAAATTTGTGCAAAAAAGCAGTTAAGGTATTGAAACGTCGCAATTTCTATAGTAATATAAGAACAGTATGTCGTGCTGCGCCCATTTTGCGGCACGATGGCCCCAAAACGGCAGGAAAAAAGGTATCGAAAGGAATGACAAGAATGAACCAGGCACGGAAAAGAACGACAATGCAAAAAGTGCTTTCCATGATTCTTGTACTGGTCATGCTGCTGAGCCTGATGTCCATGTCAGCGTTCACGATGGCAACGAACGAGACAGGAGCGAGCAGCTCGGCACGAAATGATTTCATGCGCGTTTTCCATTTGGATTGCGGCAGAAAGTATTTCAGCGTCGCTGAGATCAAGTCGTTGATTGACACGGCTTCCGCAGCGAACTATACGCACATAGAACTGGCGGTCGGCAACGACAGCCTGCGTTTCCTGCTGGACGATATGTCTGTCACGGTTGATGGGAAGACCTATGCCAGTGATGACGTGAAGACGCAGATCCATAACGGCAACGTGAAGTATTACGATGCGGGCAGCGTGAATGAGCTCTCGCAGTCTGATATGGACGCGATCATTGCCTATGCGCAGAGCAAGAACATCTCCATCATCCCGCTGATCAACACGCCGGGTCACATGGATGCGATCCTGAGCGCGGCGACCTCTCTGACGGGGGTGAACTGCTCCGCCTACGACTCTGTCCGCACGATTGACGTGTCGAATACCACTGCCGTTGCGTTCACGCAGGCGCTCCTGCAGAAGTACATCAATTACTTCGCCGGCAAGGGCTGCGGCTACTTCAACATGGGCGCGGACGAGTATGCCAATGACAAGACCGACGGTTTTGCAGCGCTGATCAAGGATAAAAAGTATGGCAACTTTGTCAGCTATGTCAATGCGGTCGCCGCGCAGATCGTTGCGGCCGGTATGACGCCCATCGCGTTTAACGACGGCATTTACTATAACAGCAACACAAGCGGCGGCGAATTTTCCAAGGACATCGTCGTCAGCTATTGGACGACCGGCTGGACTGGCTACACCCCGGCACCTGCAAGCTTTATTGCAGATAAGGGTCACAAGATCCTCAATACCAATGATGCATGGTATTATGTGCTTGCTGATAAAGTCACAGCATACACGTATAAACATGCCCAAAACGGCGTGGTAAATACGCCTGTCACCTCTGTGCGCGGCGATAAGAGCGGCAGCGTGACGCCGATCGGCGCGATGATCTGCTTCTGGTGCGACGATCCGAAACCGGAGTACAGCGCCCAGGAACAGGGCTATGTCAAGGGACTCATGCAGACGCTGTCGAACAACAACAGCAACTACTTTACGCCCGTAGTGCCGCAGGTCGAGACCGCTCACCGCGGACAGACACTGACTGTGGGCAATTCTTCGGTTCTGCGCCTTTCCACCGGCCTGAATGCAGTGTGGTCTGTCAGCGATGCGAGCGTTCTGTCTCTCGGCAGCGTGACGAGAAGCGCCGCAAGCACCGTGACCGGAAACCGCGTGACGGTCAACGCCCTCTCGAGAGGTACTGCGACGGTCACCGCCAAAGCCGATGACGGCCAGTCCTATTCTATGGATCTCACGGTCGCGGGCGAGAACGACGTGCGCATTGACCTTACCGTCGGTGAAACGTGGTCAAAAACTATGCCCGGTCAGGTTCTAAGCAGCTACACGCATGACGATGAAGTGGCTAAAGTCAATGTTACCAGTAAGCATGACCTCAAGGGCGAGCTCACGACGAGCATGACTGTGGGCACGGCATACTACATCGTAAACAGCGAGGGAAAATATCTGGATGCCAACGCTGAATGGGTGGATGATGCTGACAATGCTGCTCAGTGGACATGGATTGATAATAACAGCAGTTGGATTCCGTCGCATAAAGGTTATTATCTGAAAAGTGGAGACGCATGGTTGTATTACTCCAATGGACAGTGGAGTGCTGAAACAGCTAATAGTAAGTGTTCATATTTCGATGGACTTACTAATGGCGAGCTTGTCAGCAAAGACGGCTACGTTCTCGGCACGCCCATTGCGGTTGGAAAAGACCCCATCAACATCAGCACCATCGCCATCACCGGCCGCAATGTCGGAACGACAGATGTTCAGATTGATGGAACATGGTATCACATCGTCGTCAATGACAACCTGCCTTCTGATCCGCTCACGACGAATTCGCTTACCCTTGAGTACATGATCACGACCTGCCATGTGCATGATTACAACAGCAACAGTGACAGATATGAGATCACGAGCGCAGAGGCATCGAATGCGGCTGGCGTTGATGTATCGACGCTTGCGCCTGCAAATGGCTATTTCCGCAAAAACAATTCGAGCCGCAACCCCCAAATGGATGCCACCTATTGGCAGACCATGCGTCTGGATAAGTACCACAAACAGGCTGATTCCGGCTGGGGAGACAGCACCGGTGACGGTACGACGCTGACCAATGTTCGTTACTATACCAACAGCGCGAATAAGAGCGCGTGGCAGTATCAGACTGCGGACGGTATCTGGCACTATTTCCGCTCCGGCGATCAGCTGGTCGCATATTACCTGCAGAAGACAGAAGTCACAAAGGACGTCACCACGTACACAAAGGACTGGGGTGTTGGAATCCCCTCCGATGGCAATGGAAGTAATGGTCAGGTAGCGCTGACGTTTGCGGTCGTCTATCCTGACAACACGGTGCTGCCTTCGAAGGAAAATATGTATCCGGGCTCCACGACGATTTATAACTATGAGAAAACAGGTCGTGACATTGGCATCATCATGCCGAAAGAGAACGAGTACTATACGATCTCGAAAATCACGGTAACCGATGGTGTGCGTACCAGACAGGATGACGACAATAAATGGTACAAAAATGACAGCATCAACTGGAATATGAAAACGACGCAGGCCGGCGGCATTTGGTATGATGAGACCGTGGTTTGGGACGCAAGCTATGGCACAGAACCTATTGTCAACGGCAAGATTAGCAACATCAAGTGGCCTGCAAAAAATACAGGCAAGCTTGTGCTGATCTACCTGAGCGCGGTGGAACTCGAAACCAACCTGAACGTCACCTATTGGGATGACGATGCCGACACCCAGATCTATAAGTATCAGATCGTGGCAAAGCATCAGGCAACCGATCCTGAGCCGAACTACAAGACTGCGCTCATGGACGGCAAGTCCTGCATCGGCGAAGCCGGTCCGTGGATGGGCAAGACTGCCGAGGATAACGGCTATCTGCCGGACAGCGCCTATGTGGTCAATGCTTCCGGTAACCAGCAGACCATCAGTAAGGACATTAAGCAGCTTGACGGTGTGACCGGCAACTACAAGAGCGGCATTTATGAGTACCGCTGGGCTGAGATTTCCGAAGACGGCAAGACGCTCATGCTGCACTATGACCGCAAGGACTTGAAGGCCAAGACCTATGTCGTTGACTTCGGTCTGCCGGTGACGATTCCGGTGAGCGCATTCGGCATTGAGGATGCCAGCACGATCGCGCAGATGTCACTGCTTGCCGGTGAGCAGACGCTTGAGAATACGGGCAAGTACGGCACTGCGAAGATCAACAGCGACGATAAGACGGTGACGTATACGCTCCACAATACGCTTGACAGCACGGCGGCGATCTCGCTCTTTGTCAAGTTTACGAATGATCCGGCTGAGCAGCCGACGGTCTTCTCCGTCAACATCATCCCCGCGACGAGCGTCTACTATGAGGACAGCTTCGCCACGTTTACGAATGCCGATGGCACGAACGTTGTCAATAAGAACCAGAAAAACGGCTACTGGACGACCGTCGGCGAGCAGGATACGACGAAGCAGCAGGTCTTTGAGCAGCTCAAGAGCGAGAGCAACAACGTCTACGGCTATGACCCTGCCTATGCCAAATGCAGCACCTTCTCCATGGGCAGCGCCACCAAGGTCACGGTCGATGCCAACACCAGTAAGCTCGGTCAAGTGCCCGCTGCGACCTTCACCTTCAAGGGCACTGGCTTTGATGTCATCTCCCTGACCAGCAACACCTCCGGCACGGTCATGTACACCGTGACGAATTCCAAGGGAGAAAAAGTGAAGGTCGGCCCGTGCGACACGTACTACGGCTACAATGGCGATGCCGCCGGTGTGACGACTGACAGCGCGAAGGCGCTCTACCAGATCCCGGTGATCAAGGTCTCCGGTCTGGATTATGACACGTATACCGTCAAGATCGAGGTCGGCTACGGTGAGTTCTTCGATCACACGGGCAATGATTCCTACAGCTTCTGGCTCGATGCCATCCGCGTCTATGACCCCATGGGCAAGGATAAGAGTGACTACGCGCAGGACGGCGAGGGTTACCCGCAGTACATCAAGCTGCATGACGCGCTGGTGGCTGATAATGTAAAGACAACTCTCTTCATCGACGGCGCTGCAGCAGCGAACATCACCGACTATAAGAACCGTGGCCCGAACAACGAGGTCTATCTGGCCACCGGTCAGGCGATCACGTTTACCGTCCCGGGTGATACCAACATCGCAAGCGTCCAGATCGGCGCAAAAGCTCCCAGTGGTATGGCCGCGACGATGGTTGTTGGCACGGATGGTCAGCAAATCAGCACCGCCACCGAGATGTACTACGAGATCGGCGCTTCCGGCGGCAGCTTCACGATCACCAACACGGGTGACGGCATCCTGTCCCTGACGAACCTGAAGATCACCTTTAAGGACAAACCGGCCAGCGCAGCTGCACTGAGCGCGCCGACCGCTGAGGAGCAGGACGCCGCGGTCATGTCTGTGCGCGCGCTGTTTGCCGCGCCCGAGCAGACCTTTGAGCCTGAGCACTTCACGGCCAAGTGGAGCCGCAACGTCCATAAGGGCGGCAAGGCGACGCTGACGGTCAAGACGTCTGCGGATGTCGAGGCGATCCATGTCGACGATGTGACGATCGACAGCTACAAGGTTCGCACCGAGCGCAGCGGTTGGGGCTCTTCCGCGAAGAAGGTGACCTACCACGTGTTCACCTATACCGTGACGGCGACGGCAACGGCGGACTACACCGTCTGCGCCATCAATGCCGACGGTGTTGCGAGTGACCCGATCACCGCAAAGCTGACGGTGCGTCCGTCCATCCGTGACTGGTGGCACGATATTTTCGGCAAGTGGCAGCACTAAGAGAGGAGTGATCGAACGTATGAAGAAAACCTATGTGAAACCCGAAGTCTACTTCGAGAGCTTTGAACTGAGTGCCAGCATCGCAGATAACTGCGGCAAGCCGCTCAACCTCAACCAGGATACCTGCAGAGATATCTTCGGCGATTATCGTACCAATGTGTTCTCTCAGGGGAACTGCGTGATCAACCCGGATCAGCTTGGATTCTGCTACCATGTTCCGTTGGAGGGATCGAAACTGTTCGCCTCCTGACACAAGCTTACACAAGGAAATGCCCTGCCCGATTGGGCAGGGCATTTTTTCAAGAATCGGACGCCGCGCGATGAAGCGCGCAGCAAAGGAGCAAAACTATGAATAAATTCAGGACACGCGGTGTGCGCGCGCTGCTGCTCACGCTTGCCGCAGCGCTGCTGCTCGCGTGCACGGGCTGCGGGAAAAAGCCCGCCAAGCCGGATGAATACGGTCTTGCGGCGGAGAAATCAAAGCTGGACGGCATGGACATCGGCAACGGTCTGCAGCTTGTCAGCACCGGTCGCTATGCGGGGCTGTTTGTCGAGGATGGGTCTGACAAGACGGTGTCGGACGTGTTTTGCATCCGCGTGAAAAATACCGGCAGCAGCGACGTGCAGTATGCGCACATCACGCTCACGCGCGGCAGTGAGTGCTATGAGTTTGATATCAGCACGCTCCCGGCCGGGCAGACTCTTCAGGCGCTGGAGCTCGGCGCGCAGACTATGCCCGAGAAGCCGGAGGAGCTGACAGTGACCGTGACGGCCTACGCCGCGTTCGCAGAGCCGCTGTCCATGCACGATGATCTGTTCACCGTCACGACGAGCGACAACACCATCACCGTGACCAACAACTCCGGCGCTGCCGCCGCGCAGGTCTATGTCTACTATAAAAATGTCAGCGGCGATATGCTGCTTGGCGGCATCACGTACCGCGCGGGCGTCAAAGATCTCGCGGCAGGCGAGAGCCAGAGCAGCTATACCAGCCACTTTCACGAAGGCGCGAGTGCGCTGCTGTTTGTGACCTATGTACCGTGAGCTTTATCGCTTCGGCGGCGTGACCTTCGCGTTGGAGTCCGATGCACCGCTCGAACGCTCGCCGGTGTGCGAAGCGTTTCATGTGCCGGACGGCGTGCCTGATCACACGATTTGTCTCCGGTTCAGCGATGCGCTGCCCACACCGCCGGCGGACGCGCTGCGGCGCGATGATGTGTTTCGCTGGCAAGCGGGCGCACAGCGCCACCTTCTGCAATGGGTCAGTGCACCGGGGGATATTCCGCACTTTACCTATGCCGTGACGCATGGTGCGCACACGGATGTGATCTTTGCGAGCGCTTATCGCACCGGCGCGTCGGTCAGCACGGCGCTGGAGGCTGTGGGGCTGTTTGACGTGTTTGCCGCGCGCGGGATGCTCGTGCTGCACAGCGCGTACATCGTGACGAGCGCTGGCGAGGCTATCCTGTTTTCCGGACCGAGCGGTGTCGGCAAGAGCACGCAGGCCGCGCTCTGGGAGCGCTGCGCCGGGGCGCGGGTCGTCAACGGCGACCGCGCACTTGTGGACGTGGGCAAAAAGACCGCGAACGGCATTTTCTATGCGGGTACGTCGGGCATATCCGAAAATGTAACGGCGCCGGTCCGGGCGATCGTCCTGCTCGGGCAGGGCAGTGAAAACCGCGTGTTTGTCCCGAGCCCGCAGGCGGCGTTTGCGGGTGTGCTCAGCCAGTGCGCGTATTACGAATGGGACGCGCGCTCGGCGGAACAAATGACCGAATGCGTGGCGCGGCTCGTCTCCGATGTGCCGGTCCTGCGCATGGACTGTCTGCCGAACGCCACGGCGGTCGAAGCCCTGCGGGGCAAATTGGGAGGTATCTGATATGGAACATACGGGAGCTGAGCCGCGCCTGTCGGCCTATCTGCATGCGCGGGCCTGCGCAAAGGGCATCCCACTTGCGGGCACGTTCGAGCTCACGGCGCGCTGCAACTTCAACTGCCGCATGTGTTACGTGCACCTCACGCCCGAGGAACAGCGGCGGCGCGGGGCGGAGCTCACCGCGGACGAGTGGCTCGCCATCGCGGAGCAGGCACGCAGCCAGGGGATGCTGTTTTTGCTGCTGACCGGCGGAGAGCCGCTTATTCGCGTGGATTTCCGCTATCTGCTCACCGAACTCAAGAAGATGGGGCTCATGGTGTCCATCAACAGCAACGCATCGCTCATCGACGACGACTGGCTGGATTTTTTCCGGCATGAGCCGCCGTCGCGCATGAACATCACGCTTTACGGCGGCTGCAATGAGACATATGAACGGCTGTGCGGCCGGCCGATGTATGACCGCGTTGTGCGCAATATCCGCGCGCTCAAGGCGCTCGGTATCGGCGTGAAGCTCAACGCCTCCATGACGCCTTACAATGTCGAGGATATGGACGCGATCTATGCCATAGCGACCGAGCTCGGTACGCCGGTACAGATGGCGTCGTACATGTTCCCGCCCGTGCGCCGCGACGAGCACGCGACCGGCAGCAACGACCGCTTCACCTTTCAGGAGGCAGCTGCTTGCAGCGTGCGCTGGGACCGGCTGCGGTTTTCGGACGAGATGTTCTGCCAGCGCGCCGCGGCGATGCGCGCCGGTATCCGCGCGCCGGAGAGCGAAGTGTGCGACGGAACGCCGGGGGAGAAGATGGCCTGCCGCGCGGGGCGCAGCTCGTTCTGGATCAACTGGCGCGGCGTCATGACGCCGTGCGGCATGATGGTACAGCCGGATGTCTCCGTACCGGAGCTCGGCTTTGCGCGCGCATGGGAGGAAACCAAGGCGGCCACGGCGCGCATTCTGCTGCCGCCGGCGTGCACACAGTGCGAATATAAGCACATGTGCCATGCCTGCGCTGCGATGTGCGTGACCGAGACGGGCGCGTTTGACGGAAGGCCGGAATATGTCTGCGCCATGACGAAGGCTACTGCCGCGCTGACGCAGAGCGCGTATGAAAGGATGAAAAACACATGAAGCTAAAAGCACAGCTTGTCAAGCGGGAGATCGCGGGCGACACGATCCTCGTGCCGGTCGGCGAGACGACGACGAAGCTCCAAGGACTGCTCACGATCAACGAGACCGGCGCCGCCATATGGGACGCGCTGCCGGAGGCCGAGAATGAGGAGGCGATCGTCGAGCGACTCTATGAGGCGTTTGACGTCGAGCGTGACGTGCTCAGGCAGGACGTCCATGCTTTCGTCGCAAAGCTCCGCGAGCTGGACATCCTCTAAACCCCAATAGAATGAAAAAAGCGAAGTGGAAACCACTTCGCTTTTCTTTTCGCAATCTGTAATTTTGTATTGTAATTGTATTATGTCCGGCGCTTTTTGAACACGCTCCATATCCGGACAATGGGATGCCGCAGCGGAATGACCCACAGCCACGGCCCGCGAAAGAGCTCCCACAGAAAATCTCCAGGCTGAAGCTGCCGACCCTTTCGGCAGACGGCGGTCGCCCGCGCAAAGACCTGCTGCGGCAGGATGCCGGTCTCGGTCTCGGCCTGCGCATCGCCAAGGATGTCGAGGCTACCGTCACGGTGTACGCGGCGGACTCTATGCATGACAAACTGGCCGCTCGCGCGCTCGTAAAACACGATGTCGCCGCGGCGCAGGGGCGTGTCCGGCCTGGAAAAGAACACGGTGTCGCGCCCGCCTGCCAGAAAGGGCGACATACTGCTGCCGGCGACGGGCACGCTGACGCTGTGCCCCTGCTCGGTGAGCGAGCGCAGCGCAGTCATATATGCTTTGGTATCCACCTGTTTCATCGCGCTTCGTCCTGCGTTCTTTCCGGGAATTTATCGATCCCCGCGCGATGCGCGGAGATCGGTTTGAGACATCAGATCTTGCTGTTGAGCCACTCGAGGACGTCGGCATACACCTCGTCTTTGTTGAGCTCGTTGAGCATCTCGTGGCGGCCGTCCTTGTAGAGCTTGAGCTTCACGTCCTTGCAGCCGGTTTTCAGGAAGCGCTCGTAGACCTTCTTGACCGCTTCGCCGTAGTTGCCGACGGGGTCGCCGTCACCGGCCATGAAGTAGACCGGGGTGGACTTATCCATCTTGTTGAGGTTTTCCGTCTTCCAGATGTACTGCAGGCCGCCCATCATGTCGTGGAACATGCCGGCAGTCGCCATCGCACCGCAGAGCGGGTCGGCAATGTAGGCGTCCACGACCGCCTCGTCACGGGTGAGCCAGTCGAGCTTTGTGCGCACGTGGTCATATTTCTTGTTATAGCTGCCGAAGGCAAGCTTGTCGAGCGTGGGGCTGTGATACATGGGGCCGTTGTCGATCATCTCGAGCTTTGCCATGAGCTTACCGGCGGCGATGACTGCGCCCGGGTTCTGGCCGGTACCGCTGATGACGACGCCCTTGAGCCCCTCGGGGTGGTCAATGATATAGGTGCGGGTCAGGAAGCTGCCCATGCTGTGGCCGAACAGGAAGTAGGGTACGCCGGGGTATTTGGCGGCGGTGAGCTTGTGGAGCGTGTCCATATCGCTCACGACATCGTTCCAGCCGTCCTTTTCTGCGAAAAAGCACAGCTCCTGTTCGTTTTCTGCGGTCTTACCATGGCCAAGGTGGTCATTCGCGACGACGACGAAACCGTTTTCTGCGAGAAACTCCATAAACGGAGCGTAACGGTAGATATGCTCGGCGACGCCATGCGCGATCTGCAGGACGGCGCGCACTTCGCCGTCGGGCGTGCACTCTCTGGCAAATACGTTGTGTTTCCCATCAGTGGACAAAAACCTAAAATCATGAAAAGATGGCATAGCAATACTCCTTATTGTGTGATATACTAAAAGCTACCTGAATTGTATTCCAATTGGCGAAATTCGTCAAGTCTACGGAGGTTATTTTCATTATGAACGGCTACATCATTGCACTTGATCAGGGTACAACCAGTTCCCGCTCGATTATCTTCGATAGTAAGGGAAACATCGTATCTCTGGCGCAGTATCCATTCACGCAGATCTATCCGAAACCGGGCTGGGTCGAGCATGACCCGATGGTCATCCTCGAGAGCCAGCTGCTCGCCATGAGCGAGGCATTTGAAAAGAGCGGCCTGTCGCCGACGGACATCGCCGGCATCGGCATCACGAACCAGCGCGAGACGACCATCGTCTGGGACAAGCACACCGGCAGACCTGTCTATAATGCAATCGTCTGGCAGTGCCGCCGCACGGCGCCCATCTGCGACCAGCTGATGGCGGACGGACTCGGTGATTACGTGAAGGAGAAGACCGGGCTGCTCATAGACGCTTATTTCTCCGGCACGAAGATCAAGTGGATTCTGGATAACGTTCCGGGTGCGAGAGAGCGTGCCGAGCGCGGCGACCTGCTGTTCGGCAACGTGGATGCGTGGCTGATCTGGAATCTAACCGGCGGCCGCGCGCACGTGTCGGACTATTCCAACTGCTCTCGCACGATGCTGTTTGACATTGACCGCCTGTGCTGGGATGAGAAGCTCTGCGAGCGTCTGGGCATCCCGATGAGCATGCTGCCGACGCCGGTGCCGTCCTCTATGGTCTATGGACAGGTGGCGGCGGGGCTGTCCGGTCTGGAGGCGCTCGAGGGCGTGCCCGTCTGCGGCAGCGCCGGCGACCAGGCGGCTGCGCTGCTCGGTCAGGCGTGCATCGAGCCGGGTCAGGCGAAGAACACCTATGGTACGGGCTGCTTCACGCTCATGAACACCGGCAACAAGTCCGTGCGCAGCGTCAGCGGTCTGGTCACGAGTGTTGCGTGGTCCGTTAACGGCGAGACCACCTATGCCCTCGAAGGCAGCGTGTTCAACGCCGGCAGCTCCATTCAGTGGCTGCGCGACGAGCTTGGTCTCATCGGCGCGGCGCATGAGTGCGACCTGCTTGCTGAGAGCGTGCCGGATAACGGCGGCGTGTATCTCGTGTCCGCGTTCACCGGCCTTGGCGCACCGCGCTGGGATATGTATGCCCGCGGCGCAATCGTCGGCCTGACGCGCGGCAGCAACAAGGCGCACATCGCCCGCGCCACACTCGAGGGCATCGCCTATCAGGTCAAGGACCTGCTCGATGCCATGCAGATCGACGCTGAGAGCCCGATCTCCGTCCTGCGTGTGGATGGCGGCGCGTCGGTGAGCTCGTTTTTGATGCAGTTTCAGGCGGATATGCTGCGCGTGCCGATCGACCGGCCGAAGCTGGTCGAGACGACCGCGTTCGGCGCGGCGTTCCTCGCCGGCCTTGCCAGCGGCGTCTGGGAGAGCGTGGACGACATTGCGCTCCTGCGCCAGTCTGACCGTATTTTCAAGCCAGAAATGGATGCCGAGCAGGCAAAGCGGCAGCATGACAACTGGCTGCGCGCCGTCGGCAGAGCGGAAAAATGGAGTCTTGAATGAACCAGAACCTGTTTTTTACCCCTACGGATATTCTGCTGCCTGAGCGTGCGGATATGCATCGCTGGAGTGTCATTGCCTGCGACCAGTTCACGTCGGACGCCGCCTATTGGCGTGCAGTGCAGGACACGGTCGGCGACGCACCCTCTACGCTGCGGCTGATGCTGCCGGAGTTTTACCTCGGTAAGTGTGACGAAGCGGCGGCGACGCGCGCCATTCAGCAGACGATGCACGCTTATCTGGACAGCGGCGTGTTTCGCACCGTGCCGCACAGCCTTGTGCTCGTGCAGCGTACGCTGCCGGGCGGCGCTGTGCGCTGTGGCATCGTCGGCGCGCTTGATCTTGAGGCGTATGATTACGCGCCCGATTCCGTTACGCCCATCCGTGCAACGGAGGGCACGGTCGCCTCGCGCCTTCCGGCGCGTGTGCGCATCCGTGCGGCAGCGGCGCTGGAAATGCCGCACATCATGGTCTTTTATACAGATCCGGAGGATGCTATCTGCCGCAAGGCGGAGGCGCTTGCGGGTGACACGCTCTATGATTTCGACCTCATGTCCGGCGGCGGGCATATCTGCGGCCGCCGCATTGCCGGAGACGCAGCCGATCGGCTGGCAGCAGCCCTGTGTGCGACCGGTGTCGGAACGGACGGCGAGCACCCCATGCGTTTTGCAATTGCGGACGGCAACCACAGTCTGGCCGCTGCCCGTCAGTGCTGGCTGGAGAAGAAAAAGACGCTCACACCCGAACAGGCGGCAGTTGACCCCGCGCGCTATGCACTGGTCGAGCTTGTGAACCTGCACAGTCCGGCCGTGACGTTCGAGCCCATCCACCGTGTCCTCTTTGAGACCGATGCGGCGCATTGGCTGGACGCTGCCGAGGCCGCGCTTGCGGCAGCAGACGGCCGCGGCTATGCGGTCACGCTGCTGGCTGGTGCGCAGCGCAGAGACATTCTCGCACGCGGCAGCTCGCTCGGCGAGACCATTGCTGCGCTGGATGCATTCTGCGCATCGTATATGCAGGCGCACGGCGGCCGGATCGACTATATCCACGGCGATGACGAGGCAGTTGACCTCGCCGCCGGAGACGGCTGCTGCGGCATCCTGATGCCGCGCATGGAAAAAGAGGAGCTCTTCACGTCTGTGCTCCGCTCCGGCCCGTTCCCGAAAAAGAGCTTTTCGATCGGCCTCGGTGCGGACAAGCGCTATTACCTCGAGTGCCGCAAACTCTAATTTGATCTATCCTTTGCTTGAGAGAGGCAGCTTATTGGCTGCCTCTCTTTTTTTGTTCTGTCTTATGCTGCGCATGCATAGGATGTGGCAGGACAAAAGAGGAGGGAGACGGATGATCTTCACAAATCAGGCGCTGGCGCTGTTCCCGCCGTCGCTGGGACAGGCCATCGCGCAGACGCAGCGCGACCGGGACGAGCTCGTGGAGGAGATCTGCTGCCGCATCGGGCGGCCGCCCGTGCTGCTGACGCAGGAAAATGTGTACCCTGCGGCGTGCCGTGCCGTGCTGCCGGACGATCTGGACTATCTGCTCGAGCGCGCAACGCGCGCCTCCGTCTATGCGGCAGCAGACCAGATCCGGCAGGGATACTTACAGACGGCCGGTGGCTGCCGCGTCGGGCTGTGCGGCTGTGCCTATGGACAGGCTGCCGATCAGATCGACGGTATCCGGCAGCTGAGCTCCGTGTCCGTGCGCATTCCGCACGCCGTGCCCGGGTGCGCCGATGCGCTCGTGCCGCAGCTGATGAAGGACGGCTTTTGCAGCACACTCATTCTCTCACCGCCCGGCGGCGGAAAGACGACGCTGCTGCGCGAGTGCGTGCGCCGGTTGTCCGACCAAGGGCTGCGCATCTCGCTTATGGACGAGCGCGGCGAGATCGCGGCGGTGCAAAACCGGACGCCGCAGTTTGACGTCGGCGCGAACACGGACATCATGACCGGGGGACAGAAGGCCGCCTGCTGCATGATGCTGCTGCGCGCCATGCGCCCGGATGTGCTGGCGTTTGACGAGATCAGCGCGCCGGAGGACATCGAAGCGATGCGTATCGCCGCCGGCTGCGGCGTTGCGCTGCTGGCGACGGCGCACGCGCAGAGCGTCGGTGCGCTGCGCTGCCGGACACTGTACCGCGCGCTGCTGGACGAGCATATTTTCCGCCGCGCCGTGTGCATCACGCGCAGCGGCGGCGCGCGTTTTTACACGCTCGAGGAGCTGCCATGACGTGGGCGCACGGACTGGGCGCAGCGCTTTTGTTTCTGGGCAGCACCGCGGCGGGCTTCGCGCTTCGGCGCGAACTGCAGCAGCGCGCGCAGCTGCTCGCGGCGGTGATCGACAGCCTGCAGCTGCTGCGCAGCGACATCGTCGGGCGGCTGCTGCCGCTGCCGGAAGCACTGCGCCACACGGCGGAGACGGCGCCGGAGCCGCTGCATGCGCAATACACCGCCCTCGCAGACGGCATCACGGACAGCGACCGGCCGTTTTGCGAGCAATGGGCGGCGGCGATCCGGGCACTGGACATGCTCACACCGGCCGCGCGCACCGCGCTGCTGACATTGGGCGCGCAGCTTGGAAAATATGACGCGCAGCTCCAGCGGCAGGCATTGGACACCTGCATTGCGTCGCTGCAGAGCATTTCCGCTGCGCTGCAGGACGACGTGCGGCGGCGCGGTAAACTGGTCTGCGGCCTCGGCGCGACGCTCGGTCTGCTCGCCGCCGTTGCGCTGCTTTGAACCGGGGAGGGACTTATGGACGTTGACCTTGTCTTTAAGATCGCGGCGATCGGGATTCTCGTCGCCGTGCTCAACATCCTGCTCTCGCGCGCGGGGCGCGACGAGCAGGCGCTCATGACGACCATCGCGGGGCTGGTCGTGGTGCTGGTGCTGGTGATCCAGAAGATCAGTGAGCTGTTTGCGCTCATCAAGCAGCTGTTTTCGTTCTGATGGAGGCGGTCTTTCGCGCGATGCTGATCGTGGTCGTTGCCGGTGCCGCCGCAGCCACGGTCTATAAGACCGTGCCGGGCATCTCGTTTTTGCTGAGTGCGGCGGCTGCGCTGCTGGCGCTGTTTTTGTGCGTCGGTCTGCTCGGGCCGCTGGCGGATTTCTTTCGTGATGCCATTGCGCTCAGCGATTTGTCCGGCGTCTACACCGGGCCGCTGCTCAAATGCATGACCATCAGCATCCTGACCGTGATCGGGGAGGGGCTGTGCAAGGACGCGGGACAGGCTGCGGGCGCAGGTGCTGTGCAGCTTGTCGGCGTTGCGGCGGCGCTCTATGCGGCGCTGCCGCTGCTGCGCACATTTCTGACCATGATCGGAGCGTGCCTATGAAGCGGTTTTTGCTTGCGCTGCTGGCAGCGCTGACGCTGACGGCCGTTTGCACACCGTGCGTATGCGCTTATGACATCGCGTCCGAGCAGGCGGAGGCATTCGGCACGGCGGCGCTGGAGTCCGCACTCCCGTCGCAGACATATGATGCCTTCGGCACGCTGACCGTCGCAGATGCCGCGCATCCACGCACACTGCTGCAAAAGCTCTGGGGCTATGTGCTGCATGAGGGCGGGGGAGCGCTGGCCTCGGCTGCGCGCAATGCGGCGCTGCTGCTTGCAGTCGTGTTTCTGGCGGCGCTGTGCGCGTCACTGTCGGCAAGCGGTGCGTGCGCCAAGGTCACGCAGATGACCGGTGCGGTGGCAGTGGCTGCGCTGAGCGTCACCCATGTGACGTCCTGCATCACGGCCGGCAGCAGCGCGCTGACCACACTGCGCGACTTTTCCAAGATCCTGCTGCCGAGTATGTGCGCCGCTGCGGCGGCAAGCGGGGCGGCGACGTCGGCAGCGGCAAAATATGCGGCGACATCGCTCTTCCTCGATATTCTGCTGTCGGCGGAGACAGCGGTGCTGCTGCCGATGCTGTATACATACGCAGGCACGGTCATCTGCGGCGCGGCGCTCGAGCAGGACGTGCTCACGGCGCTGAGCGCCCTGCTGCGCAAGGCGCTTCGGCTGCTGCTCATCGGCTTTGCCGGGGTGTTCACGCTCTATCTGTCGCTGACGGGCATTCTCACAGGCTCAGCGGATGCGGCTGCGGCCAAGGCCGTCAAAACCGCCGTCTCCGCGGCGCTGCCGGTCGTGGGCAGCATCGTGGCGGACGCTGCGGCGACCGTCACGGCAAGCGCTGCGATTTTGCGCGGCGGCATCGGCATCATCGGTGTCTTGAGTGTTGCCGCCGTGTGCGTCACGCCGTATTTGCAGCTGGCCGTGCACTATGCTTTGTATAAGCTTGCCGCCGGGATCGCGGAGTCGTTTGCGGACAAGCGGGTCGGGCGGCTGATCGGCGGCTTTGCGGATGTGTACGGCTTCCTGCTCGGGATGGTCGGCGTGGCGTCGCTCATTTTGTTTCTCTCCATCGTATCAAGCATGAAGGCGGTGACAGGATGATGGAATCACTGCGCGCGTGGCTGCTGAGTCTCGCGGGCGCTGCGCTGCTGACGGCGCTTGCGGCCATGTTTCCGACGTCCGAGAGCCTGCGCCGCGTCGTGAAGCTCATCGGCGGCGTCGCGCTGACGTGTCTGCTGTTTTCGCCGCTCGTGGCGTTTGATTATGACAGCTATGCCGCCGCGCTGCAGGACTGCCGCGTCTCGGTTTCAACAGACGGCGCGGTGTCCGACAGCAGTGAGCGCCTGCAGCGCACGGTCATAGAATCGCAGCTGCGCGCATATATATTGGACAAAGCCGCGCAGTGCGGCGTTTCACTCGCAGATGCGCAGGTCACGCTGCAGTGGAGCACCGACGGCTACTGGTATCCGTATGCCGTCCGGCTGGTCACGTCGGGGGCGGCGGAAAACAGCCGTCTGGCGCAGACCATTGAGGCCGATCTCGGCATCCCGCGCGCGCGGCAGGAATGGAGCAGTGCATCATGAACACACGAAAACTCAGCGCATTTGCAGGCAAGTACAAATATGTGCTCATCATCCTGCTGGCGGGGCTGATCCTGCTCCTGCTGCCGGGCGGCAGCCGGACGAAGGCAGAGCCGACAGCGGCGCAGCCGATTGACACGCAGATGCAGACCATCCAGACCGAGGAGCAGCGCCTTGCGCAGCTGCTGCGGCAGATCAGCGGCGCAGGTCAGGTGCAGGTACTGCTGTCATACCGCTGCTCGGCGGAGCGGGAGCTGGCGACGGATGATTCCGGTCAGCCGGCCATCGTTTCTGCCGGAGGCGGGGCACAGGCGGCGGTGGAGCTGCGCACGGTCAGCCCGCAGTATCTCGGCGCGGTCGTCGTCTGTGACGGGGCGGACGCGCCGCAGGTGCAGCTTGCCGTGACGCAGGCAGTGGCACAGTTTACCGGCCTGAGCACCGACCGCATCAGCGTGCTCAAAAAGCAGCCGGACGCGTGATCTGAAATAATGGGAGGGCAGCTATGAAAAAAACCAAGCGGAACGTTGCGATCATCGTGGTGCTGCTGTTTGTGTGCGCCGCGGTCTATTTCAACTGGTCGTACAATGCGCAGTGGGGCAGTGCGGACGCCGAAATGGCCGCTGCCGAGGACGCTGCCATGGCGGCGGCCAATGCGGACGGGGAGGCCGCCGCAGCCTCGGCGTCGACCGATGATTATTTCGCCAAGGCGCGCCTGACGCGCCAGCAGTCGCGCGACGAAGCGCTGTCGCTGCTCAAGTCGGCATCGGCCGCCGAAGATGCCTCGCAAGAGACGATCGACAGCGCCATGCGCGCCATTTCCGCCATGGCGAGCGACTCCATGACGGAGACGCAGATCGAAAATCTCCTGCTCGCCAAGGACTTTTCCGAGTGCGTGGTCTATATCACGGAGGAGGGCATCACGGTCGCCGTCCCTGCGCCGGCGGACGGCCTGAGCACGGCGCAGGTCGCAACGATCACGGATGTCATCGTCAGCGAGACGGACTACACCGCGCCGCAGATCAAGGTCATTGAGGTCAAAGCGGACGCGCAGTAATATGCCAATCGCCCCGTTCGTCTGAACGGGGCATATTTTTCGCACCAGAACATGAAACATAATCCAGCATAATGGCACGATTGCCTAATCGTGGTTAGTTAAATTTTTTTGATATTTCTGTTGACCAAAAACAGCGAAATGTGTCTACTGAATCCTAAGTAAACGCGGCGTTTTCCGGCGCGCTTTTTGTGCGCGACCGGTCAAAAATGCGCGTTTACAGAGCTTTTTAGAAAGAAGATGACGTATGAAAAGACGTGTTCTTTGTCTCATCCTCGCTGTGATCATGGTCGCCTGCCTGCTGCCGACGGCGGCCTTTGCCTCGACCAACGGCAAAACAGCGGACGATGCGATCAACTGGGTCAAGAGCTTAGAAGGGCAACCCGTTGGCAACGGCGAGTGCGTGGAGCTGATCAAAGCTTACTACTCGTACCTCGGCCAGACCTCTCCGGGCGGCAACGGCGCGGATTATTCGTGGAATCAGCTCCCCGCCGGCTGGCACAGACTACAAAACGTACAGCCGCAGAAGGGCGACATTCTGGTCTACGGCGGCAACGGTGAAAATCCGTATGGCCATGTCGCGATCTATGAATCGGATTACAGTACCTGGCACCAGAACTTTGCCAGTCAGCGCAAAGTCGTCCACGTTACAAACATCAGATATAACGGCTTTACGAACCCCTATTGGGGCGTCATCCGCCCGGACTTTGGCAGCGCGGTATTTAAGCCGGACTTTATCAACATCGGCACAAACGTCTACCGTTATATCATCCGCGCGGACAAATGGATGCCCACCGGAACGTGCTATGACCAAAACGCAAAGCGGGATGTGAAAATCGTAAACTCCGGCTCGTCTGACCCGAATGTGATCTGGTTATTTACCCACATGGGTTTTGACAATAGCTATGTGATCCAGAATGCATACAGCAATGACTACCTCTGCTACGAGGGAAATTGCGCATCGCAGGCGAAAATCACGACAAGCAACAAGCTGACCTCGAAGTGCTATTGGTATGTTGCTTACTACAATGGCCTCTGCAAGCTGGTGGCGAAGGACTCGGTCGCGTCCGGCAATTGGCTTGTGATAGACTGTAAGGACGGCAGTTCGACTCCCGGCACGCAGCTCCAGCTGTATGGAAACTGGGGACCTAATGACAGCAACGGCAATGCGCAGTTGTTTAACATCTACACCGTGGAGAACTATCAGCAGCCGCCCAAGCCTCCCAAAGTGGAGCTCACGGTGCCGGACGTGGTCACTGTGGGCGAGGAATTTACCATCAGCTGGACGCCAAGCCCGCTTCAGGGCAAATATGATCAGCGTGAATATGAGGTGCATATCCGCAAAGGCGGTTCCGGATTTAAGACCATATACACGACTGACACAAGTGTGACGTTGACACTTACGAAACCCGACACCTCCTATAATGTGTATTTGACCGTGTATAACAGAAAATATCAAGACTATTCGTCAAGTGCCTTTGCGACTTTCCGCTGTATCCGGGAGACCGCGCACGAACACAGCTACACTGCTGTTGTGACCCCGCCGACCTGCACGGAAAAGGGCTATACGACCCACACCTGCTCCTGCGGCGACAGCTATGTGGATACTTATGTGGACGCGCTCGGCCACGCATGGGACAGCGGCACGGTGACCAAGCAGCCGACCGCGACGGAGACCGGCGTCAGGACCTATACCTGCACGCGCTGCAATGCGACCAAGACGGAAACCATCCCGGCCGGCGGCAGCGCTGACGTGACGCAGATGTTCACCGACGTGACGAAAAACTGGGCGTACCCCGGCATCCAGTACTGCGTGACGCACGGCATCATGGGCGGCATGGGCGACGGCACGTTTGCCCCGACCGGCACGACGACGCGCGCGCAGATCGTGCAGATCCTCTATAACCTCGAGGGCACGCCGGCGGTGAGCGGCACGACGCCGTTTACCGACCTGACCGCAAACTGGTACAAGCCAGCCATCCTCTGGGCGTACCAGAACAATGTGGTCGCGGGCACATCGCCGACCACGTTCGACCCGGAGGGGCCCGTCACGCGCGAGCAGATCGCAGTCATCCTCACGCAGTATATGTTTCATGTCCTCAAGATGGAGCGCACGTGGACGCCTGCCGACCTGAGCGCGTTCCCGGACGGCGCGCAGGTGAGCGGCTGGGCGAAGGAGGCCATGCAGGATGCGGTCGCGCTCGGCCTCATCAACGGTACCAAGGCGTCTGATGATATGGTCTACCTCGACCCGCAGGGCAGCGCCACCCGCCAGCAGGTCGCAACGATCCTGATGAACTTCTGCCAGAACGTGAAGAAGTAACATAACAGTATTTTTCGCAGATGCGCCCCGGAATGCACCGGGGTGCATCTTTTTGCGATGCTGAAAACATTTTGCTTTCTTTTTGCCGTTGTACGTGGTACACTATAATGTACAATTTTATCAGGAGGTATTTTTCTATGCCGGAAAATTATATTACTTGCCAGGATGAAAAGGGCAGCATCAATATCTCTGAGGACGTCGTTGCCGCGATGGTGCGCGCAGCGATCACGGAAGTGGACGGCGTCGCCGGGATCGCGACCTCTGCCGGGACGGAGCTGGCCGAGCTGCTCGGCATCAAGTCCGCCGCCAAGGGCATCAAGGTGCAGATCGTCGACGGCACGATGACGGTCGACACGATCATCACGGTGCGCTATGGCTGCAGCGTTGTGGCCGTTGCCAGAGCGGTGCAGGAGTCCGTCACGAGCGCGGTGGAGTCCATGACCGGTATCGGCAAGCCCATCGTCAATGTGCACGTGTCCGGCGTGGCGTTTGACAAATAAGGAAAAGCAGGAGAAATCACTATGACAAGAACGGTTGCGCGTGAGATCGCGATCCAGCTCAGCTTTGCCGCGCAGCTCGCCGGGGAGGATGCCCGCGAGACGGCGGAGGCATTTTTCAGCCGGGAGTATTTTGCGACACTGGCGGAGGAAGATCCGCTGTTCCGGGAGTATCCGGACGATACGCAGCTTGACTACATCCGCCGGCTGACCGGCCTGATCTATGACCATATGTACGAGCTCAACCACATGATCGAGAAATATGCCCGCGGCTGGCGGCTTGAGCGCATCTCGCGCACCGCTGCGGCAATCATGCGCTGCGCCATGTGCGAGATCCTCTATATGGACGATGTGCCGAATGCCGCTGCGATCAACGAGGCGGTGCAGCTTGCCAAGGGCTATGAAGAGCCGGAGACGGTCGCATTCATCAACGGCGTGCTCGGAAGCTTTGTGCGCGGTGAGCTTGCGCAGGAAGCAGAGCCCACCGCAGAGGCGGAAGCAGTGCCCTCCGAGACGCCGGGCGAGGTGCTCGCTCCGTCGGAAGAAGGCTGCACAGAAGGCTGAAATGGAGCGTACATCCTTTACCGTCACAGAGCTCAATGCCCATATCAAGCAGCTTCTGGACGCGGATATGCTGCTCGGAAACGTCTGCGTGACGGGTGAGCTGTCAAACTATAAGGTCTACCCGTCCGGACACCACTACTTCACGCTCAAGGATGCCGAGAGCAGCCTGCGCTGCGTGATGTTTCGCAGCAGCGCACAGTCGCTGCGCTTTCGTCCGGCGAGCGGTATGAGCGTGGCAGCGGTCGGCCGCATCGCGGTCTATCCGCGCGACGGCGCGTATCAGCTCTATTGCACGCGGTTGATCCCCGGCGGTGTCGGCGATTTGTATGCTGCTTACGAGCAGCTCAAAGAACAGCTGCAAAAAGAGGGACTGTTTGACCGCGCACACAAAAAACCGCTGCCGCAGTTTCCGCAGCGGATCGCCGTGATCACGTCGCCCGCCGGTGCGGCGGTGCGCGATATCATCCGCGTGCTCGGCAAGCGCTGGCCGGCCAGTGAGGTCGTGCTGCTGCCTGTGCGCGTTCAGGGTGCGGAAGCTCCGGCGGAGATCGCCGGGGCGATTCGTTATGCCAACCGCTATCATGTGGGCGATCTCATTATCACCGGACGCGGCGGCGGCTCGATCGAGGACCTGTGGGCGTTTAACGATGAGCGTGTTGCGCGCGCGATCTATGACTCGGACATTCCGGTAATCTCCGCCGTCGGTCACGAGCCGGATGTGACAATCTCGGACTTTGTGGCTGACCTGCGCGCGGCGACGCCGTCCAATGCGGCGGAGCTTGCCGTGCCGAATGCGGAGGATCTGCGCGAGACGCTGCGCAGCTATGACGTCCGTATGACGCAGGCGATGCGCAAGCAGATGACGCAGCGCCGCGCCGCGCTGGAGAATTTGGCCGGCCGGCGCGTTTTGCAGTCTCCGGCGGCGTATTTTGATCTCCGGCGGGTGGAGCTTGACTACACCCGCAGCCGCCTGATCGCGGCGGGGGAACGCTATCTTGCCTCACGCAGGCAGACCTTTGCACAATGTGCGGCGGCGCTGGATGCGATGAGCCCGCTCAAGGTGCTCGGCCGCGGCTATGCTGTGGCGTCAGACGCGGCCGGGGCGGTGCTCCGCTCGGCAGGACAGGTTCAGCCCGGAGATGCGATCCGCGTACAGCTTCAGGATGGTGCGCTGCACTGCACCGTGAACAACAGGGAGGAAGCACATGGCAAAACAGAAACTGACCTTTGAAGCGTCCATGCAGCGGCTGGACGAGATCGTCAAGCAGCTGGAAAAGGGCGATGTGCCGCTCGATGCGTCGCTGGCGCTGTTCGAGGAGGGCTCGCACCTGCTCAAAACCTGCAATGCGCTGCTCGACACCGCTGAGCAGAAGGTCGTGCAGCTGAAAAAAGGGAGCGACGGTGCGCCCGTCGAGCTTCCGTTTGAAACAGAGGAATGACGCATGGATTATCAGACGCAGTATCACGAATATAAGGCGCTTGCGGATGCGGCGCTCAATACATACTTTACGGACACGAGCGTGTCCTATCACCGTCTGCTTGAGGCGATGCACTACAGCCTTGCCGCCGGCGGCAAGCGGCTGCGCCCGGTGCTGGTGCTCGCGTTTTGCGCTGCCTGCGGCGGAGACGTGCGCGCGGCGCTTCCGGTCGCGTGCGCGGTCGAGATGGTGCATACTTATTCGCTGATCCATGACGACCTGCCGTGCATGGACAATGACGATCTGCGCCGCGGCAAACCGACCAACCACGTAGTGTTCGGCGAGTGCACGGCGACGCTTGCGGGCGACGCGCTGCAGGCGGAGGCGTTCCGCACGATCCTCTCAACGGAACTGCCGGCGGAAATGCGCGCGGAGTGTGCACGGCTTCTTGCCGAGGCTGCGGGTGAAAACGGTATCTGCGGCGGACAGCAGCTCGACATGGAGGGCGAAGGCAAGGCGCTCACGAAAGAGGAGCTGATGGACATCAACGACCGCAAAACGTCGGCGATGATCTATGCCGCCTGTCTCATGGGCGTGACCTGCGGCGGAGGAAACGAGCAGCAGCGCGAGGCGGCGGCGAAATATGCCAAGGCGCTCGGCCTGGCCTTCCAGATCCGCGACGATATGCTCGATGTCATCAGCACGGAGTCGGAGCTCGGCAAGCCTATCGGCTCGGACGCGCGCGAGGGGAAGAATACCTTCATGGCGCTCTACGGTCTTGAGCGCTGCGGCGCGTATGTGCATGAGCTGTCCGAGCAGGCGGCAGCCGCCGTTGACGGCGCGTTTGCAGACAGCGCGTTTTTGCAGCAGCTTGCCCGCTCGCTTGCAGACCGGAAAAACTGAACCAGCGAAACACCGGCATCCGGTGAAAATACGAAAAGTGTCGGCTTACACTTGTAAAGTCCGGCACTTTTTGTTATAGTATAGATTGTATTATTATACGATACGTGAGGTATTCTGTTTTGAGTATATTAGAGCGAATCCATTCACCGGCTGACCTGAAGGCGCTGCCGGCGGGAGAAATTCCGGAGCTGTGTGCGGAACTTCGTTCTTTTCTGGTACAAAGTCTCTCGAAAACCGGCGGTCATCTTGCTTCGAACCTCGGCGCGGTGGAGCTTACGGTCGCGATCGACCGTGTCTACAACACAGAGCGCGACCGGCTCGTATTTGATGTCGGTCATCAGAGCTATGTGCATAAGCTCCTGACCGGGCGGCGCGAAGCGTTTTCGACGCTGCGGCAGTATGGCGGTATTGCCGGCTTCCCGAAGCCGGATGAGAGCGTGCACGATGCGTTTGTCTCCGGCCACGCCTCCACGTCGATCTCCGTTGCGCTGGGTATGGCACGGGCGCGCACGCTCATGGGGGAAAATTATGACGTCATTGCCCTCATCGGTGACGGTGCGCTGACAGGCGGCTTGGCCTACGAGGGGCTGTCGGACGCCGGGCAGAGCGGCGAGCCGCTGGTCATCGTGCTCAATGACAACGGTATGTCGATCAACAAGAACGTCGGCGGCATGGCAACACTTTTGTCGAAGCAGCGTGTCAAGCCGGGGTATCTGCATTTCAAGCGGTTTTATCGCAGCACTGTCGGAAAAGCGCCCGGGCTTTATCGGGTATTGCATCACATCAAGGAGCATGTGAAAGATCTTGTCCTGCCAAACAATATGTTTGACGACATGGGCTTTTATTACATCGGACCTGTCGACGGGCATGATGAGCCGCAGCTGGAAAAAATGCTGCGTTGGGCGCGCGACCTGCGTCAGCCGGTGCTGCTGCACGTGGTGACGCAGAAGGGCAGGGGCGTCTCGTATACCGAGCAAGCGCCGGAAAAATACCACGGCGTCAGCTCGTTCGACCCTGTGACCGGCGCACTGCCTGCGTCGAAGCCGGATTTTTCGCACGTGTTCGGTCAGACGCTTTCGCAGCTTGCGGACGATGATCCGACCGTCGTCGCCATCACGGCGGCCATGCTGACCGGAACGGGGCTGGAGGCGTTTGCCAAGGCGCATCCCGAGCGTCTGTATGACGTCGGCATTGCCGAGGGGCACGCCATCACGATGGCCAGCGGCATGGCAAAGCAGGGACTCAAGCCGGTCGCAGCGATCTACTCGAGCTTTTTGCAGCGTGCGTATGACATGCTCATCCACGACACATCGCTGCAGCGGCTGCACCTTGTACTTGGCGTTGACCGCGCCGGTATCGTCGGCAACGACGGAGATACGCACAACGGCTGCTTTGATATCAGTTATCTGAGCTCCGTGCCGTATATGCGCATCCTCTGCCCGGCGAGCTTTGCCGAGCTGCGCGCCATGCTGCGCAGGGCGGTCACGGAGCTGGAGGGACCGGTCGCCGTGCGCTATCCGCGCGGCGGAGAGGGCGCATATCAGGCGTGCTCGCTCGAACCGGTCACGGTTTTGCGCGAGGGCAGTGACCTGACACTGCTGACCTATGGCATCGTCATAAACGATGTCCTGCAGGCGGCGGAGCTGCTTGCCCAGCAGGGAATCTCGGCAGAGGTCGTGAAGCTTGCGCAGGTCGCGCCGCTGGAAGCTGCCCCGGTGCTTGCATCGCTGCAAAAGACAGGGCGGCTGCTGGCGGTCGAGGATGTGTGCGCTGCCAACTGCATCGGAGAACAGGTACTGTCTGCAGCGGAGCAGGCAGGGCTGCCAATGAAAGCCGCCCGGCTGCTGAATCTCGGCAGCGGCATCATCCCGCACGGCGCACCGGATGTACTCAAAACGGCGTATGGCCTGGACGCGCAGGCCATTGCAGCCGCTGCACAGGCACTGTGCGCAAATGACAGAGAGAAGGGGAACGGCGCATGAAGAAGGTACGACTCGACCAGCTCGTCTTCGATCTGGGGCTGAGCGAGAGCCGCGAACGCGCGAAGGCGATCATTATGAGCGGTGTTGTCTATGTCAACGGCCAGCGCGCGGACAAGCCGGGCGCGCAGGTTGCGCCGGATGTGAACATTGAGGTGCGCGGAAACACGCTGCCCTATGTCAGCCGCGGCGGTTTTAAGCTGGAAAAGGCGCTCAAGGTCTTTCCCATTGACCCGACCGGCATGACGTGCATCGACTGCGGCGCTTCTACCGGCGGTTTTACGGATGTGCTGCTGAAAAGCGGCGCTGCGAAGGTCTACGCCGTCGACGTCGGTTACGGTCAGCTCGCGTGGAGCTTGAGAAACGATGCGCGCGTCATCTCCATGGAGCGCACGAACGTGCGCTATATCACCGCCGAGCAGATCCCCGAACCGCTGGATCTTGCGGTCATGGATCTGTCCTTTATCTCTGTAAAACTGATCTTGCCGGCGGTCTGTCCGCTGCTCAAGGATGACGCAGAGGTCGTGTGCCTCATCAAGCCGCAGTTTGAAGCCGGACGCGAAGAGGTTGGCAAAAAGGGCGTTGTCCGCGACCCGAAGGTACATCTCGAGGTGTTGGAGAGTTTTCTGGCGTTTGTTCCCGGTGCGGGCTACACCGTCATGGGACTGGATTATTCGCCCATAAAGGGACCCGAGGGCAACATCGAGTACCTCGGCTACCTGCGCAAGGGCAGCCATGACGCGCCGCAGCTCGACCCGGCTGCCGTTGTTGCACAGTCACACGGTGCGCTGGCGCACGGAAAAGAGAGCGGCGTATGAATCACATTGTCATAGCGGCCAACCCTTACCGCGATATTGGCCTGCAAAAAGCGGTGACGGTTTACAGGATGCTCACAGAGCACGGCCATCGGGCAGTCATTGCCCCGGTGTTTTCACCGAAGGCGTATTTGCCGGACGACATTTCGCCGCAGCCGCTTGCGGAAGCGGCGCAGGACGCAGGCCTTATCATCGTCATGGGCGGCGATGGGACGATCCTGCACGTTGCAGCCCAGATGCGCGACCATCCGATACCGATCATCGGTGTGAATTTCGGCGGGAAGGGCTTTTTGGCCGGTCTGGAGGACGACGAGCTGGATATCCTGCTCGAGATCGCAGACGGGCAGTATACGATCAGCCGCCGCATGATGCTTGATGTGGAGCTTGTGCGCAATGATCGGGTCATCTGTGCGCAGTCCGTGCTCAACGACGTGGTCATCCACGGCGGGCATGTGGACTGCATCGGCATCACGGCATACGGCGACGGCGTGCCGATCACGCGCTTTCACGGTGACGGTATCATTGTCGCCACGCCGACCGGCTCTACGGCTTACTCCATGTCGGCGGGCGGACCGCTCGTCGAACCGGAAAACGAAAACATCATCATGACGCCTATCTGCGCGCACAGTCTGGCCGGAAAGTCCTTTGTGCTCGCACCCGGCCGGCAGATCACGATCGTGCCGGACCGAATACATGACCGGCCGGCCATTCTCGTGGCAGACGGCGGAGACGGCATCGCACTCATCCGCGGCGACCATATCCGTATCCGCCGTTCGGAGAATTACACACTGCTGGCAGATACCGGTATCCGCAGCTTTTATGAGACGGCTTTTGCAAAGCTGACAGACAGACTGTAAGGAGGGACGACGTGAAATCCACCAGACAAAACATTATTCTTCAGATCATCTCTGAGCAGGAGATCGAGACGCAAAATCAGCTCATGGACGTACTGGCGCAGCACGGCGTTTCGAGTACTCAGGCGACACTGTCGCGCGACATCAAGGAGCTGCACCTGACCAAAACGCTCTCGCCGAGCGGGAAATATCGCTATTCCGCGCCGGCTGCGGATGAATTTCCCGGCTATGATGAGCGCCTGAAAAAGATTTTCCGTGAATGTGTAACGTCCTATGCCGAGGCACAGAACATCATCGTCATCAAGACCCTTCCCGGACTGGCCTCCGCCGCGTGCGCCGCGCTCGACAGCATGCACATAGAGACCCTTGTCGGCACGCTTGCGGGCGATGACACGGCATTTTTGCTTATGAAGGACAACACATCCGCCGATGAACTTTTCCAAGAGATCGAAAAGCTGCTTTGACGTGCCGCGGGAGGTGAAGCGCTTTGCTGCGAGAATTGCATATTGAAAATGTCGCGGTCATTGAACGTGCCGATCTTGAGCTCGGGCCTGGCCTGAACATTCTGACCGGCGAGACTGGCGCGGGCAAATCCATCCTCGTGGACGCCATGCCCGCGATCCTTGGCTCGCGCGCCTCGCGTGAACTCGTGCGAACGGGCGCGGAAAAAGCGGTTGTTTGCGCGACGTTTGACCCTGGGCCGTGCAGGGCGTGGTGTGACGAAAACGAGATCGAGTGCGACGATGAGCTCATCATCCGCCGCCAGATCACTGCGGAGGGCAAAACATCCTGCCGTGTCTGCGGCGTTCCGGTCACGACGGCGCAGCTGCGCGACCTGGGCGCGCTGCTGCTGGACATCCACGGCCAAAACGACGGGCGGCATCTGCTTGACGAGCGGGAGCACCTGCGAAGTCTGGACAAATTCGGGCGCTTAGAGCCGGAACTCGCGCGCTATCAGGCGCAGTATCAGGCGTATCAGGCGCTCTGCAAGGAACGCGACACGCTCTCGGCCTACGAAAACGAAAAAGAACTGCTGACCGACAGTCTGAGCCGTCAGCTGGAGGAATTGGAGCATGCCCAGCTCAAGGCTGGGGAAGAGGCGGAGCTCGCCGAGCGCAGCGACCTGCTGCGCAACTTCGAAAAGCTCTCTGAGGCTGTCGATCTGGCTTATGATCTGCTGGCCGGCCGAGACGATTCCGCATCCGCGCTGGCGGGCGAGGCGCTGTCGGAGGTCGAGCGGGCGGCAAACTACGCGGGCGAACTCGCGGCGCTGCCGGAGGCGGTCAAGGGAGCGGTGTTCACACTGCAGGATGCAGCGGAAACTTTGCGCGATTTTCGTGACGGGCTGGATTTTTCCGATGAGGAATTTGACCGCATCGAGTCGCGGCTGTCCCTGCTGCGGCGATTGGAGCGAAAATATAACACTGACGAGGTTGGGCTGATCGATTTGCTCGATTCTGTCCGCAAACGTCTTGATCAGATCGAATATGCCGGTGATCGGCTGCAAAAGCTGGAGACATTGATCGCAAAGCAGGCACAGCAGACGCTTGCCGCGGCAACGGAGCTGACGCATAAGCGTACGGAGGCCGCCGCCGCGCTCGAGCGGCAGGTCGAGTGCGAGCTGCGCGAGCTGTCCATGCCGTCCGTGCGCTTTCACGTGGAGATCACACCGCTCGGCGGCACGCCCGGATTTCAGAGTACAGGCGCGGACAATGTGCGTTTTTTGATCTCGGCGAATGCCGGAGAGGCGCTTGGGCGCATCAGTAAGATTGCTTCCGGCGGTGAGCTCTCGCGCATCATGCTGGCGCTCAAAAACGTGTTTGCTGAACGCGATGACGTGCCCTCTATGGTCTTTGACGAGGTGGATGCCGGTGTTTCCGGCGTGGCCGCTCAGCGTGTCGGTGAAAAGCTCGGTAAGCTCTCTATGGCCAAGCAGGTCATCTGTATCACGCATCTGCCGCAGATCGCGGCTATGGCCGATCAGCATTACCTGATCGAAAAACGCGAGCAGGACGGACGTACCCGCACGACGGTGCAGCTGCTCGACAGTGACGGCCGTCAGCGAGAGATCGCACGGCTCTACGGCGGTGAGCACATCACGTTGCTGACGCTTGCCAGCGCGGCTGAGCAGCTTGCTTCTGCCGCTGCCTATAAACAATCCATTGAGAAAGGTGATAAACAATCATGAACATCCAAGAAACTGCCGTTGCATATCACACGAACGGCTGCAACTGTGCGCAGAGCGTGCTGATGGCGCTGCAAAACGAAACGGGACTGGATGAAGATACCTCCCGGCGTGTTGCGACCGGTTTTGGCGGCGGTGTGCGCTGCGGTGAGATCTGCGGCAGCATCTCCGGAGCAGTGATGGCGTTCGGACTCGCCGCCGATCAGGTAACTGCCACGGCTATGACCAAGCAAATGACGCAGAGCTTCCGCGAGGAGTTTGGCTGCCTGCGCTGTCAGGAGCTTGTGGCGAAAAACGGCGGCAAGGGTCACTGTGCCCATATGATCGCATGGGGCGCTCAGCGCGCTGAGGAAATCCTTGCTGAGAACAAGGTCAAAGAATGACATGTATGAGGAGATAAGAAGATGACACTGTATGATGAACTGATCGCCCGCGGCCTGATCGCGCAGGTGACCAATGAGGAAGAGATCAAAAACATGATCAACAACGGCAAAGCCACGTTCTACATTGGCTTTGACTGCACGGCGGACTCGCTGCATGTCGGTCACTTTATGGCGCTGTGCCTGATGAAGCGTCTGCAGATGGCCGGGAATAAGCCCATCGCCCTCATCGGCGACGGTACGACGCTCATCGGCGACCCCTCTGGCCGCACCGATATGCGCCAGATGCTTACTGAGGAGACCATCAAGCACAATGCCGAGTGCTTCAAGCGTCAGATGGAGCGCTTCATTGACTTCTCGGACGGCAAGGCGCTCATGCTCTACAATTCCGAGTGGCTCAAGCCGCTCAACTACATTGAGCTCCTGCGCGAGGTCGGAGCATGCTTCTCTGTGAACAACATGCTGCGTGCTGAGTGCTACAAGCAGCGCATGGAAAAGGGCCTGAGCTTCCTGGAGTTCAACTACATGATCATGCAGAGCTACGACTTCTACTACATGTTCCAGCACTACGGCTGCAACATGCAGTTCGGCGGCAACGACCAGTGGTCGAACATGCTCGGCGGTACGGAGCTCATCCGCCGTAAGCTCGGCAAGGATGCACACGCTATGACGATCACGCTCCTGCTCAATTCCGAGGGCAAAAAGATGGGCAAGACCGCCAAGGGCGCCGTCTGGCTCGACCCGAATAAGACCAGCCCCTTTGAGTTCTACCAGTACTGGCGCAACGTTGACGATGCCGATGTGCTCAAGTGCATCCGTATGCTGACATTCCTGCCGCTCGAGGAGATCGACAAGATGGACAGCTGGCAGGGTGAGCAGCTCAACAAAGCCAAAGAGATCCTTGCCTACGAGCTCACGAAGATGGTACACGGCGAGGCGGAGGCCGATCAGGCGCAGGCAGCTGCCAAGGCAGTGTTCGGCGGCTCCGGCGAGGGCGTGCCGACGGTGGAGATCACGAAAGAAGACGGCAATGACATCCTCAGCCTGCTCGTCAAGAGCGGTCTGTGTGCATCTAAGTCCGATGCGCGCCGCAATGTGCAGCAGGGCGGCGTGACTGCTAACGACAGCAAGGTCACCGATATTGCCAAGACCTTTACCGAGGCAGAGCTGAGGGACGGCGTTGTGCTCAAACGCGGCAAAAAGAATTTCCGTAAGATGCTGCTGAAGTAACCAAATATCCGACAGATTGATCGTGCCCCGTCGTTTCTGGCGGGGCACTTTTGTTAACGTTGCCGAAATGTGTGAATTTATATCCGAACACTTGAAAAAAGCGGGTTAAAGTGGTATAACTTGAAATTGATAGTTAGCTTCATCTAACAGAAATTTGAGTAAGCTAACCAGACCGCAATTCTGCGGATCAAAAAACATGGAGGTAAATCGTTATGAGCATGGAAAAATTGGGAGCATTTGTTGGCGGCGCGCTGTTTGCAACAGTCGGCGCAAAGATTCTCGCAAGTAAAGATGCCCAGAAGGTGTATGTGTATACGACGGCAGCAGCCCTGCGCGAGAAGGAAGATGTCATGTCGGTCGTGACGAACATCAAGGAGATCGCCGGTGACGTGTTAGCCGGTGCAAAGGCATTCAACGAAAAGCGCGCGGCCGAACAGGCCGAGGTCATTGAGGATACGGCGGAGAAGGCTGAGTAAGCATGAAATGCACGATCCTGCATGAAACCCGAGGCCGCATGCGCGTGCGCACGATGCAGGGCGCTATGTCACTGCGGCAGGCGGATATTCTCGAGGCATATTTAAGGCAAATCCAAGGTATAACCAAAGCAACTGTCTATGACCGCACAGGTGACGCTGTGATCTGCTATGACGCGCCGCGCACAGCCATCATTCAGGCACTTGCATCATTTTCCTATGCCAACGAACAAGCACTCGCTCCGGAGCATAGCAGCCGCGCCATGAGCCGCGAATTTGAGGACAAGCTGATTGCATCGCTGTGCTGGCGCGGTATGAAGCAGCTGTTCATCCCGAGCTCTGTGCGCACGCTGATCACGGTCGTGCGCTCCGTGCCGTATATCAAGGCCGGGCTTAACTGTCTGCTGCATAAGAAGATTCAGGTGCCGGTGCTGGATGCGGCGGCGATTTCGGTCTCTATGCTGCGTAAGGACTTCGAGACGGCAAGCTCGATCATGTTCCTGCTGGGCATCGGTGATATTCTTGACGAGTGGACGCACAAAAAGTCTGTTGCTGATCTCGCGCAGACCATGTCCCTGAATGTGGACAAAGTCTGGAAAGAGACGGACGCAGGCTCGGTGCTTGTGCCGGTGGCAGACGTTCAGGTCGGCGACCGCATTGTCGTTCGTACCGGCGGTGTGATCCCGCTTGACGGCAAAGTTGTCTCCGGTGAGGCGATGGTCAATCAGGCGTCCATCACGGGCGAGCCGCTGGCTGTCCGCAGGACGGAAGGCAGCTATGTTTATGCAGGCACCGTCGTCGAAGAGGGCGACTGCACCATTTGTGTGGAAAAGAGCGCCGGCAGCGGCCGCTACGACCGCATTATCCGCATGATCGAAGAATCGGAAAAACTCAAGTCCGCAACGGAGGATCACGCGTCGCACCTTGCAGACCAGCTCGTTCCGTACAGTTTGGGCGCAACAGCCTTGGTCTGGCTCCTGACGGGGAATATGACCAAAGCGCTGGCTGTTTTGATGGTCGATTTTTCGTGTGCGCTCAAGCTATCCATGCCGATCGCCGTGCTCTCTGCGATGAAAGAGGCGAGCGATCATCATCTGTCCGTTAAGGGTGGCCGATTCCTTGAGGCTGTGTCTGAAGCCGACACGATCGTCTTTGACAAGACCGGTACGCTGACGCGTGCCGAGCCAAAGGTTGCGCAGGTTGTTACTTTCGGCAACCATGATGAAGCGGACATGCTGCGGCTGGCAGCCTGCCTGGAGGAGCATTACCCGCACTCCATGGCCAAAGCGGTCGTCGCTGAGGCGTTGCGCCGTGGCCTGCGCCACGAGGAGCGCCATTCGCGCGTGGAGTATCTGGTCGCACATGGCATTTCCAGCAGTGTCGACGGGCAGAAGGTCGTCATCGGCAGCCATCACTTTGTCTTTGAGGATGAGCACTGCGTCATCCCAGCAGGGGAGCAGGCCAAGTTTGACGCTCTACCGGATACATATTCCCACCTGTATCTTGCCGTTTCCGGCGTACTGGCTGCGGTCATCTGCGTGGAAGATCCGCTGCGGCCGGAGGCGGCCGATGTCATTCGCGGTCTGCGGGAGCTCGGCGTGTCCAAGCTGGTCATGATGACCGGTGACAATGAAAAGACCGCCCGTGCAGTCGCAGAGGCGGTCGGCGTGGATGCCTATTATGCCGAAGTTCTTCCGGAGGACAAGGCTGCCTTCGTTCGGGCAGAACACGCAGCCGGACGCAAAGTCATCATGCTTGGCGACGGTGTGAACGATTCCCCGGCACTGTCCGAGGCGGATGCCGGTGTTGCCATCAGTGATGGCGCCGCTATAGCACGCGAAGTCGCCGATATCACGGTCAGTGCGGATGATCTGTATGCACTGCTGACGCTCAAGTGTCTGAGCGACGCGCTCATGGAGCGTATCCACAGCAACTACCGCAAGATTATCAGCTTTAACTTCCTGCTGATCTGCCTGGGCGTGGCCGGTGTTCTGCCGCCCGCGACCTCGGCGCTGCTGCACAACGCCTCCACGCTGGCCATCAGCCTTAAGAGCATGACCAAGCTGCTGCCGTGACCATCAGCAATGACCCAATCCTAAATAAAAAATGCCTGACGAACGATGGTTCGTCAGGCTTTTTTGCGTCCTGCTCACGTCTCGGCCGGGGCCGGGAGCTTGCAGACGTCGATCCACTCAAGGGCGTTGGAGTATTTGTAGAGCTCGTCCAGGTTCAGCTCGATCGCGCTCGACGGGCTGCCGACAGCGGGGAACACCGTCTCGAACCGCTGCAGCGACACGTCCAGATACACCGGGATGCCTTCCTTGCGGCCGAACGGGCACACACCGCCGACAGGGTGACCGACCAGCTCCAGCACCTCGTCGGCAGAGAGCATCTTGGCCTTCATGTGGAACTTTTCCTTGAATTTATGGTTATCAATACGCGCATCTCCGGCGGCAAGGATCAGCATGCAGCCGTCCGCAGTCTTAAATGACAGGGTCTTTGCGATCCGCGCGCCCTCAACACCGAGTGCCTTTGCCGCCAGATCGACGGTCGCGCTCGAGACTGTAAACTCCTGCACACGGTCTTCCATGCCAAACTGCCGGAAATATGCTCTTCCTGCTTCAATAGACATTTGCCTCGCTCCTGTTCTCGTATTGGAAAGTATCCGAAGCTCATCATAGCGCAGGCGACAGCTTTCGTCAAGCCGATTTTTTCTTTCCGCCACTTGCAGAATGGCCATATCTGGTGTATAATCAATTAGTTATAGCGCGTAGCACTGCATCCGGCTCGGCCGGATCCTTTCAGATCGGAGTGACATCCATGACCAAACTTGCACCATCCATCCTCTCGGCAGACTTTTGCACGCTCGGCGATGACATCGCGCAGATCGGAGCCGGCGGCGCAGACTACATCCATATAGACGTGATGGACGGTATTTTTGTGCCGAATATCTCAATCGGTATTCCGGTTGTCAAATCTGTGCGCAGGCATACGCAGATGTTTCTGGATGTGCATCTCATGATCGACCGGCCGCATCGCTACGTGGGAGCGTTTTGCGATGCCGGTGCGGATCTGGTCGTGTTTCACGTCGAGGCGGACGAACCGCAGGATGTGTTTGCCGCGATCGAGGACGTGAAAGCACATGGCAAGAAGGTCGGCCTCGCCATCAAGCCGAAAACGCCGGAAAGTGTGCTCGTTCCGTATCTGCCGCTGCTGGATCTGGCTTTGGTCATGACGGTCGAGCCCGGCTTCGGCGGACAGCGCTTCATGGCCGATCAGCTGCCGAAGATCGCAGCGCTGCACGAGCGCATCCTGCAGGTCAATCCCGGCTGCGAGCTGGAAGTGGACGGTGGTATCGACCCGGAGACAGCTCCGCTTGTGAAGCGGGCAGGCGCAAATGTTCTCGTGGCCGGCAGCGCCGTGTTTCGCCGGTGTGACCGCGCGGCCGCCATCGCCGCCATTCGCAACGCTTGATTCAGGACGGTATTGTCATGTCATTTTTCCCGAACGCACTTGAAAATCTCATTGACCGGTTCGCTGCACTGCCCGGGGTCGGGCGCAAAAGCGCGCAGCGGCTGGCATTTCATATTCTGTCCCTCCCGGAGGAGGAGGCGCTGAAGTTTGCAGACGCCATTGTGGATGCGAAAAAGAATATACACTGCTGCACCATCTGTCAGAACCTCACGGATCAGGAGACGTGCAGCATCTGTGCGTCCCCAAAGCGCGACCAGAGTACGATCTGCGTCGTGGCACAGCCGCGCGATGTGCTCTCTTTCGAGCGCAGCCGCGAATATAACGGCGTATATCATGTTCTCCACGGCGTTTTGTCGCCGATGAATCATATCGGCCCGGACGATATCCGGATCCAGGAGCTCATCAAGCGTGTAGCGGATGGCGGGATCACGGAGGTCATCATGGCCACCAACCCCGACACGGAAGGCGAGGCGACCGCGATGTACATCGCGCGCCTGCTCAAGCCATTTGATGTGAAGATCACACGCCTGGCTTATGGCATTCCGGTCGGGTCTAATCTGGAATATGCGGACGATGCCACGCTCCTGCGGGCGCTGGCCGGCCGAATGGAAATGTAACAGGTTTGACGGCCCGGGTTTCCGGATATACTCTGGTTATCCGCCGCCGCGACGACGCATTTCGTACATATTTTTCGAAGCATCAACCTGCTTTTGTGGGAGGAGTCTGCCCAAAAGCGAACGAAAAGGAGTTTCACATGGCATCCAAATTGAAAATCATCCCGCTTGGCGGGCTTGGTGAGATCGGTAAGAACCTCACCATCTATGAGTACGGCAAGGATATGTTCCTTGTCGACTGCGGCATGGGCTTTCCGGATCAGGACCTCTATGGTGTGGATCTGGTCATCCCGGATATCAGCTACCTGAAGGCGAATAAAAACCGTATCCGCGGCATGGTCATCACGCACGGGCATGAAGACCATATCGGTGCGATCCCTTACGTGCTCAAGCAGCTGGATATGCCGATCTATGCGACCCCGCTGACGGCTGCGATCATTGAGCTCAGGCTGGAAGAGCACGACCTGCTGTACCATACGCAGATCTTCACGAAAAAGCCTGGTGATAAGTTTAAGCTCGGCTGCTTTGAGATCGAATTCATCCACACGAACCACAGCATCGCCGATTCCGTTGCGTTGGCGATCAAAACGCCGATCGGCACTGTCATCCACACGGGTGACTTTAAGATCGACCTCACGCCCATTCAGGGCGGCATGATCGACCTGCCGCGTCTTGGTCAGCTCGGCAATGAGGGCGTGCTCGCGCTGCTGTCGGACTCCACGAATGTGGAGCGCCCCGGCTACTGCGCCTCGGAAGCGCGCGTGATCGACTGCTTCGACGAGCTGTTCAAAGACTGCAGTAAGCGCATCATTGTCACGACCTTTGCATCCAACGTCCACCGCCTGCAGCAAATCATCAACGTTGCGGCAAAGTATAAGCGCAAGGTCGGCATCACCGGCCGCAGCATGGAAAACATCATGCGCGTTGCAACGGAGCTGGGCTATGTGGACATTCCCGACGGCGTCATGATGGACATGTCACAGATCGGCAGCCTTCCGCGCAGTAAGACGGTTATCGTCTGTACCGGCAGCCAGGGCGAGCCGATGTCCGCACTGCACCGCATGGCATTTTCCGAGCACAAGCAGGTTACGATCGACGCGGGCGACCGCGTTATTATCTCCGCCTCGGCCATCCCAGGCAATGAGATCACGATCAGCCGCGTCATAGACGAGCTGTTCCAGAAAGGGGCAGAGGTCATTTATGACCGCAACACGCCGCTGCACGTTTCCGGCCACGCCTGTCAGGAAGAACTGAAGATGATGCTTGCGCTGACAAAACCGCATTACTTCATCCCGGTGCACGGCGAATACCGTATGCTCTGCAAGCACGCCGAGATCGGCAAGCTCATGGGTGTTGAGCCGAAAAATGTGCTCGTGGCCAAAAACGGTGAAGTCATTGAGATCACCAAGCGCAGTATGCGCGCAACGAGCAGCGTCCCTGCGGGCGACGTCTATATCGATGGCACCGGCATCGGTGATGTCGGCAGCGCCGTTCTGCGCGACCGCCGCCACCTCGCTGAGGACGGCATCGTCATGGCGATCATCACACTCTCATCCGAAAACGGCAAGCCGGTCGCCGATCCCGAGATCATCACCCGCGGCTTTGTATACGTCAAAGAGGCAGAAGCGCTCATGGGTGAGCTCAAGCGTGTTGTCAACGAGAGCCTTGCCAGCTGTGAGCGCCAGAAGCAGCGCGACTGGGCGGCTATCAAAGGCCGCGTGAAGTCAAACATCAGCGGCTATCTGTATAAGACCACGCGCCGCAGCCCCATGGTACTGCCCGTGATCATCGAAGTCTGAGCGGAGGCGCAGTATGAAGATCCAGATCTGGGGCAAGTCAAAATGCTTCGACACAAAAAAGGCTGAGCGCTACTTTAAGGAGCGTCGCATCCCGTATCAGGCTATCGACCTGCTGCGCTATGGCATGAGCCGCGGCGAGCTGACGAGCGTGAAAAACGCCGTGGGGCTTGAGGCAATGCTTGACCCCAAGGCGGCGGACTACGCGCTTGTGCAGCATCTGGCCTATGAGCAGGACAAGATCGAGCGGCTGCTCGATGATCCATCCCTGCTGCGCACGCCCATCGTCCGCAACGGAAGACAGGCCACGATTGGCTACTGCCCGGATGTATGGAAGACGTGGGAATAAAACATGAAGAAGTCCGATATGGCCGCCGCCATATCGGACTTTTGCTATTGCATTCAATTTTAATGTTCTGCCTGCTCTTTGCGGATCGCATCGCGCATCCGCTCCAGCCCGGTCTGAATGATCGCGCGCGGCATGGCAAGATTCAGGCGCACATAGCCTTTTGCGTTGCCGACGAAGAGGGAATCCCCACCCTCGAGCAGCACGCCCGCTTTATTGGCGAAGAAATCCGGCAGGTCTGACACATCCGGCAGACAGCGGGACAGATCTACCCACGCCAGATAGGTCGCCTCCGGAATGTACATGACTGCTTCCGGAAGCTCCCGAGCCAGAAACGCCTTGACAAACGCGAAGTTCTCGTCGAGATATTGCTTGAGCGCCTCATGCCACGCACCACCGTGCGCATAGGCCGCCTGCGCCGCTGTCAGCGACATGGGGTTGACCATGCCGAACAGCTTGTCGCGCTCCTGATAGCGCGCACGCAGCGCGGGATCGCGGATGATGATGTTGGAAAATGCCAGCCCCGCCATGTTAAAGGTCTTGGTAGGCGCCATGCAGGTGATGAGCTTCGGGTAGCTGTCCATGACCTTGGCCATCGGGATGTGGCGGCGGCCGCAGCGGATCAGGTCACAGTGAATCTCGTCGGACACCACCCAGAGGTTATATTCTTCGATGATCGCAGCAACCCGGCGCAGCTCGTCCTCCGTCCACATGCGCCCAGTGGGGTTGTGCGGGTTGCACCAGAATACCAGCTTGCACGCAGGATCGGCGCACTTGCGCTCGAAGTCCTCAAAGTCCACCGCAAACGTACCGTCCGCCTTCTTGTGCAGCGGAGAAGTCAGCACATCTACACCTGCATACTCCGCCGCGTGGAGAAAATAGCCGTAGGCCGGCGTGTTGAGCAGCACCTTTTCGCCCGCTGTGCAAAGCATTTCCGTCAGCTGATACAGTGCAGGAATAATGCCCGGTGAGATACAGAGCTGCTCTTTGGGAAAGTGCCAGTCATAGTGATCCTTGCACCAATTTGAGAAAGTGTGGTAGTATTCGTCATCATACAGGCCGGTGTACCCGAAAATGCGGCGGTCAATCCTTGCGCGCAGCGCATCGAGGATCTCGGGTGCCACGCCGAATTCCATGTCGGCAACCCACATGCGGACAAATTCTTCGTCCTTAAAAGCAAACACCTTTTCCGAACCGGCATGAAAAATATAACCGCGAAAACCGTCTGTATTGAGCGCGTTGGTATGGCGACGGTCAATGATTTCATCAAAATTGTAGGTCATAGCGATCTTCCTTTCTGTGCACTTGCAGCTGCATCCGGCTGCACAGCCATTATAGCAGAGATTTGAGAAAATAGGCAACCATGCTGCGGAAGAAAAAAGCACTATGTGCGCGGCTATCCGCGCACATAGTGCTGCACAAAAGCTTCAATTTTATTCTCAGCTGAAGTTCACGCTGCCGCCGTTGGTCGGGATCACGCCGACATAGGTCGTGCCGCGCGAAAGGTTCAGCGCCGTACCGTCCTCGAGCGTATAGGTAAAGCAGCTGTTGATGTCGCTGCGCGCCCACTTGATCGGCACATATTTGCCGCCGGTCACAAAGTAGCCGGTGCCGCTGCCGATCAGATCGACCGCGAGGCGACCATAGCTGTCGACCGTTTTCATGTCGGCCGAGAGGATGAGCAGGTTGGAGAAGGGGACAGGCTCTCCGGTCGCGCCGTCCTTGTAGTCGCCTTTATACTGCACGGCCGTGTACTTGCCGGTGTCGGCATGGTATGTAAAGGACGTGCTCTTGGAGGCATTGAATGTCACCTGAGCGGTGGCGGCATCGGCAGTGCACTGCTGCGCCGCGTTGTCCGCAAAGTTCAGGCCGGTCTTATAGCTGCTGTTGTGCTCGGTACGGAACTGATACTTCTCTACGAGCGGCTGCACGTTCGCACCATGGAAAAACAGCGTATGCTCCGAGCCGTGCTGACCGCGGCTCTTATCGCGGTAGAACATGGAGCTGGTATTGCCGTCGCGCACACCGTCGAGGTGGTCGGCATTATAGGTTTTCACATCGCTGTAAGCCTGCTCGCTGCCGCCAGCATGGATGACAATAGCGTCATACGACAGGGCAACGCTCAGATAGTACGGGCGCAGGCTGCGGATGCTGCCAACAGACTCGATGTCGTACAGGTGGCTGAAAATCGCCATCATGCGGGTGATGCCGCCTTCTGCCGGGATCTCATAGATGATGTCTGCGTTGCTGATGCCGACTTGCGGCTGCGCGTAGACAATGTTATTGATCATGACGGCAAACGGACGGGTGTTTTCCGGCTTCGCGCTCAGCTGTTCGCCGGTGAGCGGAGCGTAATATGTCTCCGTTTTTGAGGGAGCACCGCTGACAGACGGTTTTTCGGATTTTGTGCCGCAGCCGGCGCAGATGAGCAGCGTTGCGGCAAGAAGACAAGCAAATATACGTTTCAAAACAGAGTCCTCCTGTTACGTTCTGGTTAACGTTTATGATACACGCCTCGCAGAGGATTGTCAAATCCGCCGCTGCGTGCTACAATGAAAATAAGAAATTTTAATAACTGTCTGGAGATGACCATTTATGTATGAAGAAGTACGCAGCGCAGCCCGCGCGGCTTTGCTCGAACTGCTGGATGCAGCTGCACTCAAGCCGGGTCAGCAGGTCGTGATTGGCTGCTCCTCAAGCGAGATCATGGGGCAGAAGATCGGTAAGGGCTCTACGCCGGAGGCGGCAAAAGCCGTGGTTGACGAGATCCTGCCGATCCTGAACGAGCGCGGTCTCTATCTTGCGGCGCAGTGCTGCGAGCATCTCAACCGCGCCCTGATCATGGAGCGCGCAGCGGCTGAGAAATTCGGCTATGAGATCGTCTGCGTCCGACCGCGCCCGAAGGCGGGCGGCTCGTTCGCAACGGCCGTCTATGAGGCGATGGATGACCCGGTCGCGGTCGAATTCGTAAAGGCTGACGCCGGGCTCGACATTGGCAACACCATGATCGGCATGCACCTCAAGCACGTGGCAGTCCCGCTGCGCCTGTCGGTCAAGACGATCGGCGAGGCGGCGGTCAACGCGGCGCGCACCAGACCGAAGCTCATCGGCGGCAGCCGTGCGGAATATCCGGACTGATCGCGCTTTGAGCCTTACATGAAAAAGAGCATCCCCCGAATATCCCGGGGGATGCTCTTTTTCGCTGTTTTGCCGTGATTATGCGCCCTTGTGCATCAGCACGGTCAGGACCAGCGTCAGGACAACAAAGACGAGACCGAACCACTTGGTCGCCTTGGCGAGCTTGGCGTCGAGCGTCTTGGCTTTGCCCTTGGAAAGGAACGTTTCCGCACCGCCAGCAATGGCGCCGGACAGGCCGGCGCTCTTGCCGGACTGCATCAGCACAATCACGGTCACGGCCAGACCGGACAGCAGCTGGATAATCGTCAGAATCAGTTCCAAAGTAGTCATGGTATTCATCCTTTCATGATAGGGGAAATCATCTATTATAACGGAGTTACTATATCACAACATCTGGTGGATTGCAAGAGACATTTTGCAGAAAATGCACTTTTCTTACTTCAAACATCGACAGAGAGGTTCAGCATCCCGCAGACCGTGTCGGCATCATAGTTCGGAATCAGGATCTCGTAGTCACCAAAGACGTCGTGGATCTGCAGTGCTGTGCAGGAGCGTATATAGTAAACGCCGTCATTTTCGGTCACGCGGTACGGCTTGTACTCCGCGGAGTTCAGTGCCTGCTCTTTGTTCCATTGCATCATGCGTACACGTTTCTTACGAACTTCCGTACCGATCACCGAAGAAATGGGGATCGACACAACAGTGCGCACATCGGCAATGCACAGTGCATCTGGGCTGCGATATACCCATTTTTCATCGTTGATGTAATCCAGGTCTGATTTTTCTTTGCCGTTCTTTACATGATAAACACGGTAGAGCACATCAATTTTCTTTGCGTCCTCCGGCACGCCCAGATCTGTCAAAGCGGCTTGCGCAATCTGTTCCGCATCGCGTTCAAGTGCGGCTTGTTCCGGGCTGCTGCTAACTTTGCGCGCCCGTGCGCGGGACCACACGGCCAGTACTGCCCAGACAATCAGCGCGATGCCCCCGATGATGTAGACACCCGGCGCATTATGAAACCCCTCCAAAAATGCGACCTTCCCAAGTGCTTTCACAAGGCCGCCGACGCAAATGAGCGCACATATACCAGCAAGGCCGCGCAAAATGCGCAGCACAAGGGGCAATTCCGCTTTATCCTCTTGTTCTTGCGCCTGATCCGCAATGCGGTCCACTTGCTGCAGCAGAACTGGATCAAGTGTCTGCGTAATGAACTGCGCACCATCTATGCGCTCATTGTCCGGATTGTTTGTCATGTCCATATTAAATACATTTTTCATTGCTTCTCCTCCGTATATTACTAGGCATTGTGCGTTTCATCCTGGTCATGGGGTCTTATCAGCAATGTCACCGTCTCCACGTGCGGTGTCTGCGGGAACATATCCACGGCCAGCGCCTGCGTGAGCGCATAGCCGCGCTGCGTGAGCAGCTTTACGTCGCGCGCAAGCGTGCCCGGATCACAGGAGACGTAGACGATCCGCGGCGGCCGCATGGACACCATCGCGTCAATGGCCTCCGGGTACATACCTTTGCGCGGGGGATCGACCACAATGCAGTCCGGCCGGATACCGCGCTGCGCGAGCTCTGCTGCTGCAGCACCGGCATCCGCACAGAGAAACTCTACGTTTTCCATGCGGTTTCTCTCTGCATTCCGGCGCGCATTCTCGATTGCCTCCGGCACGATCTCCGCACCGATGACGTGCGCAGCCTTTCGCGCCAGACACAGGCTGATCGTCCCAGCGCCGCAGTACAGGTCGAGCACACGGTCAGAGGGCGCATTGACGGCATACTCCACCGCGCGCTCATACAGCCGCTCGGCCTGCACGGGATTGACCTGATAAAACGCCTGCGGCGAGAGCGTGAACGTCAGCCCGCAGAGCTGGTCGGTCAGCTCCGGTGACCCCCAGAGTGTATAAAAATCTCCGGCGAGCACGACGTTGCCCTTTTGCTTGTTGATATCGAGCACGATGCCGGTCAGCTCCGGGCAATGCTCACGCAGGTATGCAACAAGTTCCTCCGTCTTCGCGCCGAAGCCGCGCGCAGAGACGATGCAAAGCACGGCGTCGGGCGTATGCATGGCGCAGCGTGTGAACAGGTGGCGCACCATACCGCGCCCGGTCTGCTCATCATAGGGGGCGATGCCGCGCAGATTCATCCAGTCGCAGACCGCCTGCGCCGCCTTGTCCGCAAGCGGGAGTTGGAGCAGGCACTGTTCGACCGGCGTGACATCATGGCTGGATGCGCGATAAAAGCCCTTGACCACGCGGCCGTCTTTCATACCGACGGCGTAAATCGCCTTATTCCGGTAGCAGAGCGGGTACTCCATGCCGATAATATCCTGCACCGGCGTCGAAACGCCGCCGATGCGTGTGAGCGCATCGTTGACACGCGCGCGCTTCATGCGCAGCTGTTCGCCGTAATCCATGTGCTGCAGGCTGCAGCCACCGCAGGTGCGGTAAACAGGGCAGGGCGGCTCTGTGCGCGCAGCGGCAGGGGACAGGCACTGCTCCGCCTTGCCGTAAACGGCGGCCGCCGTGACCTTGAGGATGCGCACCTGCCACGTCTCGCCGACAAGCGCGCCCTTAACAAACACGGCGCGCCCGGCGATGTGACACACACCGGCGCCCTCGGACGTGTACCCGGTGATCTCGGCGGTATGCAGTTGGTTTTTTGCAAGCTGCTCCATGGCTTTATTCCGTTTCTTGACCGGAGATGTGCATATACTCGTCATACGTGCAGCGGCGGTCAATGATGCCGTCGGGTGTGATCTCAATGATGCGGTTGGCGACTGTCTGCGTGAGCTGGTGGTCGTGGCTGGTAAAGATAATGTTATACGGGAAAGCGTCCATACCGTTGTTGAGCGCCGCGATGCTCTCAAGGTCAAGATGGTTTGTCGGCTGGTCAAAGACGAGGAAGTTCGCGCCCGAGAGCATCATCTTCGAGATCATGCAGCGTACCTTCTCGCCGCCGGAGAGGACCTTGACCTGCTTGTACACATCGTCACCGGAAAAGAGCATACGGCCGAGGAACGTGCGCAGGTAGCTCTCGCGCTTATCTGCGGAGAACTGGCGCATCCAGTCGATGAGGTCGTAGTCGCAGTTTTCAAAATAGCTGTTGTGATCCTTGGGGAAGTAGGCCTGCGTGGTCGAAACGCCCCACTTGACCGTTCCCTCATCCGGTTCTTCGTCGCCCATGAGGATCTTGAAGAGCATCGTTACGGCGAGCTCATTCTTGCCGAGAATGGCGATCTTGTCCTCCTTGCCGACGATGAAGCTCACGTGGTTGAGCAGCTTTTCACCGTCGACGGTCTTGCTGATATCCGTCACGAACAGGCGATCCTTGCCCGGCTCACGCTCGGCCTTGAAGCCGACCCACGGATAGCGGCGGCTGGAGGCGGGCATATCCTCGACGGCAATCTTCTCGAGCAGCTTGCGGCGGGACGTTGCCTGACGGGACTTGGACTTGTTGGCGGAGAACCGTGCGATGAACGCCTGCAGCTCCTGGATCTTCTGTTCGGCGCGCTTATTCTGATCCTTGACGAGCTTTTGCATCAGCTGGCTCGACTCGTACCAGAAGTCATAGTTGCCGACATACATTTTGATCTTGCCGTAGTCGATATCGACGATGTGCGTGCAGACGTTATTGAGGAAGTAACGGTCATGCGATACGACGAGCACGGTGCCGTCGTAATCCATCAGGAAATCCTCCAGCCAGACGACGCTCGCAAGGTCGAGGTTGTTCGTCGGCTCGTCGAGCAGGATGATGTCCGGGTGGCCGAAGAGCGCCTGCGCAAGCAGGACCTTCACCTTCAGGCGCGGATCCATGTCGGACATCATGGTCTCATGAAACTCCGGCGAGACGCCCAGTCCCTGCAGGATGCGCGAGGCGTCAGACTCCGCCTCCCAGCCGCCGAGATCCGCAAATTCCTCCTCAAGCTCGGAAGCGCGGATGCCGTCCTCGTCCGTCATCTCGTCCTTGGCGTAGATGGCGTCCTTTTCCTTGCCGCAGTCATACAGGCGCTGATTGCCCATGATCACCGTATCCATGACGGTGTAGGCGTCATGCATCGTCTGATCCTGCTTGAGCACGGACATTCGCGCCTTGGGATCGATATGCACGCCGCCGGAGCTCGGCTCGAGCTGACCGGAGAGGATCTTCAGGAATGTGGATTTTCCGGCGCCGTTTGCGCCGATGATGCCGTAGCAGTTGCCTGGGGTGAACTGCAGGTTTACCTTGGAAAACAGCGGTGCGCCGCTGTACTGCAGCGAGAGGTCATCAACAGTGATCATTTGGGAAACTCCTTCGTTACGTTCGAAATATAGATAATAAATCAGTATAGCATACTTTGGACTGTTTGAACAGCAGATTTACACACGAACAGAGCCGGCGATGATCACCGGCTCTGCTGATCTTTATTTTGCAAGCACTTTTTTCAGCCGTGCATAGCGGGGGAGACCGTTTTCCACGGGGATCTCAGGCACACCCTGAATGAGCGGCAGGGCATAGTCAATAAAATCCTGCGTGACATTGTTGCCCTCCGGGACGATCCATTCGACCGGCACTTTCTTCTCGTAGTTAGCGACGTCAGCCAGCGGAATAAGCTCCATGCGGCAGGTATATTTGCCGTCGACCATTTCACGCATGAGGGCGACCATCTTGCCGGTTTCACCGGCGATGGCAGCCTCAACCGCCGTTTTACCGGCAGCAAATGCCTCGTCAATATCGGTCTGAGACGCCAGATGCGCACCGGCGCGCTGCAGCAGCGAGAGTTCGATGCCGCGGACCTTTGCGTGCTCGCGCTCTTTGAGTGCCTGTGCCAGACGCGCAGCCAGACCACCGAGCTGCGCGTGGCCGAAACCGTCTGTTGCGGATGCCTTCGCCTCGGACACGAACGAGCCGTCGGCATAGTGGATGCCCTCGGAGACAGCAATCAGCACGCTGTTCTTCTGCTCATAAACACGATGCACATCGGCAAAGAATCGCTCCATATCAAAGTCCACTTCCGGCAGGTAGACAAGATCGGGGCCGGAACCGCAGTATGTCGCCAGTGCAGCGCTGCCAGCCAGCCAACCTGCATGACGCCCCATGATCTCGATGACCGTGATCGTACCGTTATCATACACGCGGCAGTCCTTGGAGACCTCCATGCACGATGTTGCTATGTATTTAGCGGCGCTGGCATAGCCGGGGCAGTGGTCAGTGCCGAAGAGATCGTTGTCGATCGTCTTGGGTACGCCCATCACGCGGCACTCCCAATCGTGCGCCTGCATATAGCGGCTGATCTTATTACAGGTGTCCATGGAGTCATTGCCGCCGTTATAGAAGAAGTAGCGCACGTCGTATTTGCGGAAGATCTCCAGAATGCGCCGATAATCCGTGTCGTCCGCTTCCGGGTCGGCCATTTTGTAACGGCAGGAGCCCAATTCTGACGACGGTGTATGCAGCAGCAGACGGAGCTCGTCCGGATCCTCCTGACAGATGTCATACAGACGGTCATCCAGAACTCCGCGAATACCGTGCGCCGCGCCGTAAACATTGGTGATGGCATCCGATTCCAATGCGGTCTTGAGCACACCGTAAGCGCTGGCATTGATGACAGCAGTCGGCCCTCCGGACTGCCCAAAGATACACGCACCCTTCAATATACCGGACATAGCTTACCTCCACAAATTCACAAAATTGATAGATTTTAAGGGAACATTGAATTCTGCTATTGATATTATCTCGAAACATGTGTAAAATGAATTGAACCCCTTATCGGGGACATTCATTTTATCACTGTTCCTTATATTATATGAAAGAGAGTTGACTTGTCAATGTCGATTGTTACTTCTCAGGAAATGTTTGCAAAAGCGTATGCCGGCGGTTATGCCATCGGTGCGTTCAATGTGAACAACATGGAGATCATTCAGGGTATCACCGAGGCCGCAAAGGAGTGCAATGCTCCGGTGATCCTTCAGGTGTCCTCCGGTGCACGCAAGTACGCCAACCGCACGTATCTGGTCAAGCTTGTGGAGGCTGCCGTGATCGAGACCGGCCTGCCGATCTGTCTGCATCTGGATCATGGCGATTCGTTCGAGCTGTGCAAGTCCTGCGTGGATGACGGATTTTCGTCCGTCATGATCGACGCCTCGTCCAAACCGTTTGAAGAGAATATCGCGCTGACGCGTCAGGTCGTGGAATATGCACACGCGCATGGCGTCGTTGTCGAAGCGGAGCTTGGCACGCTGGCCGGTATTGAAGATGATGTGAAGGTCAAGGCTGAGGACTCGTCCTACACGCGCCCGGAGGATGTGCAGGAGTTCGTTGAACGCACCGGCTGCGATTCGCTGGCCATCGCCATTGGCACGAGCCACGGCGCTTATAAGTTCAAACCCGGAACGAAGCCGCAGCTGCGCTTTGACATTCTGGAGGAAGTGTCCGAGCGTCTGCCTGGCTTCCCGATCGTGCTGCACGGCTCGTCTTCCGTGCCGCAGGAATATGTGCAGATGATCAATGAATTCGGCGGCAATATGCCCGGTGCGATCGGTGTGCCGGAGGATCAGCTGCGTCAGGCCGCGCGCTTGTCCGTATGCAAGATCAACATTGACTCTGACCTGCGTCTGGCCATGACCGGAACGGTGCGCAAGTATCTGGCTGAGCATCCGTCGGAATTTGACCCCAGAAAGTACCTCGGCCCCGCGCGCGAGAATATCAAGCAGCTTGTCAAGCATAAGATCATCGATGTGCTCGGCTGCGACGGGAAAGCCTGAGTTCGCATACCGCTCCGTCTGGACAAGGGGGATACCCATGAATTTTCAGGAACTTCTGACGCGCCTGTCCGCGAGCTGCTTTGCTGCGGATCGGCCGGACTATGATTGGAAAACGCTGCGCCTGTTTCCGGAAACGGGACTGAGCCTTGTGCTGATCGCGCGGCTCTTTGCGGCGCTCGTCCTATGCGTGATTGGTGCGCTTTTGCACAGCATGGCGCTGCGCTATGTGCTTTTGATTTTGTCCGTGCTCATCTGTGGCTATGACTATCTCGCTGCAGCGCTCTCGTGTATCCTTGCGCGGCAGGTGTTTCGGCCGGCAGTGCTCATCATCGTGTGCGTGATCGGCACACTGGCAGTCGGACAACCGGTGGATGCTGCTGTTTTTCTGCTTGTATACCGGCTCGTGACGATTCTGATTGCGGTCGTGACGCAGCACGCACAGAAGACATTGAAAGATGCAGTCGGCGGAGAGATCCACTCTACGGCAGAGTTTCCCGCGCCGAAATGGATCGACTATCTCGCACCGGCAGGGCTCTGCATTGCGATTTTGGTTGCCGTGCTCGAGAGTGTGCTCAAGGTAGCGACTGTTTCTCAGGCAATTCACGCTGCAATGATCGCGCTGTTCCTGTCTACGCCGTGCGCGCTGCTTGTTTCCGTGCCGCTCGTGTGGTACAGTGCCGTCAACGGTGCGTATCGCTGCAATGTGCTGTTTCGCAGTTGCCGCAGCATGCGCGCGCTCAATGCCGTGCGCGCAGTCGCGGTCGACGAAGGGGAGGGGGACAATCAGCTCCCGAAGATCGTCAGTGTAAAGTCGGATCAGCTGACGCCGGATGCGCTACTGCAGCTGGCTGCCAATGCCGAATCCTGCTCTAGCAGCCGCACGGCGCGCGCCATCTGCGCCGCTTATACCGGTCCGATCCGCAGCGAGTATCTCTCCAATGCTGTGGACATTCCCGAAAGCGGGGTGGAAGTATATATTGAATCGACGCGCGTTTGTGTCGGTACGCGCGAACTGATGATTCTCAAGGGTGTGGACATCCCTGATGCAGACCTCTCGGACGGATATGTGGTCTATGTATCCGTTGGAGAACAGTATGCCGGCAAGATCCTGCTGCAGGAAGTCGTGCAGTCGGATGTCAAGCCTGCGCTCAAGGAGCTGCGCGCGCTCGGCGTGCACACCATCACACTCTTTAGCAATGCCAGCAATGACTCCGTATCCGAAAACGCGAAGGAGCTTCAGGCGGATCATCTCCACTGCAAATGCAGCAGTGAAGAAAAAGAGCGGCTTCTTACGCAGCAGGTGGAAAAGCTGGATGACGGGGAACTGCTGCTTTACTATGACCGTCGCTGTACGACGCATCCGGAACATTCGGGCGCTGACCTCGACGTCTGTGTCATCCCGGAGGAAAGCGAGGAACGGTTTGACGCTGATGTCCTGCTCACGAGCCAAGACCCGTACTTGCTGCCGGAAGCGATCGAGACTGCCGGTTGGGTCGAGGGTATTTGCCGCGAGCATCTGGTGATTGGTGCTGCAGTGAAGGTACTGCTTCTGGTGTTGGCGGAGCTTGGCTACTGTACGCTCTGGTTTGCCGCCGTTTTGGACGGTGCGGCCGTGCTCGGTACACTGCTGATGGCGATCCGTGCATTCGGTTTTGACAAGCAGCACCACCGTGTTCGCGACTATTTGCCGAAGATCAAGTCAGAATAAAACACAAAATCTCCGATCCAACGCTCAGGGATCGGAGATTTTTTCTGCCGAATTCTCGTCCGGAGAGAATTCTCCAAGCGGATTTGCCGCAGCTGCCGTGCGCAGCTGGTCGTTATCCACGTGGGTATAGATCTGCGTTGTATTCAGATGCTCATGCCCGAGCACCTCTTGCAGCGTGCGCACGTCAACGCCATTTTGCAGCATGAGTGTTGCCGCTGTGTGCCGCAGTTTATGCGTGGAATACTGACTGGCGTCCAGGCCCGCGCGCATCAGGTTTTTCTTGACCATGACCTGTACGGAGTCACAGCTGATGCGCGTGCGTCGGTTGGAGAGGAACATCGCCGTCGTGCGCGGCGGCGCGATCTCTTTGCGGACTTCTAGATAGCGGTCGAGCGCCTCGCGGCAGGCATCATTGAGATAGACCACGCGTTCCTTGCTGCCTTTGCCGAGGATGCGCAGACTGTCGCCGTGATCGTCCTGCAGATTCAGACCGACAAGTTCCGAAATACGCAGCCCGCAGTTGAGAAAAATACACAGGATACAATAATCTCGCTCCTTATTTTTCCCGTCCACCACGGACAGAAGCCGTTTGCTCTCGTCCAGTGTGAGATAGTGGGGGAGCGTCTTGGGAATCTTGGGGGAGTCGAGATCCTGCACGGGGTTTTCCTCCAGCAGTTTTGCCTTCATCGTCAGGTATTTGAAGAAGCTGCGGATCGCAGCGATCTTACGTGCACGGGAGTTTGCGCTCAGACCATATTCCGGCTCATGCGCGTTTGGCTGCTTGATGCGGTCGCGAGACAGATAGGCTAGGAAATTGTAAACCTCGGTAAGTGTCACAGCGCGCAGAAATGCCACGTCAATATCATGGATCGGAATCTCGTCCAGCTCCGCAGCACGCGGCACGAGCCCACGTTCCAGCTTCAGAAACCGCAGGAACATCCGCAGATCGAGATAATACTGATCGACGGTTGCCTTAGAATGACCGCAGATCGTTTCATGATAAGTCAAAAAGTCGCGCAGCACCTGCGGCGCATCCGTATAGTCCATATCTGCCACCTCAATTTCTGATATGAGCATACCAGAAGTGCGGGGCAGTGTCTATTGACGAAATCCACAAATAATTCGGCAAAATAAAAATTTTGCCGAATTTAGAGGAGGGGAAAAACGCCGAAAAGCCCGTTTCAGGCCTTCCGGCGGTTTTTGACAGTCCGATTGCTCCATATATTCATTTAGCGATTTCGCCGCTTCACGCGCCGAATACAGCCCTGAGCGCCTCGCGGATGTTCTTGACCGGGATCGTCTCCAAACCGTTTTGCTTCTGCACATCGTCGCGCACGTGCGCCGGAATGATGCAGCGCCGGAATCCCAGCCGCGCGATCTCCGACAGGCGCTGATTCAAATGACTCACCGAGCGGATCTCTCCGGACAGACCGACTTCGCCAACTGCTGCCAGATCACTGCCAACCGGCAGATCCTTATAGCTCGACGCAATCGCAAGGATCACTGCCAGATCCGTTGCCGGCTCGTCCAAACGCAGGCCGCCGACGACGTTGATGTATGCATCGCAGCTCGACAGCGAAAATCCCGCACGCTTTTCCAGCACAGCCAGCAGCAGCATCGCACGGTTGTAGTCGATGCCATTGGCGTTGCGCCGCGCGCCGCTGTAGCCAGACGGCGTGATCAGCGCCTGCACCTCAGCGAGCACCGTGCGCGAGCCCTCCATGACGCCGACAACGCACGTGCCCGGTGTATTGCTTGGCCGTCCGGATAGTAACATTTCAGACGGATTTGTTACCTCTCGAAGTCCGAAATCTTCCATTTCAAAGACACCGATCTCGTTTGTTGACCCGAATCTGTTTTTGGCCGCACGCAGGATGCGATATGCCGTGCTCTGGTCACCCTCAAAATACAGCACGCAGTCGACCATGTGCTCAAGCACCTTCGGTCCCGCGATGCTGCCCTCCTTGTTGATGTGGCCGACCACAAACGCCGTGTAGCCGCTGTCCTTGGCCGAACGCATGATGCGCATCGTACACTCGCGCACCTGGCTGATGCTGCCGGGCGTGGATGCCGTTTCCGCGTCGTACATGGTCTGAATGGAGTCAACGATCAGAACTGTCGGCTGCAGATCGTCGATCGTGGCCAAAACCGTGTTCAAGTCGGTCTCAGCCAGCACATAGATGCTGCCATGGTCGACGCCAAGGCGCTGTGCGCGCATTTTCAGCTGACGCTGGCTCTCCTCACCGGAGACATAGAGGATCGTCTCGCGCTCGCTGATACGGCCGCAGAGCTGCAGCAGCAGCGTGGATTTGCCAATGCCGGGCGCGCCGCCGACCAGAACCAGTGACCCGCGCACAGCACCGCCGCCGAGCACGCGGTCAAATTCACCGATGCCTGTAGAAAACCGCAGTTCCTCCTCGGCATCCAGTTCCGAGATCAACTTGGGCTGCGCGATGCGCTTGGCGCGCGTGCCGAGCGCGGTCTTTGGTTCTTTCGGTGCTTCCACAAGCGTGTTCCACGCGCCGCACGCCGGGCACTGCCCCATCCATTTTGCCGTCTCGTTGCCGCATTCCGAGCAATAAAAGACGGTTTTCGCACTTGATTTTGCTTTCATGTGATCATTCCTGTTTGCGGCAGAGACTGCCGGTATTGTAAGTAAGACGCGATGATAACGGTCGCAAGCTTCGCCTGATAATCAGCGTCCTTGAGCTTTGCACATTCCGAAGCGTTGGACAGAAAGCCGCACTCGACCAAGACAGCCGGGCACTGCACTGCGTGCATGAGATAAATTTTCTCCGAGATCGGCGCCGCAACGCGCCGGTTTTGCGGGTCAAGATATGTGACCAGATTGTCATGCATTTGTATCCCGAGCGTGTCGCTTCCGGTGCTCGCCGCGTACAGCACCTGTGCCCCGGACGGCTTTCTGTCCGGATAGCAGTTCTGGTGGATGCTGATAAGCACTGCGTTGTCCATCTCACGCACCAACTCGGCGCGTCGGTGCTGGTCGGCTTTTTTCCGCTGCGCGACCGTGGCAGCGTCATCCGGGTATGCGATCTGCGCGCTCTCACGCGTCATGACGACCCTGACGCCCGTTAGCTCTGCGATGGCGCGTGCACGCAGCGCGATCTCCAGATTGATGTCCGCCTCTACCGTCCCGTCCGGTGCCACTGCCCCACCGTCTTCCCCGCCGTGACCGGCGTCAAGGATCAGAACCTGTGTTTGCTCGTGCCAGTTTGCGGCTGCTTCTGCCTGTCGGAGCTGCCAGTCAGCTGCAAACCAGCCGCCAAACACCACAATCGCGGCCAGCAGTATGACCAGTAGCCGATGATACAGCAATCTCGTCACGGCGCTCCCCCCTCCTGACAGAATATGCAGCGAGGACGGGCGCTTATGACACGCTCTCAGAATACCATTTTGCGACCTTTGCGTCAACCGCGCATAAGAAAAGAGACGCGCGGAGCACCGCGCGTCTCAAAAATCGGTTTTACTGAAGCCGGTTCAAAAATGCCTCCAGACGATCCATACCGGTCACGATGTTCTCGGTCGAGATCGCATAGCTCAGGCGCATGAAGTTCGGCGCGCCGAAGCCGATGCCGGGCACGACCGCGACCAGAGACTTCTCCAGCAGAAGCTTTGCAAAATCGTCGCCGTTGTGGATGGTCTGGCCGTCGATCTGCTTTCTGATGGTCTTCTCGAGATTCACCATGACATAGAACGCGCCGCTCGGCTTCAGGCAGCTCACGTAGGGCATCGCATTGATGCGGCTGACGATCAGATCACGGCGCTGCTCGAACACCTGCCGCATCCGCTCCACCTCATCCTGCGGGCCGGAGAGCGCCTCAATGGCCGCGCACTGACACATCGTGCCCGGTGCGCCGGTCGAGTGACTGAGATAATTGGCCATAGCCTTTGCAATCGGCGCTGCACACAGCGCATAGCCGATGCGCCAGCCGGTCATGGCATAGGTCTTGGAAACGCCGTTGATGAGGATGGTGTGCTCCTTGATCTCCTTGCCAAGCGCCGGAACGCTTGTGAATGCAGCACCGTCATAGATGAGCTTATCGTAAATCTCGTCCGAGATGATGTACAGATCGTGCTTGACGCAGACATCCGCGACTGCCTTGAGCGCTTCTTTCGAATAGACAGCACCGGTCGGATTCGAGGGGTTGTTGAGGATGATGGCCTTGGTCTTGTCCGTGATGGCCGCCTCGAGCTGCTCCGGCGCGAGCTGGAAACCCTGCTCCTCGCTGACGTCAACAACGACCGGTACGCCGCCAAACAGACGCACCATTTCATAGTAGCTGACCCAGTACGGGGACGGCACGATCACCTCATCGCCCGGGTCAACCAGCGCAGCCAGCGCGATATAGACCATGTGCTTTGCACCGCTGGCAACGACCGCCTGGGTCGGCTCATACTCCAGACCGTAATCCGCCTTCACGCGGTCGCAAATTGCCTGACGCAGCTCGATCATACCGGCTGCGGGCGTATATCTCGTTTTTCCGTCGCAGATCGCGCGCACACCCGCATAGCTGATGCGGTCGGGTGTGGCAAAATCGGGCTCGCCGGCGCCAAAGCCGATAACGTCCTTCCCTTCTGCTTTCATCTTCTTCGCCAGTGCGCTGACAGCCAGCGTTGCGGACGGGCTCACTCCTGCGGCAATTTTGGACAGTGGCTTCATAGACATCCCTCGTTTTCATAAATTCATGTCCGTAGTTTACCACAACATTGTGAAGAAAACAACGCGAATCTTACACAAAACACCAGCGCGAATCTACGTCATTTTTGCCGGTTTGAGAAAAAATCTACTGCACTGTCTGCCGATATACATAAAGATACTGCGGATGTTCCCCGCCGTGTCGTAGGCGCTGCGGCGCAGCGTGATACAGCAGGCAACGATGATGATCTGTGGTTGTGTGCTGGCGGTTGTACGCATCATAGTGACCACTTGTCCATTTCCCAGCGGGCGGTGCTGATGCACCGCCCGCTTGCTAACAAATCACTTCAGTGAATAAAAATAGTTAACTACATTATGTTCGCCCATCAGTTCGCAGCAATGGATTGAAAATGTTAATTATAGTTGCGTATCCAACAACACGTGCTCCTTCTTGAATGCAAATCCTTTTCCCAATCCACAAACAGTGCGGGTATACTTCAGGCGTCAAAAATGTAATAGTACCCTTTGCGATTCCGTTTGGAGGGACAGACTTAACGTTATAGTAGTGATGAACACCTGTGGTTAAATAACTGTCCGTAACCAAATGGGCTGGTCTATAGCCATCTTTTGCAGGATTTTTTCTCATACCATTAAATTCGAATATTACTTCGACGTCCGGTTGCTTATTAATGTTGCCCCCCTCCTATGGAATAAACCTAATCGTTCCACTAATCGCCTGATTAAATGCATCAAGCTGATCACCATATACTGTCAAAGTCCCAGAGCGGAATATACTGGTATCAACGCCTCCCGTATACAACTGGCTCAGCATGCTATTGGGAACATTATTGATGAATCGGCAGTTGGCGAAGTCGTAGTACTGGCTCTGGAGGTAGTAAAGACGCGTCTCACGGTCGTAGTAATAACCGCGGTAACGCAGGGGATTGATGTGCCCGATGAAGGTAGGATCCGTGGTCTTTTTGCCGTCAGCACCATGCACGGAGTAGTTGCCCCACGCGTCATAGGCGCTGCGGCGCAGCGTGATGCAGCAGGCAACGATGATGATCTGTGGTTGTGTGCCGACGGTTGTACGCATCATAGTGACCACTTATCCATTTTCCTGCGGGCGGTGCTGATGCACCGCCAGCTTGCTGAATCACCTATTTTCAGGGTTACAGGGTGGAACTTTTCGCTTTTTTGTCGCTCTATAAGGAACCTTGACACCCCTTCGACCATGGTAAAAACGTTCTGCAGTATAGTCAGTCAGATATCCGTCTTCTACTGAAAACACATAACGATAATGTTCATGAAACCATTCCCCTTCATACTCCATCTCCCTGTACCAATTATCTATAACCTGATCCGGCAGGTAGCGGAACGTCTCTCGGGTCATATAGAAAATCTGATCTGCCTCCGGTGTGAGAAAATAACGTTCGTATATTTGAATTCTGCCATTTGTGTCATACCGGCAAATGTTTACTGCACTTGCGTTGTTAGCATTATCTATCTCTATACCCAGCGTCACTCCTGCGCCGTACAAAATATACTCCTCTAAGCAGTGCATGTGCTTGACCGTGATCAAGCGATCCGACGCATCAAAGCCGTATATGTGAGAAAGTCTTTCCTCCGGCGGCCGCTTCTTGCAAAGGCGGCCGCGTTTTGTGTTGCCGACCCGGAGATCTTCCGTTATGCTTGGGCAATAGTAGCCACGATGTATCATACCACCTGCGCAATACTGCTGATAAACGACCTGAGATTTCTGTTTCTGCAATTCGGCTGCCACGTCGATCTCTTTTGCCAGCAGCGCCTGCATATAATCGCGAATGAAGTCCATTCATTTCCTCCTTTCTTAAAATTTAGGGGTAATGCCATCCAATACAATGAGGTCGAGCCGTCGTTATAGATCATGGCGAACGGCTGGTTGCCATCGTCATACACAAACTTGAGGGACTTCCATGACCACAGTTTACCATTGCATCAGCACAAATTCAAGAATCATCATGATTCCTGATTTCAAGACACAAATCCTGAAATCAAGGACAGGGACAACATAAACAGGCATCCGGCGCTTTGCCGGATGCCTGTTATAACGATTTGCTTTTCTCAAAAGAAGCGTCTGCAAGCCGGTTCCCGGACACCAGATAGAGCTCCTGTCACAAAATAATACAGATCAGTGTACCGCTGCCCTCATTGACCACACGCTGCAAAGTTTCCTGGAGCTTTCCGACCGCTTTCGTCGGCAGGCAGCTGAGCTTTTCCTCCACGCCCTCCTGTGCGATCGTGTAGATCGGCTTGCCGAAAATATTGGACTGCCAAAGCTGTTCAACATCGCCGTCAAACCCTTGCAGCAGGAAGCCGAGGATCTCACTCGAGGCGTTTTCCCCGCCGATCTCCGGCGAGATCTCCGTCTCGATATTCGTCTGGAACATATGGATGGCCTTTGCGCTGGCTTTGAGCCGGACGCCGTATCGGCCGCCCTTGCGCACGATCTCCGGCTCTGCGAGCTGCAGGTCACCGGGTGCGGGCGCAACGACACCGTAGCCCTTAGTGCGCACGTCGTTGAGTGCGCTGCGGATATGCTGATAGTCGGCCTGAATGCGCCCCATGTCCGCGAGGAAGGAGATAAGCTCTCCGTCGCTGTGCAGCGCAACGCCCGCCTGCTCACTGATCACATCATAGTAGAGCGCGCGCGGAAACGCGAGCACGTAGCAGACCGAACCGGTGTCCACGCCGATGCGCTCCACATCCGCCGACTCCAGCAGCGGGTCTTCCGAGAGCGCTTGCGCCGTGCGGCGCGCCTGGCGCAGGCAGCGCAGCGACGGCATCTGCTCACGCAGCCGCGCATAAAGCTGCTGCTTGACCGCATTGTCCGGCGGCAGGACATCCATCCACTCCGGCATACGAAAACAGGCTTCCGCGACAGGGAATTCATACAGGATCGTGCGCAGGATCTCCAGAACGTCCTGCTCTGTCAGCGTCTGACAGTTGACCGGTAGACAGGCGGCGTCATACTGCACGCTCAGGTCGGCAGCCAGCGATTGCGCACGTTCTCCCGCAGGATCTGCCGTGTTGAGCAGGACGAGAAACGGTTTTCCGATATCGCGCAGCTCTGCAACAACACGTGCCTCCGCCGGTGCATAATCCTCCCGTGCAAGCTCGGTCACGCTGCCGTCGGTCGTGACAACGATGCCGATCGTCGAGTGGTCGCGGATCACCTTCCGCGTCCCCTCTTCCGCCGCGACACGCATGGGAACCTCGTGATCGTACCACGGGGTCGTGACGAGGCGCTCTTCCCCATCTTCATACTGACCGTTGACGCCGGGGATCATGTAGCCGACGCTGTCGATCAGACGCACAGAGGCGCGCACGGAGGCGTCCAGTTCGATGGCGACAGCATCCTCCGGGACAAACTTCGGCTCCGCAGTCATGATCGTCCGCCCAGAGCCGCTCTGCGGCAGCTCATCGCGTGCGCGCTCGCGCACATAATCATCGGTGATGTTCGGCAGCACAAGCGTCTCCATAAACCGTTTGATAAAGGTCGACTTCCCGGTGCGTACCGGGCCGACAACGCCGATGTAAATATTCCCGCCGGTACGGGCGGCAATGTCTGCGTAAATTGAAGAAGTGTCCATTCTGTCGTCCTCTCCTCATCAGTCTTACAAAACTGTATGAGCCCGTGGACGAGAATATGCCGCCGGGACAGTGCCGGCGGCATGGATTACGGACAATATGTCTGCGCGGTCTGCGCATGTACGCGGCTAACGGTAAAAGCAAGCGCCGGAAACCGTGCCCGCAGCTTTTCACACAGGATTGGGATGATCACGTTTTCGGTGCAGAAATGGTCGGCGTCGATCAGATTGACGCCGAGCTCCTTCGCCGCAAGAAACCGGTCGTACTTCACGTCCGCTGTTACGAACGTGTCGCAGCCCATTTGCGCCGCAAGGTCCAGCATGCTGCCGCCGGAGCCGCCGCAGACCGCAAGCTTTTGCACCGGGCGTCCGCCGTCGACATAGCGCAGACCATTGGCGTGCAACCGATCAGCGACATAGGGCAGAAAATCCGACAGCGCCATAGATTCCGGCAGCCGGCCGACACGGCCGCAGGTCAGCGCGCTGCCATCGTCGTCTGTGCCGGATGGCTCGAGGCCGCCCGTGACCTCAGCGCCCAGCGCCGCCATGAGCGCGTCGTTGACGCCGCCGTCAGCAATATCCAGATTCGTATGCATGCAGATGGCTGCGATGCCGTTGCGCGCGAGCGCAAGCACCTTGCGGCCGGTGAGATCGTCCGCCGTCGCGCGGCGCAGTGGTGTGAAGATGAGCGGGTGGTGTGAAACGATGAGCTGTGCGTGCAGCGCAGCCGCCTCCGCAATCACTTCATCCGTAATGTCCAACGCCAGCAGCACGCGCTCGACCGTGGCGCTGCCGTCACCGACCAGAAAACCAGCGTTATCAAAGTCCATCTGATACCGCACCGGCGCGAGGTCATTGAGAAAATCGTAGATGTCGTTTACGGTTGCCATGACTGTACCTCCTTCAGGCAGGTCTGCAGTTCGTTTAGCCGCGCATCAAGCGCTGCAAGCGCCGCTTCCGGCGTCTGCTTTGCGTGTGCCATACCGGCGCGTGCGCGCGTCTGCCGCCGGATCTCGTCGGTCAGGTATTCTGGCAGCAGCGGATCTGAGCGCCGGAGTAAAAGCTGCTCCACCGTGCACGGCTGCTCGCTCGACCGGCCAAGCACATGCAGCGCAAGATAGCGCTTGCCACTGTCACGGCAAAGCGCGGCATCCTCGATCGTGAAGCCGCTGCGCCATAGCCAGTCGGTAAGCTCCGTGACCTTGCTCTGCGGCTGCAGAACAAGTCGATATCCCTTCTGCAGCCACGGCGCTGCCGCCATGATCGCGCAGATCGTCTCCCCGCCCATGCCGGCGACGGTGATGATATCCGCATCCTGGGCGTCCGGAAACTGCAGGCCATCAGCCAGTACGAAACGAAAACGCTCGGTCAGGTCATAATCATCAGCGGACTGGCGCGCATTTGCGAGCGGTCCTGCGTGAATGTCCGCCGCAATCGCTGTTTCGGCAATGCCATTTTGCAGCAGCCAGACCGGCAAATATCCGTGATCCGTGCCGATATCCGCAGCACAGGTGCACGGCGGCACAAAGTCCGCGACCATCTGAAGCCGCGGTGACAGGCGAATGTGGTCCATAAAGCTTCTCCATAGAAACACCAAAAGCCGGCGTGATGCCGGCTTTTGGTCCTTGTCTGTATCCTTACAGGCTCTCCAGATAGGTGCGCAGCTGCTCGAGGAAGGCGTCGGGATCGACGTCATGCGCGAGGCAGGCCTGCTCAAGCGTCTCGCCGCTGGCCATGGCGCAGCCGAGGCAGTGCATGCCGATGTTCTGAAACACGGGCATCGCTTCTGGAGCATTGGTCAGGATCTCCGAAATCATCGTATCTCTGGAAATTTCAAACATAATTCTTTACCTCCGGTAAATTGCTTGTGAGAAAATGATTGGGTCGCACAAAGCGCCCCAATCATTTTAACCAGTTTATCTGCTGATTAGTGCTGCTCTCTCATCTTCGCGAAGCACTCGCTGCAGTAGACAGGACGGTCAGACTTCGGCTCAAACGGAACTCTGGCCTCGCCGCCGCAGGCAGCGCAGGTAGCCGTGAAGAACTCGCGGGGACCGCGGGCAGCATTCTTACGAGCGTCGCGGCAGGCTTTGCAGCGCTGGGGCTCATTCTGGAAACCCTTCTCCGCGTAAAACTCCTGCTCACCTGCGGTGAAAATGAAATCCGCGCCGCACTCTTTGCACTTCAACGTTTTGTCTTCGAACATGATAAATCCTCTCTTTTGAAAAACTTGCCTATCGGCTATATTGCGCTCAGCTCTTGCTGAAGTCGCTGAAATTGGGGAGCCGCGCCAGTTTGCGGCGGATCCGCTGTACGGCATTGTCGATGGATTTTTCGGGCTTGTTCGTCTCGGCCGCCATCTCTGCATACGACAGGCCGGACAAATACAGCCGAAGCACCCGCGCCTCAAACGCGGACAAATACCGGGTAAAAGCGGATAAAAGCTCTTGTTCACTCTCTCTGGCCAGAACCTGCTCCTCAGTAACACGACAATTTGCTCCCGGATAGGTGGACGCCTGGGTCTGTGATTCTTCTGAGAGGATGCTGTCTAGGGAAATGCCGCTGTTGAGCGGAGAATGCTTCTGCCTTGAAGCGGACTTGATGGCACTGTAGATGCGGTTGCTGATACAAACCTCCGCATATGCTTTGAACGGGACGTTGGACGCCGGGTCATACTGCCGGATCGCCGAGAGCAGACCGAGCATTCCCTCCTGAATAAGATCCTCGCTGTCGCCGCCTGCTAGAAAAAGCGGACGCGCACAGATACGCACCAGACGGCTGTAGCGCTCGGCAAGCGCTTCTTCCGCGGCAGCATCTCCGGCAGCCACCCGGGACAGCAGCTCTGCATCTGACAGTTGGGAAATATCCATCATCTTTCAAGCTCCAATACCACAAAACAAATTATAACTAAAATCCCTGAAAAGTCAATAGACTTTTGTACAAAATGCACGTTTGCGGCAACATTCTGCGTTTTTTCAGAGCTCTATTTCCTGCTGGCCGATATATTCCAGTCCAAGATGCTCATAGGCACGGCGCGTGACGCAGCGCCCGCGCGGTGTGCGCGTCAAAAAGCCCTGCTGCAGCAGATACGGCTCATACACGTCCTCGAGCGTGACGGCTTCCTCACCGATCGTCGCAGCGAGCGTCTCAAGTCCGACCGGTCCGCCGTGATAAAACTCGATGATGCTGCGCAGCATCCGCCGGTCGGTCGCGTCGAGGCCCATGGCGTCCACTTCCAGACGCAGAAGCGCATCGTTTGCCACCTCTTTCGTGATCACGCCGTCTGCGCGCACCTGCGCATAGTCGCGCACACGCTTGAGCAGGCGGTTTGCGATACGCGGCGTGCCGCGCGAGCGTGAGGCAATCTCATAGGCGCCGGCGCTGTTGATCTCCACATTCAGGATACCGGCGCTGCGCTCAACAATTTTTTGCAATTCTTCGGGGCTATACAGCTCCAGCCGGAGGTTGACACCAAAGCGGTCACGCAGCGGCGCTGTCAGCTGACCGGCGCGCGTGGTCGCGCCGATGAGCGTGAAATGCGGCAGATCCAGCCGGATCGAGTTGGCCGACGGACCTTTGCCGATGATGATATCAATGGCGTAGTCCTCCATGGCCGGGTAAAGGATCTCCTCGACCGCGCGGTTGAGACGATGGATCTCATCGACGAACAGAATGTCGTTTTCCTGCAAATTCGTCAGCAATGCTGCAAGGTCTCCCGCTTTCTCAATCGCAGGGCCGGAGGTGATGCGCATATTTACGCCCATCTCGTTTGCGATGACAGCAGCCATCGTCGTCTTGCCCAGACCCGGAGGGCCATAGAGCAGCACGTGGTCGAGCGGCTCGCCGCGCAGACGCGCAGCGTCGATACAGACCTGGAGATTCTCCTTCGCCTTTTCCTGACCGGTATAATCGCGCAGCAGGCGCGGACGCAGTGAGCCCTCGCCGGAGTCCTCCGGCAGGACGCGGGAAGATGTGACAACTTCCTGCTGGGCGTCTTCAGAAAAATTGATGCTCATATGCTTCCTCCCTGCTTACTGCTGCATCATGGCACGCAGTGCAGCCTTGATGATCTGATCTGCGCTCATACCCTCAATGGACGGCAGCTTGCGCAGCGCCGCATTGATCTCCGGCATACTGTAGCCGAGCACGGTCAGACCGGCGATCGCATCACTGCGCGCGGCCGAAGCCGCATCGGATGCAGGCACGGCCGGCGTGAGGTCGGAAAAATCAACGCCCGCGCTCTCCTTGGCCATTTTGTCCTTGAGTTCAAGCAGGATACGCTGCGCAATGCGCTTGCCGATGCCGGGCGCGCTCGTGAGCGCTTTTTCATCGCTGTTGAGCACTGCCAGCGCCAGACCGTCCGGCGTGTTGGACGAGAGGATCGACAGCGCCGCCTTCGGCCCGACACCGGAGATGCCGAGCAGAAGCTCAAAGCAGTGCTTCTCGCTCTTGGAGCCAAAGCCGTAGAGATCATGCGCATCCTCGCGGATACATTCATATATGTAGAGCTTGGCGCGTTCGCCGATCTTGACGCTTGCAAGCGTGTTCAGGCTCACGTTGAGCGCATAGCCGACGCCGCCGCACTCGAGCACGGCCAGATTCGGTTCGATATCGGTAACAACTCCGTTTATGTGGTAGAACATGGGTCAAACCTCTCCTGTTGATGGATCAATGATGTAGCGCTGCGTGCGTGGCACAGCGCGATGGCAACGGCATCCGCAGCATCGTCCGGCTTCGGGACTGCTTGCAGGGACAGGATGCGGCGCACCATGTCCATGACCTGCTTTTTATCCGCGCGGCCGTAACCGACGACTGCCTGCTTGACCTGCAGCGGCGTATATTCATAGATCTGCAGCCCTGCCTGATAGCCCGAGAGCAGAATGATGCCGCGCCCATGGGCGACGGCGATGCCGGTCGTGATATTGGTGTTGAAAAACAATTCCTCCACTGCCATCGCTTCCGGATGAAACTGCGCAATGAGTTCGTTCAGGTCGCGATAGATCTGATCGAGTCTGCTCGAAAGCTGCGTTTTGGCCGGTGTCGTGATCACACCGCAGGTCAGCAGCCGCTGACTGCGCTTGTCCGCATCCAAAACCGCGAAGCCGACCGTAGCGATCCCCGGGTCGACGCCTAAGATCCGCATATGCATCACTCCAATTAAATAAATATAGCATAATTTCGCCACGTAAGCAACTGCTCAAAAGAAATAGCGCTCCGAATTTCTTCGGAGCGCTGAAAACACAATGGATCATGCACGCGGGTGCGCCTTGTTATAGACATCCTTGAGCTGTTTGCTGACGAGGTGAGAATAGATCTGCGTCGAGGAGATGTCCGCATGGCCGAGCATTTCCTGAATGGCGTGGATATCCGCGCCGTTTTCCAGCAGATGCGCCGCGAACGAATGGCGCAGCGTATGCGGTGTGATCGCCTTTTCGATGCCGGCCTTCGCCTGATAGTTCTTGATGAGCTTCCAGAAGCCCTGACGTGACATCCGTTCACCACCGACGTTAACGAACAGTGCCTGTTCATCCGGAGCTGCGATCATCTGCGGACGGATGAAATTAATGTATTCTGTGAGCGCGCGAACAGCCGCCGGATACATGGGGATCATGCGCGTCTTGTCGCGTCCGTGGCAGCGGATCACACCGGCGGACAAATTGACGTCCGTGATGTTCAGGGAGATCAGCTCGCTCACACGGATACCGGTCGCGTAAAGCAGCTCGAGCATTGCGCGGTCACGGTAGCCCTTGGCGTCCGTACACTCCGGCTGCGCGAGCAGGAGCTCCACTTCCTTGCTTGTGAGGATCTGCGGCAGCTTCTGCTTGGCCTTGTCCGGCACGAGCTTTCCGGTCGGATTGTGCTGCACATAATGATTATTGAGCAGGAAGCCGTAGAAGTTTTTCAGCGACGCGATTGCCCGGGAAACCGTGGCAACCGACTTGCCGTTGCTGCGCATCCAATCGATGTAATCACACAGCTCCTCTTCTTCCGCAGAGCCGAGGTCGGCATCCGTATGGGCGTGCAGGTATTCACTCAGCTGCCGTACATCCCGCAGGTATGAGGAAATCGTGTTTTGCGATGAGCGCTTGACATCACGCAGGTAGGATTCGAATATTTCCATTCCGTCGGAATCACGCACGACGACTTCCCCCTTTCCAATCAGATTTCATCCAGAGTGACCATCGGTCACAGAATAAGCTTTGTGAAAAACGGCACGGCATAGCTCGCCGTGGCCGCAGCCGCAAGCAGCAGGCAGAACACCAACGCCAGTTCCCGGGAACAACGCTCTGTCGCAGCAGGAGACGGCAGTCCACGCCGCTGCTCCATCAGACGCACAGACATCTGCGCGCAGAGCACGCCGAGCAAAAACAGCGCCGGCACGAGAAACACGCCTGGCAAACCAACCGCAACACACGACAGCGCAAACGCGTGTGTGCAGCCGGAGCGCAAAAAAGCAGCCGCCGTACAGGCGGACAGAAAACCTTTAACACCGAAAACGACGGGGATCAGCAAAAAGCCAAGATAAGACGTCGACAGCAGCAAAAATGCAAAGCCATAAGCGCACGAGATGCATAATTCCGGCAGCAAGCCGCCATACAATGCGCCACCCGTGCCGCTTTGCAAAAACGAAAGCACCGGTTCTGAAGAATCCGGCAGCTCGGCGTTCGCACCGCAGCAGCAGCCGATCACGTAGCCCGCCGCCATGCCTGCAGCAAGCAGCGGCGGCAGCGGAAAGCGCGGCAGAGCCGCTTTCCGGCGCACACGCAGTTTCTTATATCTCTGTCGCACATTCATTGCCCATCACCACGGACAGTCTATGAACGCGCATTCATAACATGACAATTTACATAATGCGGTGTAGACATAATATAATACAAATCGAAACTGTTATCAAGCATTTCGTCAAACTTTGTTCATTTTTGTTTATTATGACAAGAAATTATGTTAACAGCGTTATGTAAACTCTGTAACTCCGAGTTCTGAAGCAGCCTGTTTTTTCAAGTGCTCACGCCTATATTTCGGTAATCGCACGGACACAAACGCTATATATAGGTAATCACACATACGTTATGTAAACTTTCGGGGTGATTACTTTCTGTATTTTCTACTCTGTTTCCGTTTTTTCTTCTTTGTTCTATTTCGTAACTTTTTATGAAAAATGCACGAACCGATAATCGACGCCGCAAGTGCGACCGTGAGTGTGACGGCGGTTTCGGCGCAAAAAAGCGGCGCACCGACAGATACTTTCAGAATCAGATAACCGATCATCCACACAGCCCAAGTCATCGCGCCGCCAAGTGCCCTCCCCTCCTCCGGCTGCGGAGAGAAGGCCCCGGTGACCAGACACGCAATCGCGCAGCATATGAGCGCGATAAGCCGCGTATCAACCTCAGGCAGCAGCTCGCGGTTCACCGCAAACGCCGCCAGCCAGCTCAGCATCAATGTAAGCACGACTCCTGTCAAGCCGCAAGCTGCCGCGCGTGAGAGCAGCGGCAGCCATTTTTGTTCCGTATGCAAAAAAACACCCCCTGCAGAACATATGCATCACAGCATATTCCTGCAGGGGGTGAATCATTCCGAAAGCTGCTTTACACCTCGGGGCCCTTCGGCTCCTCGTGCTTCGGCTCTTCCTTTTTCGCTTCTTTTGCTTTCTGCTTGGCAGCCTTGCGGTCCTGAGCTTCCTTGGCAGCCTGCGCCTCGGCGCGGGCGTTCGTGGAAATGGCCCACTTGGCAACCTGAATGCGAACCTGATCCTCGCTGGTCTCAAAGGTCACGCTGTCGTCCGTGACGTGGACGACCTTGCCCATCATACCGCCGATCGTGACGATATCGTCGCCGACCTTCAGACTGGAGCGCATTTCATTGAGCTTTTTCTTCTTCTTGTTCTCCGGAAGAATCAGGAACAGATAGAAGATGACAAGCATCAGAATGATCATGATAATGGATGAATATCCGCCGTTTCCCATGGTTTTACCTCCGTGTGATGATAAAAATATTATATCCGCTTTGCTATACAAATGCAAGCGTTAAATGCGCGTATCGAGCATAGTTGTGTAAGTTTTTCGGAACGTCTCATATTCCCCGGCCTCGATCGCTGCGCGGATACGTGCCATGAGCGTGTTATAAAAATACAAATTATGCATCACGGCGAAGCGCATGGCCAGCATCTCGTCAGCCTTGAACAGGTGGCGCAGATAGGCGCGCGAGAACCGTTGGCAGACCGGGCAGTCGCACTGCGGGTCGATCGGCTGCTCGTCGCGCTGATACTTCTCATTTTTGATATTGATCACGCCGGACCATGTGAACAGATGCCCATGGCGGCCGTTGCGCGCCGGCATGACACAGTCAAAGAAGTCCACGCCGCGCGCGACCCCCTCAATGATGTTGCCGGGCGTACCGACACCCATCAAGTAGCGCGGTTTGTCTGCCGGCATATAGGGCTCGACAGCGGCGATGGTGTCGTACATCTCCTGCGTCGTCTCCCCCACCGCGAGGCCGCCGATCGCATAGCCGGCCAGATCCAGTTCTGCGATCTTTTTCATATGCTCAATACGCAGATCATGAAAGACCGTACCCTGATTGATGCCGAAGAGCACCTGGCCGGGATTGACCGCATCGTCGCGGCCGGTATAGTCATCGAGCGCCGCCTTGCACCGCTCCAGCCAGCGGTAAGTCCGGTCGCAGGAATTTTTCACATAGTCATAGGGAGAAGGGATCTTGATGCACTCGTCAAACGCCATCGCGATATCCGAGCCGAGGTTCGCCTGAATGCGCATACTCTCCTCAGGCCCCATGAAGATATGCCGCCCGTCAACATGGCAGTTGAAGGCGACACCCTCCTCCGTAATCTTACGAAGCTGCGCCAGAGAAAAGATCTGAAATCCGCCGCTATCCGTCAGGATCGGTTTATCCCACGTCATGAATTTATGCAGACCGCCGAGGTCACGGATCAGCTCATCTCCGGGTCGCACGTGCAGATGGTACGTGTTGGACAGCTCGACCTGACAGCCGATGCGCTCAAGATCCTCCGCCGAGAGCGCGCCCTTGATAGCCGCCTGCGTGCCGACATTCATAAACACCGGCGTCTGAACCGTACCGTGCGGCGTCGTGAATTCGCCCCGGCGCGCATGACCGTCCTTGCAAATCAGTTGATACATAGCTTGCTTGCCTTTCTGTTGTAGTTGCGCACTTATTCTATCAGATTGCCGCATCAAGTCAAGCGCTTCCGGCAGATTTGCTCATCCGGACTCTCTTTAAAATGCGCCGCGCCCCGGCGATTAGCCGGGGCGCTGGTGCATTGCTGTGTTACTCGATCGCGATGGTAGTGTGCTTCGGAAGCTCCTTCTGCGCAGCCTTCGGGACGCTGATCTTCAGGATACCATCCTCGTACTTGGCGCAGATGTCCGTGGATTCCACGTCGTCACCGACATAGAAGCTGCGGCTCATCGAGCCGGCATAACGCTCCTGACGCAGGAACTTGCCCTTCTGATCGGACTCGTCCTTGTCCAGAGCCTTCGCAGCGCTGATCGTCAGGTAACCATCCTGCAGATCGACTGTCACTTCGTCCTTCTTGAAGCCCGGCAGATCTACGTCCAGCTCATATGAGCCGTCCAGTTCGCGGACATCGGTCTTCATCAGGTTCTTGGCATGCTTACCGTACAGCTCACTGCTGATTTGCGGCATCATACGCCCGAAGCCGAAGAAATCGGACAGCGAATCATCAAACAGGTTTTCACCAAAAACACTCGGCAACATAAGTCATTCCTCCATTCATACCTTTCGTAGGCGCTGGGGAAAAACTCCATGCGTTGGCGAACTCTGTTACCGTTTGTACAACAATGCCTGATCTCCGGAGGGCTCTCAACGCTCCCTCCCTCATCGATCGTGTTCATCATAGCACGCTTTTTAGCACAGTCAAGCGCTGAGTGCTAACGTTCACGAAACACGCAATGTTTGTTCACAAAATATGTGATTTTAAAAGCTTGACCGCCCTGCAAAGCCTGCAGGGCGGTCTTGTATGCAGTCTCGTTGTGGTCTATCAGAGATCCGCGATAAGCATCGCATCTCCAAATGAGAAAAACCGATAACGGTTTTCGACGGCAATTTTATATGCGTTGAGGATATGCTCCCGTCCGGCCAGCGCCGAGACGAGCATGATGAGCGTGCTCTCCGGGAGGTGAAAATTCGTGACGAGTGCATCCAAGCATTTGAACTTATAACCGGGGTAGATGAAAATATCCGTCCAGCCGGACTGTGCGCGCAGTGTTCCGTCGGGCTCGGCAAAGCTCTCGACCGTGCGGCAGGAAGTCGTACCGACGCAGATGACGCGGCCGCCGCTCGCCTTCGTCTCGTTGACGATACGCGCCGTTTCCTCCGGAATGATGCAAAACTCCGAGTGCATCGGATGATCTTCGATCTCATCCTCCTTGACAGGACGGAACGTGCCAAGACCGACGTGCAGCGTGACATAGCCGAGCCTTACGCCCATGTCCGCGATCTGCTGCAGGAGCTCCTTCGTAAAGTGCAGACCGGCCGTCGGTGCGGCTGCGCTGCCGAGCTCACGGGAATAGACCGTCTGGTAGCGCTCCTGATCCTGAAGCTCCGCCTTGATATACGGCGGCAGTGGCATTTTGCCCAGCCGCTCGAGCACCTCGAGGAAAATGCCCTCATAGTGAAACTGCACGATCTTGTTGCCATCGGCGATCGCATCGACGACCGTGGCAGTCAGTTCCCCGTCACCGAACGACAGCGCAGTGCCGGGCTGAGTCTTGCGCCCCGGCCGGGTCAGGCACTCCCATTTTCCGTCGCCGAGGTCGCGCAGCAGCAGTACCTCGACCGCGCCGCCGGTGCTGCGGTGCCCGAGCAGGCGCGCCGGAAGAACACGCGAATCATTGAGGATCAGGCAGTCGTTCGGGTGCAGAAACTGCGGCAGCTCATAAAAGTGGTGGTGCTCGACCGCACCGGTCGCTTTATCCAGCGTCAGCAGCCGGGAGGCATCGCGGCGCTCAAGCGGCGTCTGCGCAATGAGTTCCTCCGGCAGGTCAAAATAGAAATCCGATTTTTTCATGAAACATAGGCTCCGGTATAATAGAAACTGATGATCTCTTCGTAGGTCTTTCCGTGCACCTCCGCCATGGCCTTGGCGCCCCACTGACTCATGCCGCAGTTGTGGCCGTAGCCGCCGCCGACGACATTGTAGACATTCGAAGCTGCATCATACTCCACGGTGAAGTGGCGGCTGTTATAGCGCAGGCCGCAGATCTTGGTCAAAAACGTGCGCACATTGTCCTTACTGTAAGTTTTGCCGCCGACCGTCACGGTCATGACATTTCCGATTGGCGTATAAGTGACAGAGATGTCACCGACTGCATCGCGGGAAACGGAAGTTCCCCAGCTCTTACAGTAAAAATCAATATCTTTTTCATATGGGTCAATCACGCCGCGCAGATATGGCACCTCCGCAACCCAGACGTTCTCGGAATTCTCGGTCGCACCGCCGTCAGCTGCAAAGAAGAACGTCTCACACAGTTTGCCCTGATAGCGCACAAACTTCCCCGCCGTCTCGTCCACGGCGCGGTCACTGTTGGCACTGGCTTCGATCGTGCCCAAATAAACCTGACTGGTCGTCGTCGCCGTGATGTCAAAGCCATACGCCGGTACGCCGTTCATATGCGAGGCGGCATACGTGCGCGCGCAGACCGCCTGCGCTTTGAGTGCCTCGAGCGGCCAGCCGCTGCTCATCTCGTACGGCACAACGCCCTTGACGTACGACTCCAGATCCACGAAGTTCACAAGCGTGAGCTTCTGCGGTTCCTGCGTGTTGAAGCGGGTAAACTGGAAGTCGCCATAATACGTGCACGAGCGATCCGTGCTGCGGTATTTGCACTCGGCCACCTGCGTGATCGCGGCGCTGCCGCCGTTTTGCGGTGCAAGTGTAAGCGATTTGGTCGAGCCGCAGTCGAAGCCGAAGAGGATCTGATCCGTACCAGCCTTTACGACCAGCACGCCGCGCGAGCCGCCGGAAACGACGCTGCCGCTCGCGGCAGCCGATGATGCAGAGGCTGCATCCGCGGTCTCAAAGCTGCCGATGCGGACGCGGTACGTTCCGTTATAGAACACCGGATACCCGCCGTGGGCAGCAGCCGCCGCGCAGGCTGCCTCAAAATCTGTATATGTATCATCAAGCTCGATGTGATAGGCACCAAAGGTGCTGCTTCCGACTGTAACGTTTGTGTCTGCGACAACAGCCACGGAGCTCTCAGCCGTCGAACCGACCACACGGAAAACGCGTCCGGCCTCTTCATCATAATATCCGAAGGCAAAGCCGGAGCCCGTCTTGATCTGCAGATGTACAGCATCGAGTGCCGTCGAACCGAATGCCAGTCCGGCGCGGATAAGGCCATTCGGAATGTTCGGCTGCACGTCATCATATTCCGTGCCGCCGAGCATCTGTGTGCCGTTCGCCGTGGCTGCATAGACGCCGCGATCCGGCAGCTTTGCCGCTTCTCCGGACGCGCCAATGGCATACGCATCCGCCATCGTCAGCGTGCTGCTGCCGTCATTGACGTAATACGTCTGCGCGCCGAACACCGACGTGCAGGGCGTCGCCGCCAGCAGAGCGGCGGCAAGCAGCGCCGTTGCTGCCTTTTTCATACTCGATTTCATAGCGCACCTCGCTGTTTTGTGAGAGTGGTCATACGCAAAATACGACACTTTATTATAATAATTTTTTGCGCATTATGCAAGTGCTTTTCGATGGCAAAACGCCCTCTGGAAATCCCGGAGGGCGTTTGAAGCGTACATCAAATATGCAGGAACACTTTTGCGATGGAAAAATAAATCAGCAATGACACGGCGTCCGTAATCGTCGAAATGAGCGGGCTTGCCATGACAGCTGGGTCAACGCCGATCTTTTCGGCGATCATCGGCAGAAGGCTGCCGACTGCTTTGGCAAACATGACCACGAACACGATCGTGCAGCAGACCGTCGCCGCGACCGACATCGTAACAGCGGTGTTGCCAAGCAGAAGCCGGTCGACCAGCAGCATTTTCACGAAGTTTGCCGCTGCGAGTGAAACACCGCACAAAAACGCGACACGCAGTTCTTTCCAGATCACGCGCAGCGCGTCCGACGTCGACGTATCACCAAGCGACAGGCTGCGGATGATCGCCGTGGACGACTGGCTGCCGGAGTTGCCGCCCGTACCCATGAGCATAGGCATGAACGATGCAAGCGCAACCTGCGTCGCCAAAGCATCCTCAAAGTGCGTGACGATCATGCCGGTGAAGGTCGCCGAGAGCATGAGAAACATCAGCCACGGGATACGGTTTTTCCAGATATCCACGACGCTTGTGCGGGAGTACGGCTTATCGGACGGCGTGATACCGGCCATCTTTTCGATGTCTTCCGTAGCCTCTTGCTCCATGACGTCGATGATATCGTCGACCGTGACAATACCGACGAGGCATCCTTCCTTATCTACGACCGGTATGGCCAGCAGGTCATAATTGGAGATCATCTCCGAGACCTCTTCCTGGTCATCACCGGTGGTCGCGTAGATGACATTGGTATCCATGATGTCCTCAAGAATCACGTCATCATCCGACAGCAGCAGATCCTTGACCGTAACAACACCCTCAAGCTTGCGTTTGGCCGACGTGACATAGCAGACATAGATCGTCTCCTTGTCCTCGCCGATCTTGCGGATGCGGGCAAACGCCTCGCGTACACTCATGTATTTTTTCAGATCCACAAACTCGGCCGTCATGATGCTGCCGGCAGAGTTTTCGGGATATTTCAGATACTGGTTGATGAGCGCGCGCGTAGCAGGCGTCGCCGTGCGCATAACACGCTTGACGACGTTTGCAGGAAGCTCCTCCATCATGTCGACCGCATCGTCGACATACAGTTCCTCGATGATGCCGGCAAGCTCCGTGTCTGTAATGGAGTTGATGATCGTCTCCTGCTCCTCGACCTGGAGATTTGCAAACACTGATGCTGCAATCTCCTTGGACAGGATGCGGAACACCATCGCCATCCGCTGGGGGTTATCCTCCCAGAGTTCACCGAGAAACTCAGAGATATCAAACTCATTCATTTCGTTGAGCTTTTGGCTCAACGCCTTCATCCGATGTTGATCCAGAAGCGCAAAGAGTTCGTCGTGCAGCGCCTCGTAGTCCTCGTACTCCTCGTATTCCGTGTTCTGATCGTCCATCTCCCTGCCCCTCCTTTCCGTCCGGTGTTACAGATCAGCCGTTGAGGTACTCCTTCTGGCTGCAGCTGAGGCTGTCGATGGAGACGCCCATGGCCTTGAGCTTGCGGCGTGCGATGTTGTCATCGATCTCCGCAGGCACAGACACGACACCCGGACACAGCTGGCCGCGCATGCGCACCAGATACTCTGCGCTCATAGCCTGCACGGCAAAGCTCATATCCATGATCTCGGCAGGGTGTCCGTCACCGGCCGCCAGATTCACCAGACGTCCCTGCGCGATGACGTAGATCGTCTTGCCGTTCGGCAGACGGTAGGCATCAATATTGTGCCGCGCCTCATAGATTTCATCCGCGCAGCGATCGAGCGCCTCCATGTCGATCTCAACATTGAAGTGACCGGCATTGGAAACGATCGCGCCGTCTTTCATGTGCTCGCAATGCTCGAGCGTGATGACGTCCTTGCAGCCCGTGACCGACACGAAAATATCACCGATCGCGGCAGCGTCCATCATCGGCATAACCTCATAACCGTCCATCACAGCCTCAAGCGCGCGGACGGGATCGACCTCGGTCACGACGACCTTTGCACCAAGTCCCTTCGCGCGCAGCGCAACGCCCTTGCCGCACCAGCCATAGCCGCTCACGACCACATACTTGCCCGCGACGACGAGATTCGTCGTGCGCATGATGCCGTCCCACACGGACTGACCCGTGCCGTAACGGTTATCAAACAGGTGCTTGCAGTCGGCGTCGTTGACCATGATCATCGGGAAGCGCAGCGTCCCGGCGCGGTCCATGATGCGCAGGCGGTGGATACCAGTCGTCGTCTCCTCGCAGCCGCCGATGACCTGCGGGATAAGGTCCGTGAACTCCGTGTGCATCAGATGCACCAGGTCGCCGCCGTCATCAATGATGATGTTCGGGCCGACGGAGAGCACGCTGCGCAGATGCGCCTGATATTCCTCGTCCGAGCAGCCGTAGACAGCGTGCACATCCATTCCCTTTGTCGCCAGCGCCGCAGCAACATCGTCCTGTGTAGACAGCGGATTCGATCCGGTGACGTGCATCTCAGCACCGCCCATTTCGAGCACACGGCAGAGATACGCGGTCTTGGCTTCCAGATGCACAGACAGTGCGATCTTGAGGCCGGCAAACGGCTTCTCACGCGCAAAATCGCTGCCGATGTCGCGCAGAACAGGCATATGTGCTTCTACCCAGCGGATCTTCCGCTCTCCGGATTCCGCAAGGTTCAGATCTTTGATCGTGCTCATAGGGCAACCTCCCGCTAAAAATCGATTTAGGCGCTTTATTCTAACACTTTCGGCAAGCGTTGACAACCGCTATTTGCGCAGAAAACGCCCCGGAGGGGCAGCATCCCTCCGAGGCATCGAGAAAACCGGCCGCTCACCAGCCGCAGTACAGGCAGTATCCGATGGCCGCCGCCAGCGCAGCGGCGACGGAGCACAGACCGATCAGCAAGCCGGTGTAGGATCTTTGCTTTGGCCGCAGTGCGCGCACCGCCGGCACACTGCCGACAGCTTCGCGCGCCTGCTGCACGAGATCCGCCGCTGTAACACCGCCGCCGGCCGCATCGTCGCGCACGATGTAGATGATCTGTTCGAACAGCGGGCTTTCCGCGGCATCGACCACCACAACACGGCGCGAAATACCGCGGGCAAACGCGACCTCTCCGGCGTTTGCCGTCGTGGGAAGCGGCTGCGAGCGCGCGGAATTTCGGACAGACTTGTTTTTTCGTTTCATCAGCTGCGTACCTCCACCTTTACCGCCAGTGCGGTCATGTCGTCCCCACGCCCGTATTCACGGATCGCAGCGCGCACGACACTGCCCGCGAGCGTCTTCATGTCTCCATCCTCAAAATCATTCAGCAGCCGTCTCAGCCAGAGATCCTGCCCGTCGGACACGACGCCGTCACTTGCGATCACGGCGACGCTCCCCGGCTTGAGATGCATGTGCAGCTCATCGGGTGCTTTCCCGCTCTCCTGCTCGAGGCCGGGAGCAAACGACGTGCAGCGCAGCTTTTTGAGCGCGCCGCCGGATTTCACATAGGTCGGTGCAGCGCCGTACTTATAAAAATCAGCCTCGCCGGTAAACAGATTCATGCACATGAGATCCACCGTGGCATAGCCCCAGTTTTCTCCGTCGCGCAGCAGCATGGCTGAGTTTAACAGCTTCATGGCCAGCGCCGGACTGACGCCGGAGCGCAGGAATTCTTCCAGCATGCCGACCGTTCCGATGCTGCCGTCGGCCGCAGATTCACCGCAGCCCATGCCATCGGACAAGATCACGCATAGCTGCCCTGCGTCGGTTTTGAAATACGTGCCGCGGTCGCCGGAGACCGCCTCCCCTTTCTTGCGCATGGACGCGATGCCGACCGAGACCGCCAGCGGCTCCGCCTCCAGAAGGAGCAGGCTGTCGCCGCGCGCGCCGTCTTCCGGCATACACAGGCGCACACCGAGTGCCGCCGAGAGCTTGTCAAGATAATCCGGCAGCTCCAGCAGCGGGCGCAGATACCGGCTGTCGATCGTCACGCGCAGGCGCCCCGTGCTCTCGCGGAAAACTGCGGCATCGGCCTCCACGCCGACCGTGCGCAGATAACGGATAAGCCGCTGTTCTGCGAGCGGGTCTGCGCCATAGCCGCTGTCCAATTCACGCGATACGTTTGTGAGCACCTGCGCAAAGTCGGCATACTGCTGCCAGAGTACGGTGCGGTTTTCCTGCAGGGTTTCCTGCATCCGCTGCCGATAGGCGCGCAGCCGCAGCTCACCGTTGACAACCTCAGTGTATTCATGCAGATAGACACAACGGTCACGGAAATACGGTGGAAAATCCTCCGGCAGCAGGCGGCCGCGTGTTTGGATGCGCTGCGTGGCATCGTTCATGATATTGAGGGTATCGAGCGCCCGGCGCGTCCAGCATTCCTGCTGCAGCTTGCACCGGCAGCAGACACGGTCGGCCGCGCGGTCGAAGATCTTGGCGGCGTCGGCATCGTTTTCCACCGCCGCAGCCGCTTGAGATGCGGTGTCATGCAGCTGCTGATATGCGTGCGCCATTCCGCCTACGCGCCCGGCAACATACCGGCGCAGGCCGGATTCACCGCTCCCGGCGCGCATCGGCTGCAAAAACGCACCGACCGCGACCACGAATTTCTTTGGGAGCACGAGATACGCGCCGATGGCAAGCAGCAGCTCCGCGCTCGCCCCGATGCGCAGCGCCGGGAGCGGGACACAAAACAGCGCCAGAAGATACGCTGCTGCAAACGTACTCAGAAAAAAACCACGGCGATGCTTGCAAAACTGTCCGGATAACAGCCCAGCAGCCGCATACACGACCGAGAACAAAACGCCGTCCCCGGCGGCCACATCCATGGCGATGCCGAGGATCACGCCCGCAGACGCACCGCACAGTGCACCGCCCGTTCCGCTGAGCACGAGCAGAATGAGCACTGAGAGGGCTCTGCCGACCGAGAGCGTGTCAAACAGCAGGAGGTTATTCACGCCCATGAGCAGACACGCGAGCAAAAACACCGCCGATACATTGCGGCAGATCTCGGCATTGGCCGTGCGCGGCTCCTGCGCGCGCAGCAGGTCGTCAAAGCCGTAAGCCGCTCCCGCACAGAGGATCAGAAACAGCGCCATGCGTGATATCAGCAGCAGCGACACACCGCCCGTGAGCAGATACAGCACCAGCCGCGTCGGTATGTAAGCCGCCACAGAGACGAGCGGCGGATACCAGCGCGTCTGCACAAACGGACGGCTGCGCAGAAAATACGCCGTCAAAAAAGTCAGGCAGCACCCGGCTGCAAGCTGCGTGCCGGATGCGACGCCGAAAGCGGCAAAATAACCGAGTGCACACCCCACAAGGCACAGTGCGCCGCCGGATCCATAACCCATCGCTGCCAAGAACGCCAAGCCGAACGGCGCCGGTGAGTCTGCGATGTGCGCCGTCGATAAAATAAGCCCGAGCGCAAAGCTCACGAGCATACCGACCCACTTGGCGTTGTCACTTGCCGGCAGCAGGCCCATCGGGCTCAGCGGTGTTCCGTGCGCGCGCACGGGGCGGTCACCGCCCGCGATTCTGACGTTCATAGTGGTTCCTCCTGACGCAGATAAGTTTACATAAATTATAGATTCTTATCATTATGAAAACTGTCATTCCCCGCTGTCGCAAAAGATATCTTTGTACAGGAAGCCCTTATTTTTGGACGCAAAAAAGCTGCCGGAACAAATCCGACAGCTTTTTATCTGATTCGATTTTTATCTCGGGCTCAGTTTTCCGAATCCGACTGCTGCAGCAGATGCTCACCGATGCGAAACACATCGCCGGCGCCGACGGTCAGAATGATATCACCCGGACGGGCGATCCTGCGCAGCTCGCGCTCGATCTCCGCAAAGGTCGGGTAGAATTTCGCACCCGGGATCTGCGCGGCCAGATCGGCAGACGAAATGCCGATGGTGTTTTTCTCGCGCGCAGCGTAGATCTCCGCCAGATAGACGATCGTCGGGCGGCGGAGCTGCTCGACAAAATCGTTGAAGAGCTTCGCCGTGCGGCTGTAGGTGTGCGGCTGGAACACGACGATCGTGCGCTGATAGTTGAGCGTATCCACAGCATCCAGCAGCGCGCGCAGCTCACTCGGATGGTGTGCATAATCGTCGTACAGATCCGCGCCCTGAAACTTGCCCTTAAAATCAAAGCGGCGGCCTGCGCCCTCAAATCCGGCAAGACCATATTTGACGGCGTTCGGGCTGACACCGAGCACAATGGCTGCGGCCGTGGCAGCGAGTGCGTTGCGCACATTGTGAATACCCGGCACGTGGAGTGTCACGCGGGCAAAATAATTTCCCCGGTGATAAATATCAAACTCAGACACCGAGCCGCGGTGCACGATGTTCTGTGCATAGACGTCCGCTTTTGCATTCAGGCCGAAGGTAATGACCTTGCGCGCAATGCCGCGCAGAGCGTCCATGGTGTTGGCATCGTCATAATTTGCGATCACGGTGCCAGTTTCCGCCGGAACACGCTCGGCAAAGCAGCGGAAGGAATGCTTGATATCCTCAAGATCCTTGAAGAAATCCAGATGATCCGCCTCGATGTTCAAAACCACGGCGATCGTCGGGTTGAGCGCCAGAAATGAGTTATAATACTCGCACGATTCCATGATAATTGTGTTGCCCTTGCCGACGCGGTGGCAGGCCTTCAGCAGCGGAAGCGTTCCGCCGATCATAACGGTCGGGTCTTTTTCCGCCGCCATCATGATATGCGTACACATGGACGTCGTTGTGGTCTTACCGTGCGTACCGGAAATGCACAGCGCGTTCTGATATCCGCGCATGAGCGCTCCCCAAGCCTGCGTGCGCTCAAAGACCGGAATGCCGCGGCGATGCGCCTCGTGCACCTCCGGGTTATCATCGTGCACGGCAGCCGTGCGGATCACAAATGAAATGTCATCCGTGACATTGTCCGCACTGTGGCCGATATGGATCGGGATGCCGCGCTCACGCAGCGTGAGCGTGTTGCTGCTCTCGGCCATATCCGAACCGCGGATGTCCAGCCCGGCATCATGCAGCACCTCCGCCAGCGGCGACATGGACACGCCGCCGATACCGATCAGCAGGCCGGTCTTTCCGGGAACCAGGTAATTCTTAAAATCCATTCAAAGCACCAAATTTCATAAAAATATTGTGATATCCGGCACAGCGGGATATGATCGCGCCGCGCAGACAAGTTACAGACAGGTTACAGTTGTCATTTAGATTCCGAAGTATTATAATACGTTTGCTAACACATTACAATAGATTTTTGACGAACCGGCTGCAAAAAGCCCTCTTTATTCAAACAAAAAGGAGCAAAAACGGATGAATGAAGCCTGGAAAGAGCTCAAGCAGGCATGCGCGCAGTGCCATCGCTGCGGTCTCGGCGAGACGCGGCACAGCCTCGTGTTCGGAGACGGTGCAGAAAACGCACGCATCATGCTCATTGGCGAAGGCCCGGGTGAGCAGGAGGACCGCCAGGGCGTGCCGTTTGTCGGCCCGGCCGGAAAGCTGCTCGACGACATGCTCGAGATGATTTATCTGGACCGCACCAAGGTCTACATCGCCAACATTGTCAAATGCCGTCCGCCGCATAACCGCGACCCGCAGTTTGCGGAGCAAAAGTGCTGCAGTGAATGGCTGCAGCGGCAGATCGAGCTTGTCGATCCTGTGCTTATTGTCTGCCTCGGCCGCATCGCTGCAACGGCGCTCATCAAAGACCCGTTTCGCATCACGCGCGAGCACGGACAGTGGTTCGATGTCAACGGCCGCCGCTATATGGCGATCTACCACCCCTCTGCCCTGCTGCGCGACCCGAGCAAGCGTCCGGAAACGTTTGTCGATCTCAAGACCCTGCAGCGCGAGATCTATGCGCGCTGTCCGGAGGTGTATCCCGATGCCTGACATGCGGATCCGACGCGCAGCGCCGGCTGATCTTCCGGTACTGACCCGGCTCTGGCAGGCGGCATTTGGCGATCCGCCGGAGCTGATCGAGCGATTTTACCGCCGCTTCCCGCCGGCGATGGCTGCATGGGTGGTCGAAGCCGGCGGCTGCGTCGTCACGGCGGCGCATCTTTTGCAGGGACGCTTGCACACGGCGGACGGCGGCGTCTTGCCCTGTGCCTACGTGTATGCGGTCTCGACCGACCCGGCGCATCAGGGAAACGGCTATGCCTCGGCGCTAATGCGCCGCTTTGCGATGGACGCGGACGCGAGCGGCCGTGTCCTCTACACGCTCCCAGCGGAGGCCTCCTTATACAAGTGGTATCAGGCAGTCATGGGCACAACGCAGACCGCCCGCGGCGAGCGGATACGCATTGCCCGGCAGCAAACAGACGGTGCTTTGCCGAGTGTCACCCGCATCAGCGCGCCGGAATACGCTGTACTTCGGGCGCAGCAGCTGCAGGGGCAAACCTACGCAGAGCCGTCAGCAGCGCTGTTGGATTTTCAGGCTGACCTCTGCAGTATGAGCGGCGGCGCTCTGGTGCGCGTCGGCAGCGGATGCGCCGTCGTGGAACGAGATGGCGACACGCTGATCATCAAGGAACTGCTGGGTGCTGACACCGCATCTGCGGCGCAGGCGCTGCTCGCAGCCTTTGACGCACAGGCGGCACAGGTGTGTCTGCAAAGGCAAGACGGCGCACAGCCGATGGCGGCGTATCGTCCGTTTTGCCGCGATACAGCGGATATATTCTGGGGGCTCTATCTGGACTGAGCAAAAACTTCATGGATCGGTAATCATTTTTCTCTTGTTTGCGTAATATTTTCCCGATATCCTTGAATTCAGAAGCAAGCAATCGATTTTCTTTTTTCCTCATCCACAGCAAAACAGAACAGAGCGAAGCGGCACAGAAGCAATTTCTGTGCCGCTTTGTCTTGCCGGTTTTTCTTTTTGGACATCAAACCGAGGCGCGTCCCGTTACTGAACATTTTACACAAATACTGTGAAAATTCCGCGCAAAAATAACGAAATTTAAACAAAAGAAATCCCCCCAGGCCGGATATTTTGTTTGACAATTAACAGTAAATCCGCTATACTCCAATTGTATGAATAGACAGCCGTATCGGCAAAGATGTCCGGTCTACGCGCATATGACCAAACATTTTTGTCGAGTGTTCTCATCACGATTCGTCGATTCATACAATGTCTGTTGTTGAATGCGAAAAAATTTAAGGGGGCTTGCACATGAGAGACTTGAAACACCTGATCGCATTTGAAGACCTGCTCCAGGAGGCCAACAACCAGTTGGTCCGGCAAGGAAAGGCAGACGGTAAGAAGGCATTTGGCTACACTTGCTACTTCATGCCGGAAGTCCTGCTCGACCTGCCCGGATGCTTTGCTGTCCGCCTGAGAGCGCCGAAATGCACTTCTCCGGACATTGCTACATACTACATGTCCAGCCGTACCTGCCATTACGGCCGCAGCCTCTTCGAGCGCGCACTCGAAGGCGGCTACAACTTCCTGGACGCTCAGTTCGGCACCGAGACCTGCACGGTCACCTGCCGTTTCCAGGAGCACCTCGGCTATATGGACGTCATCCAGAATCCGGACTTCTTCGTGACGTTCACCGACGTACCGTTCAAGAAGAACCAGAACAGCATTGTTCACTATGAGGACCAGCTGCAGGCGCACGTTCTCGATCCGATGCACGAGAAATACGGCATCGACATCTCCGACGAGGCGCTCATGAAGGCGATCGAGCTGCACAACGAAGTCAGCGCCGTCATCAATGAGATCGGCGATTACCGCAAGCTCGATAACCCGACCATTACCGGCTACGAGTTCCATGTGATCCAGCTCTGCTCTCAGGTCTGCCCGAAGGATCTGATCCTCCCCATGCTGAAGGAAACGGCTAAGGAGCTCAAGACCCGCAAGCCCGATAAGAAGAGCACGTTCCGCTGCAAGGTCGTTCTGGCCGGCTCCGAGAATGATGATCCCGAGTTCACCAAGCTGATCGAAGGCTGCGGCGCCGAAGTCGTCTGCGACCGTTACTGCTATGGTGCTGTGGAGTCGCGTATGCCCATCGAGGTCAAGGACGGCGAGAAGCCGCTGACCGCGATTGCCCGCCACTACCTCGAGACCAGCAACTGCCCGCGCTTCATGCCGCAGGATATTATGCGCGAGCGCAAGCAGCGTCTGGCTGACCTCGCCAAGGAGTATCATGCCGACGGCATCATCGTTGCGTCCAACAAGTTCTGCGAATACTGGAGCTACGAGCGCACGATCGACACCATCGTCCTGCCGCGTGACTTCGGTTACCCGGTCTGCTCGATCGAGAAGGAGTACATCAACTCCGCCTCCGGCCAGCTGCGTACCCGCTTCCAGGCTTTCGTCGAAAGCATCGAAATCAAGAAGATTCAGGAGGGCAAATAATGAATTACGATATGAAAACTCTTGCCCGTGACTTCTGGTACGGCAAGCCCCATCAGGAGCGCCGTCTGGGCGACCTCTATATTGACAAGACCGGTCTGTACAAGCACAGAGAGTGGCGTGGTTTCAAAGACACCATGTACTACTTCTACAACATCTGGATGTACAACTACGCGCACATGGTCATGGACGTTGTCCGCTACGGCGGCCTCATCAACTTTGCCAAGGGCGTGTGGCGCTACCGCTGGGTCGGCCAGACCTACCTGCCGGTTCTCCACTGGTTCGACCGCGGCATGGAAGGTATGCGCGGCGAGGCGCTGAAAGCCTCTGCATGGCACTACCGCGGCATGGTCAACGCGACCATCTTCCAGTTCCAGCGCATGTTCTCCTCCGACGCCAACCTCCACGGCGGCAAGCGAAACTACAGATGGCACCACAACGTTGCCCACAACGAGACCGTCTGGGGCGGTGTGTTCTATCCCTGGCACGGCAAACTGACGAATGTCCCGATGGAGATGATCCCGTACTTCGTCACCTGCCACGTCAACAGCCATACCGTTCTCAACTATATTGACGCGGTGCAGTCCATCGGCCTGCCGGGCGACCCGTGCCCGATGTGTCAGGCGGAGGCCGGCCTGTTCGTCCTCGACGACATGCCCGACTATGCGCCGATCGTTGTCACCTCCAATGAGGCCTGTGACGCGTCCGTCTCCACTTCCATCCTGCAGGACTGGTTCCTTGACAAGCCGCTGTTCGCCATGCCGCAGCCGATGCAGTTTGACGATCCGCTGGTCAAGAAGCATTGCCGCGACGAGATCGAGCAGTGCTGGAAGTTCATCGAAGAGCAGACCGGTATCCCGTTCGACTGGAATGCGTTGGTCAAGCGCATCGAGTCCCAGAACGAGCTGATGAAGTTCGAGTGGGAGAAGTGGGATGTCGCCGCGAAGACCGACTACTACCCGGTCAACGGCGTTGCACAGGCTCTGTACCGTATCTACCAGTCCCAGCTCGGTGACCTGCCGGTCTGGCATGAGGTCGACGGTCACGTCCGCAAGATTCTCACCAAGTGCGTGAAGAAAAAGATCAACAGCTTCCCGGAGACCCGCCACAGAGTGCTGGCCTGGTCCTGCGCTCCGCTGTACTACTCCAACTGGTGCACTTGGGCGTATAACTGCTGGGGTCTGAACGCCGTCATGAACATGGACTCTCTGATGTTCAACATGACCATCCGCACCGACAGCTATGACCACTGCCTGGACGACATGGCACAGTATCACATGTGGGCTCCGATGCGCCGTATGGCCGTCGGCGGCATGCACCACATCTTCGAGTGCTGGAAGTACATGGAGGAGTTCAACTGCGACATGGTCATGATGTACGATCAGCTGCAGTGCAAGGGCATGCAGGGTGTGCACGGCCTGTTCGAGGACGAGTTCCGTGAGAGAAATATCCACGCCATCTGGATGCCGCACGCGCTGCCTGACAGCCGCACCGTGTCCCGTATGGAGATCCGTCAGATCGTCAACGATTACATGACAACCGTTATGCACGAGGAGCCTCTCGACCCGACGCTGCTTGAGTTTGACGACTCCATGACTTGGTAATTGAAGGAGGAAACGATATGAAAGCAAAAGTTCTGAAAGCTCTTCTCATGGCGCTCGGCGTCAACGCCGCGCTGTTTGCCGTTTTCTTCTTTGACCTGGACGGCAAATTCCTGTTCTACGTGGTCGAGCCCACGCTCAAAAAGCATTACGACAACATGCCGCGCCGCGACATGACCAAGATGCCGTATGAGATGAACAAGCCGAACTACGAGTATAACGTCTAATCAACCCGCGCCCCAAAACATAGAATCGATATAACAGGATAACAGGAGGAAAAGTAATACCATGAAATACTTTGGCGGATGCGACGTAGGTTCCACCTACACAAAGGCAGTCATTCTGGACGAGAACGGCAAAATGTGCGCCGACACCACGATTCGCA